>Ga0156104_118_pt2 | contig 54090 bp, 50 predicted proteins | sample RifCSPlowO2_02_FD_107757 | JGI IMG/M metagenome (GOLD analysis project Ga0156104, IMG submission 107757) | Methylotenera sp. RIFCSPLOWO2_02_FULL_45_14 | reverse complement strand
CGATGTTGATTTGATTGAAGGGCTATCACCTGCCATTTCTATTGAGCAAAAATCCACCTCGCACAATCCGCGCTCAACCGTGGGTACGGTAACAGAAATTCACGATTACCTGCGCCTGCTATACGCCCGTGCTGGCGACCCTGAATGCCCAGAACACGGCATTAAGCTTGAAGCGCAAACCGTGAGCCAAATGGTCGATAGCGTACTGGCGCTACCTGAAGACACCAAACTTATGATATTGGCGCCCGTCGTGTCTAACCGCAAAGGCGAGCAAGTTGATTTGTTTGAAGAGCTCAAAGCACAAGGCTTTGTAAGACTGCGCGTGGATGGCAAAATTTATGAAGTCGATGCCCTGCCCCAACTAGCAAAAACCACCAAACATAGTGTGGATGTCGTAGTTGATCGCATCAAAGTTAAAGCCGATATGAAACAGCGCATTGCTGAGTCGTTTGAAACTGCCTTGCGTTTAGCCGAAGGCAAAGCCATTGCAGTTGAGATGGAAACCGATAAAGAACATTTGTTTTCTGCCAAGTTTTCATGCCCGGCGTGTGACTACTCACTTGCAGAGCTAGAACCGCGCCTGTTCTCATTTAACAATCCGATGGGCGCCTGCCCCAAATGCGATGGCTTAGGCAACATTAACTTTTTTGATCCCAAACGCGTGGTAGCTTTTCCGCATTTGTCGTTAGCGGCAGGTGCGATTAAAGGCTGGGACAGACGCAACCAATTTTACTTTCAAATGTTATCAAGCTTGGCGGCGCACTATAGTTTTGACCTGGATACCACATTTGAAAAACTGCCTGAACACGTACAAAAGTTATTGCTTAACGGCAGCGGTAAAGAAGAAATTGGGTTTAAATACCTGAATGAGCGTGGAGTGTTTTATCAAAAAATACATACGTTTGAAGGCATTTTAAATAACCTGCAACGCCGCTATCACGAAACTGATTCGCAAACCGTGCGCGAAGAGCTGGCAAAATACTTAAATTCGCAAAGCTGCCCCGATTGCGCCGGTACGCGCTTGCGCAAAGAAGCGCGCCATGTAAAAGTCGGCAACAAGAACATTCACGAAGTGTGCCAAGTGCCATTAAAGTTAGCACTTACTTTCTTTGATACGCTTGAATTATCAGGTGCGAAACTGGCGATTGCTGACAAGATTGTTAAAGAGATCAGTAACCGCCTTAAGTTTTTGACCAACGTTGGTTTAGAGTATTTATCACTGTCACGCTCTGCTGAAACGCTATCAGGCGGCGAAGCGCAGCGCATTCGTTTAGCCTCACAAATCGGCAGCGGTTTAACTGGCGTGATGTATGTGCTGGATGAGCCATCTATTGGCTTACACCAGCGTGATAACGACCGCTTGTTAGATACACTCAAACGCCTGCGTGACATTGGCAATAGCGTGATTGTGGTGGAACATGACCATGATGCGATTATGGCAGCTGATTATGTGGTGGATATTGGCCCCGGCGCAGGTGAACATGGTGGGCACATTGTGGCAGAAGGTACGCCTAATCAAATTAAAGACAATGTAAATTCACTGACAGGTGAATACCTGAGTGGCAAACGCCAGATCACTTACAACAAAAAACGTACCGCACCAGATTCTACACGCTGGCTCAAAATGACCGGCGCCACCGGTAATAATCTAAAAAATGTCACTTTAAATCTACCAGTCGGCTTGCTCAGTTGCATCACCGGCGTGTCAGGCAGCGGAAAATCTACACTGATTAACGACACGCTTTACCGTATTGTTGCGCAGCACTTATATGGCAGCAGCACCGAACCCGCCGCCTATGGTGAGATTGACGGCTTGGCATTTTTTGATAAAGTCGTCGATGTCGATCAAAGCCCCATCGGACGCACGCCGCGCTCTAACCCTGCCACTTACACCGGGCTATTCACACCGATTCGTGATTTATTTGCAGGCGTGCCTGAAAGCCGTGCACGTGGCTACGGACCAGGTCGCTACTCATTTAACGTCAAAGGTGGACGTTGCGAAGCCTGCCAAGGTGATGGCGTCATCCGCGTTGAAATGCACTTTTTACCTGACGTTTACGTACCTTGCGATGTGTGTAAGGGACATCGTTATAACCGTGAAACGCTAGAGATTCAATTCAAAGGTAAAAATATTCACGAAATTTTAGGCATGACCGTTGAACAAGCGCGCGCCTTTTTTAGCGCACAACCTGTGATTGCCCGCAAACTACAAACCTTGTTAGATGTAGGCTTGGGTTACATCACCCTCGGGCAAAGCGCGACAACACTCTCAGGCGGCGAAGCACAGCGCGTCAAGCTGGCGTTAGAACTCAGCAAACGTGATACCGGCCGCACCTTGTACATTTTGGATGAACCAACCACGGGCTTACATTTTGCCGACATTCAATTATTACTTGATGTGATTCATCGTTTGCGCGATGCAGGCAACACCATTGTGATTATTGAGCATAACCTGGACGTGATTAAAACCGCCGATTGGATTGTCGATATGGGTCCAGAAGGCGGCGATGGCGGCGGCACTATTATTGCCGAAGGTACCCCTGAGCAAGTGGCGCAAAGTTCAGAAAGTTATACGGCCAAATACTTAAAACCAATGCTTTAACTCAATTTGTTAGGCTATATAAGGCGTATTAACGCAGTTCCGTACGGCGTATTACGCTATAGCTAATCCTTTAAATAATAGCAGGATTTTATTGACTAAAAAAACTGTCATTCTGAGCATAGCGAAGAATAACAAGATGTGACTTTAATTTAAGAGACTAGCTATAATATTATGGCACTTCCACCATCCCCATTCTGGCTTGAATAGTCGCAGCACGCCGATTTAAATAAGGCGTAAATTTGTGGGCATCATAAAAACGCGGGTTGGGAATCATTGCCGCTAACCTTGCCGCTTGGCCTGCACTCAACTTCGATGCGCTAGTTTTGTAATAATGTCTTGCCGCCGCCTCGGCACCAAACACACCATTACCCCACTCGATCACATTCAAATATATTTCTAAAATCCTGCGTTTAGTCAGTATGTTTTCCAGCATCACCGTAATAATAGCCTCTTGCCCTTTGCGCCAAGGCGTGCGTTTTGTGGATAAAAATAAATTCTTAGCCAGTTGCTGACTAATGGTGGAACCGCCCGCCACAATCTTGCCTTTTTTCAGGTTTTTTTTATAGGCCTTTTGAATGCCTTCCCAATCAAAACCTTCATGGTCTAAAAATTTTGCATCTTCTGATGCAATGACCGCGCGCTTTAAATGGTTAGAAATTTTAGAGTACTCAACCCACTTATGCTTAAGCTCTGCATCGGGAGATTTTTCCTGAATAATGGCTAAGCGATTCTGCATAAAAGCGCTGGAGTGCGGATTAAATTTAATCCACCAACAAATGTGCAAAAATATCCAAACCTGATACAACAGTACAAACGCCACAAACAACACAAAACCACGTTCCAAATAACCACCCACGGTTAATGGCGCTGCTGAATTTCGATTCATTAACCAACTTAGCATTTATAACGCACTTACTATGTTCATCACAGATTTTGTTTCTGGTCGCACGCCTCGCCAGTAATTGAACGCTTCTGCAGCTTGCTCAACCAACATGCCCAATCCATCCGCAACCTGCGCCCCACTTGCACGCGCTTGCTGCATAAACGGAGTCTCGCGACCGTACATCATGTCGTAGGCCAAACAGTTTTTTGCAAACACACTACTCGGGACAGGCAACGCCATGTCACTCAAGCCAGCTGAAGTGGCATTGATCACAATATCAAACTGCTGATTTTTTAAGTCTTCAAAGGTGCAAGCCGTCACTTGGCTAGTCTTATCAAGCGACTTGCTCACCATGTTCTCGGCTTTATCTAAAGTACGATTGGCAACCACCAACTTTGCAGGCTTTTGCACTAACAGCGGCTGAAAAACGCCCTCAGCCGCGCCGCCAGCACCCAGTAGCAACACGCGCTTACCTTCAATGAGGGTGTTAAGATTATGCGTAATGTCGGCAATTAAACCATCGCCATCCGTATTGTTGCCCCATATCCCATGCTCGGTAAATTTGATGGTATTCACGGCACCCGCTAATTTGGCTTGTTCAGTATGGTAATCACAGAGGGCATAAGCCTCAAACTTAAACGGCACCGTCACATTCACGCCCTTAAAGCCTTGCTGCATCAAATCCCTAATCGTCGCCTCAAAACCATCCAAGGGCGCAAGCACACGCTCGTAACTTATATTTTGATGCGTTTGTTTTGCAAACTCTGTATGAATTAACGGAGATTTACTATGTGCGATTGGATTACCCACGACCGCGTAGCGGTCAATACCACTCAAAGGTTCGGCATATTGATCAAGCATTATTTAATTAGTCCAAGGCAAACCAGCATGCCTCCAGCCGTTAATCAGTGTGCGTTGTTTATGGCTATTGGCCTCGCCTTCAAAACCCTCCAAGGTATTGTAAGCTTGCGTAAATCCGAGCGATGCGGCTACCGTTGCCGCATTACTTGAGCGGCCTCCGGTACGGCACAAAAAAATCAACGCTGAATCTTTATCAACATGGCGTTTATTAAGCTCAGCAACTAATTGCTTGGCAAAATCCGCATTCGCCACCATACCCGGGTAAAATGCCCATTCTACATTCAGCGCGGCTGGTACACGCCCAACTAAATCCAGCTCAGCTTGGGTACGCACATCAACTAACAACGCTTTTGGATTTTCTTGCAAAATTTCAAAAGCCTCCTGCGGTGTTAATGCTCCGGCATAAGGTAGATTTTTTTCTAGCGCGCGTTGTTGCGCTACCGCTAAAATTTCCTGTTGATGACTCATGATGATCGCTTTCTTAAAATTTACAATTTTTATGCTTGCTTCTACGTTTTCCACTAGTTTTAAAGTATAGCCTTAAATCCCACAAAATACCCATACCCAATAGCGCACACTATTAGTGCAAAAAAATCACAATGCGCACTTTTTTAGTGCGAACTATTAACGCCAGTTTTCACATCCCAATAAAATAATAGGGGTTTGACCTTTTCAGACTGGCATGTTTCCTGCTAATCTACTGAGTTGAATTTTAATCTGTTTTATTTTAACCCACACCATCATAGGAGATTCTAATGTCAGTGGAAAATGTAATGAAATTGGTCATCGATAACGACATTAAGTTTGTTGATTTTCGTTTTACTGATACACGCGGTAAAGAGCAGCACGTAACGGTACCTGTGTCACACTTTAATGAAGAAAAATTTACTGAAGGCCACGCGTTTGATGGCTCTTCAATCGCAGGCTGGAAAGGTATTCAAGCATCAGACATGCAATTGATGCCAGATCCATCAACAGCAAACATCGACCCATTTATGGATGAACCAACCCTTATTCTAACTTGCGACGTAGTTGACCCAACCGATGGCAAAGGCTACGAGCGTGATCCACGTTCTTTAGCAAAACGTGCTGAAGCGTACTTAAAGTCAACGGGCTTGGGTGACACTGCCTATTTTGGCCCAGAGCCAGAGTTCTTCATTTTTGACAGCATTCAATGGGATGTTTCAATGAGCGGCTGCTCAGTGCGCATCAACTCAGAAGAAGGCGCTTGGTCATCCAATGAAAAATTTGAAGGCGGCAACACTGGTCACCGTCCAGGCGTTAAAGGCGGCTACTTCCCAGTGCCTCCAGTCGATTCATTGCACGACATCCGCTCTGCCATGTGTATGACATTAGAAGCGATGGGCGTACCTGTTGAAGTGCATCACCATGAAGTAGCAACCGCTGGCCAATGTGAAATCGGCACTAAATTCAGCACCTTAACGCAACGTGCTGACTGGACGCAAATTCAAAAATACGTCATTTTAAACACAGCACATGCTTACGGTAAAACAGCCACATTTATGCCTAAACCATTTGCAGGTGATAACGGCAGCGGCATGCACGTACACCAATCAGTATGGAAAGACGGCAAAAACTTGTTTGCTGGTAACGGCTATGCGGGCTTGAGCGAATTTGCGCTTTACTACATCGGCGGCATTATCAAACATGCGCGCGCTTTAAACGCAATTACCAACCCAGGGACCAACTCATACAAACGTTTAGTGCCACACTTTGAAGCGCCAGTAAAATTAGCTTACTCTGCTAAAAACCGCTCTGCTTCTATTCGCATTCCTTTTGTGCATTCTGACAAAGGTCGCCGTGTTGAAGCGCGCTTTCCAGACCCAATCGCTAACCCATACTTGGCTTTCTCAGCCTTGTTGATGGCAGGTTTAGATGGCGTTCAAAACAAAATTCACCCAGGTGAACCAGCCACCAAAGATTTGTACCATCTACCGGCAGAAGAAGATGCACAAATCCCAACCGTATGCGCTTCACTAGAAGAAGCACTTGAGGCCTTAAATAATGACCGCGAGTTCTTAACCCGTGGCGGCGTATTTACTGACGACTGGATTGATGCTTACATCAACCTGAAAATGGAAGAAGTGAACAAAATGCGTATGACACCACACCCAGCTGAATTTGGTTTGTACTACTCATGCTAACGTGTTGTTAAACTAGTAAGTAATAAAAAAGCACGCGATAAGCGTGCTTTTTTATTTGCAATCACCAACTGATAGCCTGTCAACTAATGCAACATACCAGGCGTTCTGCGCGTATGGCAGTTATGACATGTTGCCTAAATTGTTCAACTCTACTAAACTAAGCCCATGAAAAAACACTTATTTTTATCATTGATTGCACTTACGATTACACTTGCGCTCTCAAGCCAAGCCTTTGCTGAAATCTATAAACATGTAGATGCAGATGGCCGCGTTACCTACTCTAATATCAAATCAAAAGGCTCCACCCGCCTGGAGTTAGATCCAGATGCCAACGTAATCTCCAATGACCGTGCCAGAGCATCAAGTGGTAGCACAGCAAATAAGCGTACCCCCACACCGGAGGGCTTTCCTCGCGTTGACAAAAATACGCAAAACCAGCGTGATGATAAACGCAAAGAAATTTTACAAAATGAACTCGCTGCTGAAAAATCTGCTTTAGAGCAAGCAAAAAAAGCTTATACCGAGGGTGAATCCAAGCCTGAAGTTTACAAAGCTGCCGATGGCAAAACTTTCCGCAATGTGCCAAAGTTTGAAGAAAAAATGAAAACCTTGCAAGCGGATGTTGATAACCACCAAAAAAATATTGAGCTCCTGCAAAAAGAACTGGATTCTCTAAAATAGCCAGACTAAGTTAATTTACAACCATCTTTTTAGTTGGCTCAACTTTTGCTTTATTCATAGTATTATTACTGATAATGATGGATTCAATACTACTATGGTGCAATCAACGCCTGACCACTTTGCGGGACTAGAGCATTTAGCTACCGCGATTATCTTGCTTGATGATCATCAGCGCGTGGTCTATATGAACCCAGGCGCTGAAATTATTTTTGCCTTTAGCGCTAATCAAGTCATTGGGCTGAAAATGAGCGAGGTGTTTCCAGACTGCGGCATTCTCATGCTCGCTATCAACAACGCCATTCAACAGCAAAGCCCGTTTCGGGAGCATGAATTTACCATTAGCACCCATCGACATCATTCTTTTGCTGTCACCTGCACCGTCACCCCCATTGAATCCCCTGCCGCCAGTTTGATTTTAGAATTTCAGCCGATGGATGCGCAACTGCGTATCGCGCGTGAAGAACGCATGCTAATTCAACAACAAGCCAATGCCGAGCTATTACGAAATTTAGCGCATGAAATCCGCAATCCGCTTGGTGGTTTGCGCGGTGCCGCGCAACTGCTTGAGCACGAGCTACCGTCACCCAGCCTGCGTGAATATACGCAAGTGATTATTAAAGAGGCCGACAGACTGCAAATGCTGATGGATAGACTGCTTATCCCGCATCGCGTGCCAAAGTACCAACCGACCAATATCCATGAGGTATTAGAGCGCGTAAGAAGCCTGTTGCTTGCAGAGTCCCCTCAATCAATACTCATCAAACGTGATTATGATTTAAGTCTTCCCGAACTGATCGGTGACCGCGAAAAACTGATTCAGGCCGTTTTGAACATTGCGCGCAATGCCGTACAAGCCATGCAAGCGCATAAAACGCCAGCCAGCCAGATCACCTTTAGAACACGTGCTGAACGGCAAGTCACACTGGCAAGAAAGCGTTACCGTGTCGCCATTAAGTTAGAAATTATTGATAACGGACCTGGCATCCCAGCCGACATTCGCGACCGCATTTTTTACCCCTTAGTATCAGGTTCTGAGGGTGGCTCAGGCTTAGGTTTAACCTTAGCGCAAACTTTTATTACGCAGCATCACGGCATGATTGAATGTAATAGTGAACCAGGCAATACGTGCTTTACGATTTTATTACCCATAGAAACCACAGCGGTTAAACCTGTTGCGATTACGATGTAAGAGCGAATTTATTCGCGATAACTAAAACCATTCGCGCAATAAATTAGCAATACTTGCCAGTTTACTGGCTTAGTAGTGCTTATCAGTTTGTTCTGATTGCGCTCTTACATCTATGCACATATTAAATATTATTTTGAGAACCACATGAAACCAATCTGGATCATCGACGACGACAAATCTATCCGCTGGGTGTTTGAAAAAGCCCTTGCGCGCACAGATTTAGAATTTAAAACCTTCTCATCTGTGGCTGAAGCGCTAAACGCACTAGAGCGCGAACAACCGCAAGTCGTGGTCAGCGACATTCGCATGCCCAACGGCTCTGGTTTAGATTTTTTAAGCGAAATCAAGCGGCAATACCCCGATATTCCCGTCATCATCATGACCGCATATTCAGACCTTGAAAGCGCAGTGGCAGCGTTTCAAGGTGGCGCATTTGAATACCTGGCAAAACCATTTGACGTTGATCAAGCCATTGATATTATCAAACGCGCAGTCGATGAAAGCACTAGGCAAGCCTCTGAAACTGCAAACAATATCAGCACAGAAGAAACGCCTGAAATCATCGGCCAAGCACCCTCAATGCAAGAGGTGTTTAGAGCCATTGGGCGTTTAAGCCGCTCCCATGCCACCGTACTGCTCAACGGTGAATCTGGCAGCGGTAAAGAACTGGTAGCGCGCGCCCTGCACCGCCATAGCCCACGTGCAGACAAACCTTTTATTGCCATTAACACTGCGGCTATCCCCAAAGACTTACTCGAATCAGAACTATTTGGCCATGAGCGTGGCGCCTTTACGGGTGCCGCAGCCTCACGCCGCGGGCGCTTTGAACAAGCGGACACCGGCACATTGTTTTTAGATGAAATCGGCGACATGCCAGCCGACCTGCAAACACGGCTGCTGCGCGTACTCAGTGACGGCCAATTTTACCGCGTAGGTGGTCACCAACCGATTAAAGTTAATGTACGCATTATTGCCGCCACCCACCAAGATTTAGAAGAACGCGTTAAAACCGGATTATTTCGTGAAGACTTATTTCACCGCCTGAACGTCATTAGGCTGCGACTGCCGGCACTGCGTGAGCGCCGTGAAGATATTCCATTACTGATAAAACATTTTCTACAACACAGCGCCACCGAGCTCGGCGTAGAAGCCAAACAACCCTCGGTAGCCGCACTTAAATACCTAAGCGCCGTTAACTGGAGCGGCAATGTACGCCAACTAGAAAACGTATGCCACTGGCTAACGGTGATGGCACCAGGTCAAAACATCGACATCGCCGATCTACCTCCAGAACTAAAAGAAGACAACATCAAAACCAGCGCAACCACTACATGGCAAGAAGCCCTTGCCGCTGAAGTAAGTGATGCATTGAATCGCGGTGAACAAAACGTACTGGAAACCCGCACACAGATATTTGAACGCATCTTAATCGAAAAAGCCTTAGCGCATACCCACGGCCGCCGCATTGAAGCTGCCACTCAACTAGGTATGGGGCGCAACACGCTAACCAGAAAAATTCAGGAATTAGGGATAGACGAATAAATAATGAAACTGTAGCGAACGTAACCTTCACGCATACTCAAATATGTGTAAAGTGGAATCAGACTGAGCTGACCCCATCTCATTCCCGCTAAGTGACTCATAAATTTTAAGCTATAAAAAACGGCAACCGAAGTTGCCGTTGTAGGAATTTGTAGCCTTGATGAGACCGTGAAGGTCTTCCCCACAGAATATATGAGCTAAAGCTCATTATTCTGAGTGAAAGCGCAGCGTAATCGAGGGGGATCCGTTACGTTATCCCTCGATTGCATTTAGCAATACTTACACCACAGGCACTCCGATTTTCTAATGGCTAAAGCCATTGAAAAGTCGTATGCCAGCTTGCTGGTTTATTAGTAATACTTGCCTGCGAAGCGGGTTTAGTAGTACTTATCAGTTTATTCTGAGTAGTGCTTATCAGTTTTTCTGATTCATTGCATCGAGGCTACGCTTGCTTAAAATAAAAAAACGGCATCCGAAAATGCCGTTTTTATTTAAACTTCAATTCTAAAGCAGGGTTAACCCTGCGTTATCCTAGAAGAATAAGATTGCGCCTACTGAAGCAATGTCTGATTCGTTTTCAGCACCTGCATGGTTTTCAGCAGTAACTTGTGAGTACTCAGCAACCAAGTTCAAGTGTTTTGTAAGTGGATGGTAAGCACCAACTGTCCACATTTCATTTTCTTTAACTAAAGTTGTAGCAACTTCACCTGATGCTTCATCAAGCTTGCTGATACCCCAGCTAACGCCCAATTTAGTACCAACACCTGGGATTGTGTAAGTAGCTTGTACGTAACCACCGTCTGAATCACGTGATTTGCCGTTAGCAGCAACACCGTCCATCAAGAATGCTGTTGTACCAACACCATCAGCGTCATAGTAGTAACCTACTAAACCAAAACCAGCAACATCAACTTTAGCACCGATACCAAAAGCAGTTGCACGTTCTTTACCAACAGTGCCACCATACTCAACGTTTTGTGTTTTAGCTTCAGCCCAAACTTTACCAGCTACATCACCAGCCCATGAGTAAGAAACATTACCCACGAAACCTGGCGTTTTTTGAGCACCTGTTGAAGCAGTGCTTGCACCACCAGCTAGGTTCAATGTATTTAATGGTTGGTCGATACCAGCAACAAAGCTGAAACCATTCCAATTTGGTGATGTGTAGTTGATTTGACCATTGAAGTCAGCATACAGGTAACCAGTACCGATACGACCTAGTGTAGTTGTAGTACCACCCGCTGTACCAACAAGACCTTGTGAGCCAACGCCTAACAATGTCATGTCACTTAGAATAGCATCAGAACCGAAAACACCTAAGTCTTTACCGATTTTGATAGAACCCCATGATTTGTCACCGAATGTGATAGATGCTTGACGGAATTCAGAATTACTGGCAGCGCCAGCAGATAATGATGTTTTACCTGATGCACCTGGTTGGAAGCTGATTGTGAAACCAACGTCCAAGTCGTTTTGACGTGTTTTACCAGAAACACCTAACCATGAAGGCAATAACCCAGTGTTGATGCTTGATGATGAGCTATTATTGTCTGCATTACCAGATTCAGTATTTGCCAAACCGCCTAAAACAGTGTTGTTGTCTGATGAACGGTTGTGGATGAAATAAGCATTCACGTTACCGTTAATGTCTACTGTCCAATCGCCAGCTGGAATAATAATACCAGCGTTAGCGCTTGAAGCTGCAGCGATTAAAGCTGAAGCAACTGCTAATTTAATTGTTGTTTTCATATAAATCTCCATAAAATATATTGCGTTTGTGTTACTTAAGTTTTACCTCTTTTATTTTTTGCCAGTGCCGGCAAGCCGGCTGTAGCAATAAACGCAAGAGAAAGTTTGCAAACTCTCTCGACTTTCACTACTTTGCAAGACTAGCTTACAAGTAGCTTCATCAAGAAGGTGTGGTTAATATACCCAAGTGATTTGGCTGACACAACCTAAAGTTAGCATTTTTGTCACAATTATTTACATTTGTTGTAAATTTGCAACATAAGGATTTTTGTACCACGGGCACTCCGATTTTCTAAGCGCTAAAGCACTTGAAAAGTCGTATGTACCACGGGCACTCCGATCAGGAGAAACTGATAAACACTACTAAGCCCGCTTCGCAGGCAAGTATTGCTAATTTGCTAAGCGCTAAAGCACTTGAAAAGTCGTATGTAGGAGGCAAGATCACGTGCCAATTGCAGTGATGGAATTCATAGCACCATTTTTCGCGCCAGATAAAACTGATAATCAACACTAAAGCCAGCTTGCTGGCAAGTGTTGCTAAACTAGGTCGTCGCCCCTACAAATACTCTTCTACCGTAAACAATTTACGATGCTCGCGGATGGCATAGCGGTCGGTCATACCGGCAATGTAATCTGCCACTGCGCGAGGTTTGTCAATTTCAGCGTAGGTTTGAAATTCGTTGGGCAATAAGCCTGTATTTTCAAAAAACACGGCAAACAGCTCGCGCACGATGCGCGTGGCTTTTGCGCTCATGCGGTTGACTTTATAATGGTGGTATAGATTTTTGCGTAAAAATTGTTTGAGTTTTTGATTTTGCGCGGCAATTTCATCACTAAAATTTACCAATGGCGGTAGCTGGCGAATATCGGCAATGCTTTGCGGTTGGTGTTGTGCAATGTTGTGTGCGCTTTGCGTGCATAAATCCACCACCAGGGTGTTGATCATGCGGCGTACGGTTTCGTGTATTAGACGCTTCTGCTCTAATTTTGGGTATTTAGTTTTTACCTCTGCCAAATTTTGCGCAAACAGTTCGACTTTGGATAATTGTTCTATGGTGATTAAGCCTGAGCGCAGGCCATCATCAATGTCATGGTTGTTATAGGCGATTTCATCAGCGTAGTTGGTGAGTTGCGCTTCTAAACTGGGGCTGGTTTTATCTATAAAGCGCTGGCCTACGTCGCCCAACTGTTTGGCATTTTTAATGGAGCAATGTTTGAGGATGCCTTCACGCACTTCAAAGGTTAAGTTTAAGCCGTCAAACTCGGCGTAGCGCTGTTCTAGCTGCTCTACCACGCGTAATGATTGCAGGTTGTGTTCAAAGCCGCCAAAATCACGCATACATGCATTGAGTGCGTCTTGCCCGGCATGGCCAAATGGGGTGTGACCCAGATCATGCGCTAATGCGATGGCTTCGGTGAGATCTTCATGCAGGTTGAGTGTACGCGCGATGCCACGCGCCATTTGGGCGACTTCCAGGCTGTGCGTTAAGCGGGTGCGAAATAAGTCACCTTCGTGGTTTACAAATACTTGCGTTTTGTATTCCAGGCGGCGAAAGGCGGTGGAGTGGATAATGCGGTCACGATCGCGTTGGAAGGCGTTGCGGGTAGAGGATGGCGGCTCGTTAAATTGGCGGCCTATGGATAATGCAGGATTGGCGGCGTAGGGGGCGAGATTGTTCATATATTATCCATTTCGCGACGAGGTCGTCGCTCCTACCTTGTAGGAGGCACGACCTCGTGCCGATAGTTTAGCGCCAATGTTTCTTTTAATTTTTCAGCATCATAGTCGCTGGTAATCACGGCTTTACCAATGCCTTGTTGCAATACTAATCTAATTTTTCCATCGGCTACTTTTTTATCTAACTGCATTAAATCCAGATATTTATCTACGCCTAATTTTGGTGCTTGTAATGGTAAGTTAGCCGCTGTTAATAGCGCAAATATGCGCTTTACTTCATCACTGGTTAGCCAGCCCATGCGTTGCGATAAATCTGCCGCCATCATGGTGCCTGCCGCTACGGCCTCGCCATGCAGCCATACGCCATAACCCATTGCGTTTTCAATAGCGTGGCCAAAAGTGTGGCCCAGGTTTAACAGTGCGCGTTCACCGTTTTCGTGTTCATCAAGCGCCACGACTTCTGCTTTGTTTTGGCATGAGCGGTAGATGGCGTAGCTCAATGCGGCTTCATCTAACACCATGAGTTTGGCGATATTCACTTCTAGCCAATCAAAAAATTCTGCATCGCGGATTAAGCCATATTTAATGACTTCTGCCATGCCTGCAGAAAATTCTCTTGCTGGTAATGTTTGTAAGGTATCAATATCAGCCAGCACCAGTTGTGGCTGGTAAAAAGCACCTATCATGTTTTTACCCAGCGGGTGGTTGATGCCGGTTTTGCCGCCTACGGATGAATCCACCTGAGAAAGCAGCGTAGTGGGGATTTGTATAAATGGCACGCCGCGCAAATAAGTTGCCGCCGCATAGCCTGTTAAGTCGCCAATCACGCCGCCGCCAAGCGCTATCAACGTTGTGCTGCGCTCGCAGCGATTTTGCAACAAGGCATCGTAAATTTTATTGAGCGTTTCTGTGTTTTTATAGGCTTCGCCATCTGGCAGAATAATAGGGATTACAGAAACACCCGCAGTTTGTAACGTTTGCGTTAATTTGTCTAAATATAATGGCGCAACTGTGGTGTTGGTCACAATGGCGACATGTTTACGTTTTAGGTGGGGCAATATGAGGCTGGCATCTGCAATTAAATTGCGCCCAATATGTATTGGGTAGCTTCTATTGGCTAATTCTACTTTGAGTGTTTGCATTTGTATGTTGAGTTTAGTGTTAATTTAATTTGTTAATAACTGTTCAATGGTATGGGTAATTTCTACGGCTGATTGCGCGCCAGTATCTACAATGTAATCCGCCAAGCCGGTGTAAATTGGGTCGCGCTGGATATATAAACGCTCAAGTTTTTGCCGCAAATTGCCACCTTGTAATAATGGGCGAGTTTTATCATGACGTGTACGCTGGTATAAATCATTGACCTTGCCACGCAAATAGATTATTTTGCTATTGCGTTTAAGCAGCGCTCTATTTTCTGGCAACAATACCGCACCACCGCCTGTTGCCATGACAATGTTTTTTAACTGGGTCAATTCTTCAATGGTCGCAGTTTCGCGTTTACGAAAACCATCTTCACCTTCTAAGTCAAAAATTAAAGGGATTTTTACACCCGTTTTACGCTCAATTTCAACGTCAGAATCGTAAAAATCACGACCCAATTGTTTTGCCAGCAAACGGCCAATAGTCGTTTTGCCAGCACCCATCAGGCCTATAAAGTAAATGTTATCCAATTAAAAATACCCTTGTTCCTAAAAACTGCACCTTGTAAAGCAAAATGCCCATCACAAATATGATGGGCATTTTATGACAATCTTAACACGCTGTCAGATTTTGCTGATTTTACTTATTTCAAAGCTAAACCATCATCCACGATTTTTGGGGTAATAAATATCAGCAGTTCTGTTTTGTCGCTTACTCTTTCCTTCTTCCTAAACAAATTACCCATGATTGGCAAGTCGCCAAAAAATGGCACTTTCTCTACATCATCACGCTCTATTTGCTCATAAATGCCGCCAAGCACAGCCGTTTCCCCATTGCCCACAAGCACCTGCGTCTGGATATTTTGCGTGTCAATTGAGGGGATACCGCTGAAGACTGTTCCCACCCGATCTTTCTTAACATCAATATCCATGATGATTTTGTCATCAGGCGTGATTTGTGGCGTCACCTCCAGACTAAGCACCGCGGCCTTAAAAGCTACGTTCGTAGCGCCACTGCTAGAAGCTTGCAAGTAGGGTATCTCGGTACCTGCAGCAATTTTAGCTTTATGCTGATTTGCGGTTGTGACACGCGGACTAGAAACAATTTTACCGCGCTTGTCGGATTCCATCGCCGTTAATTCCATGTTCAGCAGTAAACCAGCTGGCAGATGAAACAGGCTGTAAGCAAAAGAGCCGAAGGCCTTTGCAACGGGCAAGTTGGACATCAGGTCAGGCAGCCCATCAGAGCTGGTTGTGACGGCACCTCCGGTAACAGCAGTTTGAATTGCGCCATTATGTGTACCCTGTGTGTACGATGCAGGAATTGTACCAGTTGCAGGAGTATATGCAGTTGGCCTATTGCCCATCGAGCCACTTACCGTGCTGAATGTTCTACCTGGAGACCCTGTTTGCGTAACCCCAAACTTTGCACCCAGCGCCTTGCTGTATTTATCATCGGCAATCACTAAGCGCGACTCAATCATTACTTGCTTCACTGCCACGTCTGTTTTATTAATAATCGCTTGTACTTGCTCAAGATACTTAGCGGTATCTTGCACAAATACTGTATTCGTACGTGGGTCAAGCACCGCACTACCTCGTTTTGAGAGCAGCTTTTGTTTGGGGTCACTTAAAATGTCTTTGAGTGATTCAGCTTTCATGTAATTTAGCGTGAATACCTCTGTTTTCATTGGCTCAACATCATCAATTTGTTGCTGACTTTCAAACGCCTGTTTTTCTTTTGCAGCGATCTCATCGGCAGGTGCAACCAAAATTACATTGCCATTCTTACGTTTATCCAAGCCCTTACTCTGCAGAATAATTTCAAGTGCCTGATCCCAAGGCACATCTTTTAAGCGCAAGGTTAAATTACCGGTAACCGTGTCACTGGTAATAATGTTAAGCCCGGTAAAATCTGCAATGACTTGCAACACTGAGCGCACCTCAATATTTTGAAAGTTTAATGATAGCTTCTCGCCCGCGTAACCAGGTTTAGAGCCACGCACTAACTTGTTTGGGTCTTCAACCACTTGACGCACGTCAATAATGAATTTTTTATCAGCTTGATACGCTGATTGCTCCCAGTTACCTTTGGGCTCAATAATCATGCGGCCATTTTTGCCTTGTTTCATGGTGTCCACATAGATCACCGGCGTATTGAAATTGGTGACATTCAAACGGCGTTGCAAGTTTGCAGGCACATCCGTATTGATAAAATCAACGACGATAGTTTTACCTTTTTGCTTAATGTTAATACCCGCTGATGCATCAGATAAATCAACAATAATGCGTCCTTCTCCATTTTTACCGCGTGCAAAATCAACGTTATTGATGGTGACTGACTGAGCCCCTAAACTCGGCTCTGAAAACTTGGTTTCTACCACATTATTCGCGCTCACTTCATTGCCTTGCAGCATGATAGTGACTTCATTGCCATTTGCGGTCGTGCTGTAGCCTACATTTTTAGACAAATTCAGCACTAAACGCGTGCGGTCTTTGCCTTGCGCTAAGGTAATGCTTTTTAGTGAACCTTGGTCTGCTGTGATATTGTTTTTTGCAAGACCATTGCCAACTTGCGGAAAATCTAATGCAATACGTGATGGATTGTTGAGCGTAAATCCAGCGGGTGGATTTTTAAGTGGTAGTGTTGTTTTTACACGAATACTGACCCTTCCTCCAGATAAGGTGGAATAGTCTATGCTTTCAATTTTATTGGCTAACGCCGACTGATCTTCAGCTAATAGCAATCCTGAAAACATTGTTAGCCCCAGCAACAGGGCTGCTTGTAAAATTTTAGCCATCCACATATTTGTTTTCATCATTTCACCTTGTTTCTTAATTTCATGGATTCTTAACTCCATGGATTACTAATTTCTTAAATTACTCTTGTAACGCTAAAGTTGAAATGCGCTCTACCCAATCACCAGAAAGATCATCCTGTACTATTTCTTTAAGTACAATTTCGCTACCCGTAATTTGCGTGACTCTACCAAAATTCTGACCGACATAATTGCCAAGCTTAACTTGTTGCACTGCGTTATCAGGCGTTTTAAGTAGCGCATAAGTCAGCTTGCTTTTTGATAGCATGCCGACGTACTTCAGGCTTTCAAGCGGATAAGACTCCATAGGCTCTTTGGGTCTATTTGAATTAGGTTGCAGCACACCTGATTTGCTAATAGCCTTACGTGCTCGAAACGGGTCGATCAAAACACCATCTGCGTTATATTGCAATGCCAAATAAGGCTTCACTTCAGGTAGCGGCTTGATTTTAGGCTTTACATCTTTAGCGGCATCACGCATATACTGGTCAAGATCATCGCCATCATTACCACTACATGCAACCAACGCTACCGTTAACAGGCAACTTAAAACTAGCTTTAAGTATGTATTCGATGTTAATTTCGGTTTTAGGCAATCACTCACGGGGATTATTTACCTTTCTTGCTAGCTTTATCTTTAGCCGCTTTGCGTTTTGCGGCCACTTCATCTGCATCTAAATAACGATAAGTTTTAGCAGCCGCCTCCATGACCAACACCGCATCCGTAGATGATGGTTTAACATCTTTATTTTGATTTGCAACAGAAATATCACCCAAAGTTACGATGCGGGACAGTTTTGAGATGTCTGTCGCAAAGGCACCTAAATCATGATAAGTACCCAGCAATTTTATTGATATCGGCATTTCAGCATAGAAATCTGCCTGAGACTCTTGTCCCGGTTTAAATAACTCAAATTCCAAACCCCGGCTTAATCCAGCTTGGTTAATATCTGTTAGCAAGCCATCCATTTGAGATCTATCTGGCAACTGTTTTAATAAAGCACCAAATGTTTTTTCAATCTCTACCATTTGCGCTCGGTAAGCTTCTAGATTGATGGCTTGACTTTTTTTATCTAAAAAAACTTTTCTTAACTCCTGCTCTTTATTTTTCTCAGTATCCAGCGACTCCAACGCTGGGCTCCATAAAAAATAATATCCGAGCGCAACCAACACCAAAAAAACGCCTGTCAACAACACCGCTTTAACTGGCGCAGGTAAACTACCGGCATTATTGATGTCTATATTACTGAAATCATCTAATTTCATGATTGACTTCCATCTTTTGGCTTAGCATCTTCAGTTTCCAGCTTAGGTGCTTTAAGATTCACTTTTAAAGTAAACATATTATGTTTTACGTTATTCACCGTCACCGCCTTAATTTCAATCAAAACGGGTGATTCTAGCCAATTTGATGTATTAAAGTTTCGCACCAGCGTTGCTACCCTGGCGTTGGTATCGGCTACTCCTTCAATTGTAATAACGTTGCCTTGCTGTTTAACGCTTTTTAAGTACATGCCTTCTGGTAATTGGCGACTCAATTCATCAAACACAACAACAGCCTGGCTGCGATTAGTTTGTAAATTCTCAACCACCTGTTTACGCTCAAGCATGGCACTGATTTGATCTTTTAAATCTTTGATGTCTGCAATTTCTTTATCGAGCTTAACAATAGCCGCATCTAAACGTTGATTGCGCTCTAATTGTGTTTCAACTTGACCATTGATAACGGTGTAACCCATAAAAACAATTGCGCTGGCAGCGATGGCTGTAAATATTGCCATTAGGCCAAATTCACGCTGCCTGGCTTCTCTTCTGATTTGACGATGAGGGAGTAGATTGACACGTATCATATCGTTAAGCCTCGCATTGCCAGTCCGCAAGCAATTAGTAACGCTGGTGCATCTGTTGTTGCCTGTTGTTGCCTGACTCTTGCGCCAAGTCCCATGCTGTGAAATGGGTTTGCAACTAGCGTATTTACCTGAGTACGATCTTGAACCGTAATGTCAATTTCAGGAATTGTAGCGCAGCCACCGGCTAACACTATATGATCAACACGATGATATTGTGTTGAACTAGTGAAAAACTGGAGCGCTCTTGCAACTTCCATCGCCAGCAACTGCACAAACGGTTGCAGCACTTCACTTTCGTAAGTTTCTGGCAGGCCACCTTTGCGCTTGGCAATCTCGGCTTCTTCTAATGACAATCCAAAGCGACGCTGAATTTCTTGCGTCAACTGACTGCCGCCGAAATTTTGCTCACGTGCATAAACGGGTTTGTTATCATGCAACACATTGATGTGCATCATGGTGGCGCCAATATCGACGATCATGACAGTTTGCTTACGCCCAGAATCAGGCAACTGTCCTGCGACCAAAGCATAGGCTGCTTCCGTAGCATACGATTCGACATCCATGATGACTACTTTGAGCCCTGCGCTTTCTGCTGCTACTACACGGTCTTCAATTTTTTCTTTACGCGCTGCTGCAATCAGCACTTCAACTTCATCAGGGTTATTAGGTGTGGGGCCTAACACTTGAAAATCTATATTGACTTCGTCAAGCGGGAACGGGATGTATTGATTTGCTTCAGCCTCGACTTGAGCTTCCATGTCTTGTTCACGCAAGCCAGCCGACATGATGACTTTTTTACTGATCACCGCAGAGGAAGGCAAAGCCAGCGCCACACGCCTCTCGCCCGAGCCAAGCAACTTCCACGCAAGTTTGATTGCGTCAGCCACTTTGTCAAGGTCACCCACATTGCCATCAACCATGGCGTCTTTGGCCAAAGGTGAGATTGAGTAACCCTCTAGCTTATAGCCGCCGCGACTATCGTTGCCGAGTTCGACCATCTTGACGGAAGTAGAACTAATGTCTATACCGATGAGTGGTGGTGTTGATTCTGTAAAAAAGCTGAATTTCAAATTGAAATTCCTTTTCTGATTTCGTTAGTTACGCACGTTTCTAATAAATTACATTAAATCCTAGCAACAAGTTTAACCCCTGTAAAGCAATTTTTTATTTACACCTCTATTTTAGGTCTTTATTACATAGTTTATTCACAGTGTTCGCCAGAGCAATTTATAATGGCATACTATGCATCAATTAAATAGAAAATATATTATTCATGACACTCAATAAATGGTGGCAGTATTCTTTTTCAACTTTAGTGGTTGGCAGCTTATCAGTATTTGCATTGGTGGGCATCGCCGCAGCGCTTATTTACCCGGCACTGCCCTCACTTGAGGCACTGACGGATTATCACCCTAAACTGCCATTGCGCGTTTACTCTGAAGATGGCTATTTAATCGGCGAGTTTGGCGAAGAACGCCGCGCCTACATTAAAATTGAGGATGTACCAAAAAACATGACGGACGCTGTGCTCGCCATCGAAGACCGTCGCTTTTATCAACATAGCGGTGTTGATGTTAAAGGCATATTGCGCGCGATTAAAAACAATGTGACTGGGGTAAGCCACGAGGGTGCCAGCACCATTACCATGCAAGTTGCTAAAAACTTTTTCACCCCGCCCAATGGCAAACGCACGCTCATTACCAAGATCAATGAGGCGCTACTCGCCATTAAAATTGAAAACAGCTTAAGTAAAGATAAAATACTTGAACTTTACATTAACCAAATCTATCTTGGGCAACGCTCTTATGGCTTTGCCGCTGCTTCACAAGTATATTACGGCAAGCCATTAGACAAATTAAATTTAGCAGAAACCGCTTTATTAGCGGGCTTGCCCAAAGCACCTTCCAGTTACAACCCATTTACCAACCCTAAGCGGGCACTTGGCCGCCAACGTGAAGTGTTGCATGACATGTACCGCTATGGTTTTATTAAAGAACCGGTCTATCAGGATGCGCTAAAACAGCCGTTGCGCTTTAAAACTTCCAAACAATCGCGTGACTTAGCCGCAGATTACGTTGCGGAAATTGTGCGGGAAAGTTTATATGCGCAATATCAAGAGGATATTTACAGTAGCGGCTTGAATGTTTACACCACTATTCTTAAAGCGAATCAAGAAGCGGCAAACGTGGCAATTAGAGAAGGTGTTTTGGACTATGATCTACGCCACGGCTATCGTGGGCCTGAAAAAATACTGAATATCGAAGCGCTTACCTCTGAGGATAAAATAAAAGCCTGGAATGACGCATTGGATGAAATTGATATCTCTAATGGACTAATACCCGCAGTTATTACCAGCTTGTCGCAAAAATCTATTCAAGTGCATACAAAACGTGGGGACGATATTGAGATCACTGGCAAAGGTTTGGCCTTAGTAGAAAAAGCGCTTAATGAAAAAGACCCGGCAAAACGGTTATTAAAACCAGGTGCAATTATCCGCATATTAAAAAGTGCATCATCCAAAAATAGCAATGGTTGGCGTATCGTACAATTGCCACAGGTGGAATCTGCGCTAGTGGCATTGGATCCTGAAACAGGCGCAATCCGTGCTTTAGTTGGCGGTTTTGATTTTAATACTAATAAATTCAACCACGTCACGCAGGCACAGCGCCAGCCAGGTTCAAGTTTTAAGCCTTTTGTTTATTCTGCCGCGCTGGAAAAAGGATTTACACCAGCCACTATTGTAGAAGATGCGCCTTTAAATTTTTCGGCTGGCGAAACTGGTAGTAAGGCGTGGTCACCTCAAAATTTTGATAGTACGTTTGATGGCCCGATTCGCTTAAGGCAAGCATTAGTTAAATCTAAAAATATGGTGTCTATTCGTGTTTTACAAACGATAGGCCCCAATTACGCGCAAGACTACATTACCCGCTTTGGCTTTGCCGCAAAAGACCATCCTGCTTACCTTACTATGGCACTTGGTGCCGGCTCTACCACGCCATGGCAAATGGCCAGTGCTTATGCTGTTTTTGCTAATGGCGGCTATCGTGTCAAACCCTATTTAATTGCAAAAATTGTAGATCAAAATGGCAAGGTGATTTCAGAAACAAAATTTGTTCGGGCAAAAGATGGCGCACCACGCGTGATTGATGCACGTAATGCGTTTATCATGAATTCCATGATGCAAGATGTGATTAAACGCGGCACAGCCACTAAAGCTTTACAATTAGGGCGTAGCGATATTGCTGGCAAAACCGGCACAACGAATGACCATTTTGACGCTTGGTTTGCAGGGTATAGCCCCAAGCAAGTTGCCATTACATGGGTAGGATTTGATAAACCTCGGCGCCTTGGCGGGAGTGAAACAGGAGGCTCGGCAGCGCTACCTATTTGGATTAAATACATGGCAACCGCATTGCGAGGTTTACCAATCAATGACACCCCTATTCCAGATGGTGTGATGGAACTAAGAATTGACCCGACAACAGGCATTCGTGCTGATAATGACGAAAATGGTATTTACGAATACTTCTATCATGAAAACCCGCCTCCTGAAATTGAAATTCCTTTACCATCCATGCTTGACGATGCAGAAGCTTCTGATGAACCGCCACTCAGCCAGGCGCAAAGGATGTTACAGCCGGACATGGCTTTAACACCTAAACCGAGCAACTCAAAACCCCCTGAACCTCAACAGCCAAAAGGGGCGCAAAAATCAGTTGCCAATCCTGCCGAGAAGTTTCTCAACCCGCATTAACCCACATTAAATGACCAGTTAGGTAAAGCTAACCTCTAATACAACCGGCGTGTGGTCAGAGGGGCGCTCCAGTTTACGCGGCGCCTTGTCTATGTGCGCTGATTTGCAAAAAGCTTCAAGTGCCTTGCTCACTAATATATGATCGATACGCATGCCGAAATTACGCCTGAAACCCATCATGCGGTAGTCCCACCAGCTAAAACTTTTTTCCGGTTGTTCAAACAACCTAAAGCTATCATGTAAGCCTAATGCAATCAGGTTTTGAAAGGCTTCTCGCTCGGGTGGAGATACTAACACTTGGTCTATCCATGCTGCAGGATCATGGCAATCTCGATCCTCTGGCGCAATATTGTAGTCCCCCAATACCAGCAGCTTAGGATGCGCTGCCAGTTCTATTTTAAGCCAATCTGTCAGCGCACTCAGCCAGCGCATTTTGTACTGATATTTGTCAGAACCCACCGCCTGCCCATTTGGAATATAAGCGCAAATAACGCGAATATCGTTGATGTTCGCTGCAATTACGCGCTGTTGATCGTCATTAAAATTTGGGATGTTACACTGAATATCAGTCAAAGTATGGCGACTTAAAATAGCCACACCGTTATAGGTTTTTTGCCCGATATGGGCTGCCTGATAGCCTGCTAGCTTAAATGCCTCGTAGGGAAACTTACTATCTTCTTGCTTGGTTTCTTGCAGGCAAAGCACATCTGGCTGGTTATCACGCAGCCAGTCCAGCACATGCGGCAACCTGACATTTAGAGAATTTACATTCCAAGTCGCAAATTTCACTACTTAACCTTAAACCATGCCGTTATGGCGTAACAGTGCATCGATATTTGGTTCACGCCCACGGAATGCAGTAAATGACTCCAGTGCTGGACGAGAGCCACCTTGCGCCAGGATCTCTTGCCAGTAGCGTTGACCAGCTTCTCTTGATAAAACACCGTCTTCTTCAAACATACTGTAGGCATCAGCGGATAAGACCTCTGCCCATTTGTAACTGTAATAGCCAGCAGCATAGCCACCCGAAAAAACATGGGTAAAATTATGCGGAAAACGGTTCCATTTGGGTGGGCGCACTACCGCCACTTCATCACGCACCGATTCAATCAGGTCTAGTGCGGTGGCTGAGCCATATGGGTCAAACTCACTATGCAGGCGAATATCGAACAATGAAAATTCAATTTGACGCATGGTTTGCATGCCGGCCTGAAAGTTTTTAGCGGCGACCATTTTATCAAACAGTGTGCGTGGTAATTGCTCGCCAGTTTCAACGTGGGCGGTCATATTGCGCAACACTTCCCACTCCCAGCAAAAATTTTCCATGAACTGGCTGGGAAGTTCTACGGCATCCCATTCCACCCCTTTGATGCCAGATACGCTGTAGTAATCAACTTCAGTCAGCATGTGATGCAGGCCATGACCAAACTCATGGAACATGGTGAGCACTTCATCGTGTGTAAACAGCGCTGGCTTATCACCCACTGGTGCAGAAAAATTACAGGTTAAGTACGCCACAGGTATGGTGAGTTCACCCGCCACTTTGCGGCGCGTGATGGCTTCATCCATCCAGGCGCCACCACGTTTATTGTTACGTGCGTACAAATCTAAATAGAACTGACCAATCAATTTTCCGGCATGGTCATTAATAGCATAAAAACTTGCAGTTTCATGCCACACTGGGGCTTCAGTTTGGCTCACGTGTATACCAAATATGGTTTCCACCACTTTGAATAAGCCGGCAAGTACTTTACTTTCCGGGAAGTACTGTTTTACTTCCAGGTCAGAAAACGCATATTTTTCTTCACGTAATTTCTCTGAAACATAGGCAACGTCCCATGCTTGCATATCGACAATGCCGAGTTTTGTTGCATACTCATCAAGCTCTGCTTTGTCTTTAAGGGCATAGGGCTTAGCTCTTGCAGCCAAGTCTTGCAAAAAATCTTCTATATGCTGGGCGGATTCGGCCATTTTGGTGATGATTGAGAGTTCAGCGTAATTGGCAAAACCAAGTAGCTGTGCTGCTTCATGACGTAATTTGAGAATTTGCATAATAATCGGCGTGTTATCCCATTCGGGGTTGCCAAACTCGGAAGCACGCGTGGCGTAAGCGCGGTAAAGCGTTTCACGTAAGGGGCGATTTTCGGCGTATTGCAGTACGGGTAAATAAGAAGGAAAGTGTAAGGTAAATTTCCAACCCAATTTGCTATCAGTTTTTGCCGCCTCGGATGCCGCTTGCAACACGTCTTCGGGAATACCTTGTAAAGTATTGGCATCTTCTACATACAGCGCATATTCATTGGTAGTGTCGAGTACATTTTCTTCAAACTTGGATGAAAGTTTTGAAAGCTCTTCTTGAATAGCTTTAAAGCGCGCTTTTTGCTCAGCAGGCAATTCAGCGCCACCAAGACGGAAATCACGCAGTTCGTTTTCTATAATTTTTTTCTGAGCGGGCGTGAGGGCATCAAACTCATTGCTGGCGCGCAAGGCACGAAATTTGGCATAAAGACGTTCATCTTGGCCTAAATCTGCGTAGAAATCGGTAAGTTTAGATAAGTTATCATTATAAGCCTCACGTAACTCAGGGCTATTGACCACCGCGTTCATGTGGCCGACTTGCGACCAGGCACGTGACAACTTTTCTTCCATGTCTTCAAGTTTCTCTGCAAAACTATCCCAGCTAACAGTGGCTTCACTACTGGCAAGTGCAGTAATCGTTGCCCTGGCTTCATTGAGCAAATAATCAACGGCAGGGGAAACATGCTCGGCTTTAACTTCATTAAATTTAGGTAGACCAGAAAAATGCAATAGTGGGTTGTTTTGTAATGCTTCGATAGTCACAGCAGGAAATCCTTAAATTGGGCTTTAATTGATTAGGCGTAAAGTTAGCGGATAGCGATAAGTTTCGCCCTTGCTAGTAGAGATGGCGGCGATAATACAAAAAACAATATTGGCTAGCCAAATAATGGGGACTAACAAAAATCCTATCAAAAGCCACACTAAAATGCCTGCAACAAATTGTGCCAACAGAACCGTCAGCTGAAAATTCAGTGCCTCTTTTGCCTGTGCTGTGAGGTATGCACTATCATCTTTTTTAAGTAACCACACGATTAAGGCAGGGATGAACGAAAACACCGTGCCACCCAAGTGGGTAATGGTGGCAATGTTTTTATCATCGTTATTAGGCACAATAATTTCGGTAGTCATGATAAGTCTTTCGATATTTAAGTAATTAATTGAGATTAAATTTTGCCACAAGTGGTTCAATTTTTTCTATATCCGTTAGCCCAAGTATTTTACGCGCCTGGGCATCCAGCGTGACTAATTGGCTGTGTAAAACTTGCTGCTTAATACTAAGAATATGCGAAGGATGCATCGAAAACTGCCGCAAGCCCATGCCAATAAGGAGTTTAGTCAGTTTTACATCGCCCGCCATTTCACCACATACCGAAACTGACTTACCTAGTTTAGCGCCAGCTTTAATCGTCATGGAAATCAATTTCAGCACCGATGGATGCAATGGATTATACAAATGCGCAACAGCGTCATCTGTGCGGTCTATGGCTAAGGTATATTGAATTAAATCGTTAGTGCCTATAGACAAAAAATCTAATTCATTGGCAAAGGCTTCAGCATTGATGGCGGCTGCAGGGATTTCTATCATGCCACCCAGCGCAATATTTTCATCAAATAGAATATTCTCTTTACGCAAACTTTGTTTTGCGCGTTCTAGCAGCAATTTAGTTTGGCGCAGCTCTGCCAGCGTACAAAGCATAGGAATTAAAATTTTAACATTGCCAAAATGCGAGGCACGTAATAAAGCGCGCAATTGCGTATGAAAAATCTGCGGTTCTGATAAACATAAACGAATTGCGCGTAAGCCTAAAGCCGGATTAGCACAATTCACCACGCTATCGGGGTTCATTTGCTTATCTGCGCCTAAATCCAAGGTGCGAATGGTGACTGGCGCGCCCTTCATGGCTTGTGCCACAGTTTTATAGGCGACAAACTGTTCTTCTTCATCGGGCATGTCGCGCCGATTCATAAATAAAAATTCGGTACGATATAAGCCTATACCTGTAGCGCCTGCCGCTTTAACTGCAGCAACGTCTTCAGGCACTTCAATATTGGCGAACAACTCAATGACCGTGCCATCTATCGTGATGGCTTTGGTGGTTTTAATGCGCTGTAACTTTTGTTGCTCAAGCTCCCACTGTTCTTGGCGCAGTTTGTATTCCGCCAAAATCTCTTTGGATGGACTAACAATGACAACGCCTAAGTCACCATCCACAATAATCAACTCACCATCATTGATTAAATCACGTGCACGCTGTAATGCAACAATCGATGGGATATTCAGGCTGCGCGCCAGAATAGCCGTGTGTGAAGTCGCACCTCCTACATCGGTAATAAATGCGGCAAACTGATGCTGTTTGAATTGAATGGCATCTGCCGGTGAAATGTCGTGTGCTACCAGAATAAGTTTGCGTTCCTGATGTAGAACGCTAGTTTGCTGCGCTGAAGTTAATTGGTTCTGGTGCCCCAATAATACCTTGATAATACGTTCAACCACTTGGATGACATCTTGCTTGCGCTCACGCAGATACTCATCTTCAATTTGCTCAAATTGGTCAACAATGTCGTCCATTTGCAGCTTGATTGCCCACTCGGCATTACATTGTTCATTTCTGATAATATCTTTAGGTATTTCAGATAAAGACTTATCTTCTAGCATCATCAAATGCGTGCCAATAAATGCACTTATTTCAGCCGGTGCATTTTTACGCAAACTGCTGTTAATTTGCTCCAAATCAGCTTTAACGGTGGCGATTGCGTCACTAAAACGTTTAATTTCATCGTCAATTAAATGCTTGGGCAATTGGTAATGCACTACTTCTAACAATGCGTTAGAAACCAAGTGCGCTTGCCCAATGGCAACGCCGCTAGAAACACCTACACCATGAATGCTAAAGCTGGTCACTTTTTAATTCCGCTCATGAAAAATCACTCGCCTTCGCCAAAGTAATCTTCAATCAACGCAGTTAAGGCATCAATCGCAGCTACTTCATCTTCCCCGTTAGCCTCTAAAGTGACAACAGCGCCTTTAGCCGCCGCCAACATCATCACACCCATAATGCTTTTAGCGTTCACACGGCGATCATTACGTGCGATCCATATCTCACTAGAAAACTTACTAGCCGTTTGCGTAAGCTTGGTGGAGGCACGCGCATGTAGCCCCAATTTATTGATGATTTCTAGCTCTTTGCTAATCATTTAGATTTAACCCAGTCATTTATATTTAACCCAGTCATTGAACTGACAACCGTATCACGTTTTACGCCTCATACCTGTCGCAATGTTCTTGGTCGAAATGCACCACACCTTCACGCCCACCACTCACGGCTTTTTCTACCAATGCCAACAGCGATTCATGCCGATACGTCATGGTGCGCACTATCATGGGCATATTCACGCCGGCAACACCTTCTATCACACCTGGTTTTAATAACTTACTAACAATATTGCAAGGCGTTGCGCCATACATGTCTGAAAGCACTAAAACGCCTTCACCGCTATTAAGCTCGGCAACCAAGGCTTGTACTTTGGGCAGCAAAATGCAGGGGTCATCTTGGGTATTCACGCCAATAAAAGCCACTTGCTTAGGCGTATTGCCTATCACATGTTTTGCGCAGTTCATCAAGCTTTCTCCTAAACTGCCGTGTGCGATGATTAAAATACCGATCATTATCTTCTCTACTTTAAAAACTTAAGTGCTAGTTGAATACCTGTTACAAGTGTTGGGATATTGCTATTATTTTAATTCTCGGTGTCGAGTCAATACTTTTTGTTTCGGTCTAAAGTGTTGACTTAGTTGCTCCACAAAATAGACCGAACGATGTTGCCCACCCGTACAGCCAATGGCTACCGTTAAATAACTACGGTTATCAATCACAAAGCAAGGTAGCCATTTTTCTACATAATGACGAATATCCGTAAGCATTTCATTGACTGTTGCATGATCCTGTAAAAAAGCCTGTACTGGCGCATCTCGCCCTGTGAGGTCACGTAACAGTGGATCATAATGCGGGTTTGGCAAGCAGCGTACATCAAATACAAAGTCGGCATCGAGCGGGATGCCATGCTTAAAACCAAATGATGTAAATAACAGCGTCAAGCCTGCATGCTCGCTTGAAACCACGTCTTTTACCCAGCCACGCAAGGTGTTGGCGCTGAGGTGGCTAGTATCAATCACGTGTCCCAAACTGCCTAAACCGCTTAACAGCTCACGCTCAGAGGCAATGCTTTCAGCAAGTGTGGTTGAGTCTTTACTTAAAGGGTGTTTGCGTCGCGTTTCACTAAATCTTTTCACCAAAGTTTCAACGTTAGATTCCAGAAACAACACTTGCGTATCAATGTGTTGCGATTTTAGATGCTCAATATGTGCTGGCAAGGTCTCAATTGCAGCCGTGCGGCTATCAATACTAATTGCCACACGATCATGGTTCTCGGTATTCAAATGCGCGGAATACTCACTTTTTGATTGCAAGTGATCGGCAATTTGCGGCAACATCGTGGCAGGTAAATTATCAATACAATAATAGCCGCTATCTTCAAGCGCCCGTAACGCAATACTCTTACCTGAGCCAGAAAGGCCTGTGACAATCACCAATTGTTTCATCTTGATATTTAAATTCTGTTCTTTTTCATCTCGCGCTGCTGGCGCTGCGTAAATTGCCTGGTGGCATTGATTCCACGCAATAATAACATGTGGTTGCGAATCGCCACTTCAACCAACACCGCAATATTGCGGCCTGCGGCAATGGGGATATGCACTTTAGACACCTTTACCCCTAGCACTTCCTCATGTTGCATTTTAATATTGAGTCTATCGAGCAGTTGTGGTGCCAGCTTATCTGCCATTTCCAGCTGAATAATCAGGTCCAGCGGTTTGGTGGGTTTGACTGAATTATCACCAAATAACGCTCGGATATTTAAAATGCCTAAACCACGCACTTCTAAAAAATCTTGCAGCAACGGCGGGCAACGGCCTTCAACGCGCTCGGGAGAGGTTCGGTAAAAATCAACAATGTCATCAGCAATCAGTCGGTGTCCGCGTGAAATAAGCTCTAATGCAAGCTCACTTTTACCAATGGCGGCTTCACCTTTAATCAATGCGCCAAAACCCTGCACTTCCATAAAAACACCATGCAAGGTTGCGGAGTCTGCCACGGCTTGCGCCAAAAAATGGCTTAGAATATCCATTAACTCAGGGCTACGCAGCGTCGAAGTAAACAATGGCGCAGCATGGCTGTCAGCAGCGATCGAGAGTGATTCAGGTACTTTTTCACCATTAGCTACAATCACAGCGGCCAAGTCAGTAGAATATAAATTTTCTATCGCACGTACTGCATCGCCTGATGGCAAGCTACGTAAATAATCCATTTCGGCACAACCCAGCACTTGTACACGGTTAGGGTGTACAAAATTGAGATGCCCGATGAGTGCCAAAGAAGGTTTGGTGACCGTTTCGCTAGTGAGGGTATTAGACCCGCCGTTAAGCCCTGCTACCCAACTCAGTTTGAGCTTACGGCGGGTTTGTTTGAATAGCTCAGCGACGTTGATTTGAGCCATAGTTTGAGAAAAATTACTAGATAAAATTATTTTTTAATCAACTTGCTGATGTTTAACTGCGCCATTTGTTTTGTGATGGTCTGCATTTTTTTCTTTGTGTTTCACCACTTGACGGTCAAGTTTGTCGGTCAACATATCAATCGCGCTGTACATATTTTCATCTTGGCATTCAGCGTGTAAGTCATTACCAGGCACGTGCAGTGTTGCTTCAACCTTTTGGGCGAGCTTTTCAACACTCAGTGTCACTTTGACATCGATTACATGGTCAAAGTGGTTGCTAATTCGAGCTAATTTGCTTGTGACATAGTCGCGCAAAGCAGGGGTTACTTCTAAATGATGGCCAGTTAATTGTAAATTCATGACTTGCTCCTTTTGTTAAGTATTCTTCAAGTTTTAATCAAATTGCTAAAATTCAAAGCTTGTCGAACAGTTTCAGTTTACTACGTTAAATCGCCTCTGTGCTAAGGAAAACGAGAAATTTTTGCGGGCTTTATTAAAGCTTGATGCTTAAAAATACCCTAGAGTGACTTTCTTAAACTTGCTGGCGCGATATTAAGTGATTCTCGATATTTTGCAATGGTGCGGCGTGCCACCACGATGCCTTGCTTAGCCAGCAAATCTGTAATTTGATTATCTGAATACGGCTTTTTAGGATTCTCCTGCTCGACCAGTTTTTTTAATCAGCTTTATAGCGTGGGCGGAACCTGCCAATTCGAAAAAATATTTCCTTACCCACAATAAACAACAAATTATCCACCTTATTTAGCTCAACAGCCTTAATTGATGACTTAACACAAGATTACATTCCCCATTTTCTAAATTTAATTAGTTTGGCATGGAGCTCCTTATCCGTAATTCTGGATTCAACTGCTAATTCAGCTAATTCCTCTTGATTATAAGGGGCATCTAAGAATTGACCGCCTGATGCATACAAATCTGCATGAACTTCTCGATAGTTGTTGAATGCTTGTTTTCTTCCAACGATTTGCACAACACCCCATCCAATCACAACTAGAAACAGACTGATATATAAGGGTATATTTTCAGTGAAAAACGAAAATACAAATAAAATAGAAAATAGAAAAGCACTAACAAGCATATAAACTTTAGGTGCCCTCAAAAACCCTTCAGGGGTATATGATTTGAACCCAAGTATCGAAATGGTATTCCACTGCTCTACTTTAGCTGCGACTATAAAATACGATGCAAAAAGAACAACAAAAACGATATCCAGCATAATAACAACCTTTTTTTAGATTATTGCTTTTCTCTCCACCGCTCTATGGCAGCCCTCGCATCAGCATCTTGCGCTGCCCTAATTTTCTCTTCAGGTATTCCAACCCTCACAATATCAGCAAATACACTGGCAATTAACTGAAATATACCGTAAACAAATGGAGCATATATAGAAAGCAGATTAATAAAAAATATAAGGCAGAAGCCTGTTAGAACAATCCAAAGTGAATGAAGTTTATTCAAACCTGAAACAAAAAGAACAAATGCTGCTATCAGAAAAAATAAGGCTCCGAATATTGTAGGAACACCAGCAGCAAGTTGCACACGGACACCAATTGTCCAAGTGAATGCCAAAAAAATTAATATTGAGAAACCAACATACCCAAGAATTTCCATATACATTCTCCTTGATAACTTATGGGTATTATACAAATGAGTTGCTAATATGTAATAGCGCTTGTAAAGATTTTTTCAGTAGCCTCACCATTAGGCATCCCACTTGAATGAATGAGTTAGCTAAATTAAACCCCACCAAAAGCAAAAATTAACCAAAATAATGCAGAGAAAAAATATGGCGAAAGCATTGTGAGTTGGGCAATATATTTCCAGCACTTATGGCCATCGGGTTTTTTGAAGTTTGTTTCATTAAACGCAGCTTCTTGATAAAAAATAACTAGACATGAAATTCTGTGCTGCGATAGTCCAAATAGAACTGAAAGAGTAAAGCCAACCGCACTTAGGAATAAGCGGTTGCGTTCATTATCAATAAAAATTTTATGTTCCGCAGAGAATGGGAAAGCCATCAATGCACCGACTATTACAGTGAAAACGGTAAACATTGCGAAACGCATATTGCCGTAGTGGTTTGCAGTCTCCATATTTATCCTTGTCTTTATGAATGGCAACATAAAGTAGACATCCTATTTAACGGCTTTAAATGCGTCAAAAATGAATGCCATTCAAAATCACCAATTAAAATATCAAATAAAATCATTACATTATTATTTTGCACTACCTAAAATTTAGCATTGAATGCGGCTTTAATATACAAAGTCGGTTTCCATTCCCCGAACCGGCAACTACTGTAGCACGAGCAAAATTATTTTTTTAATCCTCTTGCTATATTTTCGCGCGGCAGTTTTTAAAGCGATTTTCTTAAACTTGCAGGTGCTATATTCAGGGACTCTCGATATTTTGCAATGGTACGCCGTGCCACCACAATGCCTTGCTTAGCTAGCAAAGCTGTAATTTGATTATCTGAATACGGCTTTTTAGGATTCTCCTGCTCTACCAATTGCTTGATCAGGGCGCGTATCGCCGTGGCCGAACAAGTGCCGCCGCTATCGGTTGCTACTGAACTACCAAAAAAGTATTTAAGTTCAAATAAGCCGCGCGGAGTGAGCATATACTTACTGGTTGTCACCCGCGAAATGGTAGATTCATGCAAACCAAGCTCATCCGCAATTTCGCGCAGCACCAATGGACGCATTGCCACTTCGCCATATTCTAGAAAGTTACGTTGGCGGTCAACAATGGCTTGTGACACACGCAAAATCGTTGAAAATCGTTGCTGGATGTTTTTAATCATCCATTTGGCTTCTTGCATTTGGCTTTGCAAGTACTGGCTAGAGCTATCACGATTACGCTTTAAAATGCCCGCATACAATTGGTTGATTTTAAGTTTAGGAATCACACTATCATTCAGGCTGGCAATCCAAATACCTTTGACCTTTTTAACAATCACCTCATGCTGAATATAATGCTCAGAGCCTATTAGCGTAAATGCGCTGCCAGGCCTTGGATTCAAGCTGGTAATCAGCTGTTGCACTTGTTTAAGTATAGGCTCATCACACCCTAACTCTTTACGCAGCTTTGCAAAATCACGCGCACCTAGCGCTGGCAAGTATTGTTTCGCCACCAATTTAGCCAATGCTAAATGCGGTGTTTCTTCAGGTAGTGCCTGCAACTGCAATAGCAAGCACTCACTTAAGCTACGCGCACCTACCCCTAATGGATCCAAGTGCTGCACATGATGCAAGGCAGTTTGTAACTCTAGCGCATCAATTTCAAGCTCTACTGGCATTTGCTCGGCAAGCGCTTCGAGCGACTCTTCTAAATAGCCGTCTTCATTGATGCTATCCACAAGTAACATAGTGAGGGATTGATCGCGCGCGGATAACGGCATCAGCTTTAATTGTGATAACAAATGTTCACGCAAGCTAATTTGCAAAGTTTCTTGTGGCTTATAATCGCTATCGTCATCAGCTGGCGCAGTGTTTTCATCCCAGCGACTGCCATTTGAAAACTCGTCAAATTCATCATTAAATTCAGCTGAAAATGTATCAGAAAACTCCGTACTTGCTTCATATGCTGGAGTTTCGGCAAGCTGGCTTGGCTCTGATATATTTAACGCTGATGCACCTAACTCCGTTGCATTAAATTCAAAGTCATCCGCTGAAAACTCACGATCAACAGTCTCATCTTCTTGTGTTTTGCTATCTTCCTGTACCGCTTCTACTGAACTACTAGCCACTGTTAGTGAGGCATCCTCGCTGGCAACCTCAGTAGGGTTGCCGTATTCATCCTCATTGTCATCCCCTCTTTCTAGCAGTGGATTGGTTTGCATGAGCACATCAATTTCTTGATTTAACTCCAATGTCGAAAGTTGCAACAAGCGTATCGCCTGTTGCAACTGTGGCGTCAACGATAGATTTTGCGAGAATTTAAGCTGCAACCCTTGCTTCATAGACGAAAATCTTTACCCAAGTAGACTTCTCGTACACTTTCGCTAGCGACAATTTCACTTGGGATGCCAGAAGCAAATACATGGCCTTCGTTCACAATATAAGCACGATCACAAATACCTAAAGTTTCGCGCACATTGTGGTCGGTAATCAATACGCCGATATTGCGCGCGCTTAAAAAACGAATAATTTGTTGAATGTCGATCACCGCAATCGGGTCAATCCCTGCAAACGGCTCATCTAACAAAATAAAACTTGGGTCTGAAGCTAAACAACGCGCTATTTCAACACGGCGACGCTCGCCACCAGACAAGCTCACAGCGGCACTATCGCGAATATGCGTAATATGTAACTCTTCGAGCAAAGACTCTAGTTTTTCATCCATTGCTTCTTCAGAAATGTCTTGTAATTGCAATATCGCCAGAATGTTTTCAGACACGGTTAATTTACGAAAAATGGATGGTTCCTGCGGCAAATAAGATAAGCCTAACCTAGCGCGCATATGAATGGGCATACGGCTTAAATCTTTGCCGTCCAGTAAAATTCTACCTGCATCTAACGCGACCAAACCCACCATCATGTAAAAACTTGTGGTTTTTCCTGCGCCATTTGGCCCTAACAAGCCGATGACTTCACCACTTTTAATCGTCAAAGAAATATCTTGCACCACGGTGCGTGCTTTGTAAGATTTACGCAAATTTTCTACAACGAGTTCGCTCATCATGTTCTATCTTTATTTGGGCTGAGGACTAACTTCTAAACTGCGGCTGAAACGCATGTTTTTCACAGTTGGCACCACATCATTAGTGCTGACCGGGTTGGATGGTTTAATTGTGCCGGCGGGCTCTGCAGGTTTAGCGGGCGGCGTATTAGTTGCCGGTGCTTTTTTATTTTTTGGCTGAATAATTGCACGCACGCGACCACTTGGTGCGCCTGGCGTAGCGGAGCCGCCACCAAGTACTTCAGCGTACTCTGCGTTGGCGTCATACATAATGTAATCACCGTGTACGATATCCTCACCGCGTTTTACCCAAGCTTTGGTATAAAGCTGCACTTTATCCATACGCCCATCGTACTCAATACGCTGCGCACTGCCTTCCATGTATTCATTTTTACCTTCACGCTTTTGTTTAAACGTGGTGGGGTTACCCAACGAGGTGCTGTGCTGAAAGCCCTCTTTATCTTCGCGCACAATGAGCTTATCCGCATGAATAATCAGCGTCCCCTGCGTTAAGATGACATTGCCCGAGTAGGTGCTGATTTGTTTGGCATCATCTACTTTTACTGAGTCCGCCTCCAAATCAATAGGTTTATCACGATCAGCCGCTTCTGCCAATGCCTGATGAGAAAAGCTCAATGATGACAAGCCAAGTAGCATAATGCTTATCATTAAATGAGGCTTGGCGGTGATTACTTGCTTATTCATAGCGTCTCCGAATGCGTGTATTTGTGCTGCTGGATTTTACTGCCTGGTCAGTTGCCGCCGGCTTGGCATTTGACTTAACTTTATTAGTACCGGCCTTAATTTTACTATTAACGACAGGCTTAGTTTTATTAGTTGCCGTGATAGGTCGCTCATAATGTGCGCGTACTTTATGTAGCAAGGTCACGGTACGTTTTTTCTTTTCATAAATCATCCCGGTGGCATAAATCACCGTTTTAGGGGCTTGTCTAATGATCACTGGGCTTTCCGTAGTCACCAATTCTTCATTGGGACGAATTTTGAGGTAATCCGTTTCTATCGTCATCTCACCCTTGCCCGCAAAGGCCTGGCGCGTTACCTTCACATCATCTACAAGCTCTACTTCTTCTCCATTACTGGATATGTAACCGCGCAAACCTTCAACTTGTGTGTAGGGTTTACCTACCGCAAACTGCGTATAACGTGGCTTTTGTAAATGCGTAGTATCGTCATCTGGAAAATGCCGCATTTCTGCCGCCGCCAGTTTATAGCGTAAGTCGCCGTTAATATCGGTTTGCGTCGTTACAAAATTGCTCATGATGTAATCCGGGTCATGTCGACTGCTGCCGTCTATTTTTGGCGCGGCTGGCTGTACACTTTTGTCAATCCAAAAACTAAGTAAGGCAAGTAACAAAAGTAACGCCAGCGGAAATCCAATGGTGGAACGTGCGCCTACATACATGCTTGGTTTCCCCATGCCTGGTTTTCCATCGCGCAATGCACTGTATCAACCATCACCGTCAATTCGCCTAATTAGCAATGCTGGCTTGTGTTAAAAATTGTGCCATTTGCGCATCAAATGACCCCTGTGCTTGCATAATCAATTCACACACCTCTCTCACCGCACCACGGCCGCCTGCTTTGCGCGTCACATAATGTACACGTTCTAGTAACAAGAGTGGTGAATCTGGCACGGCAATGGCCACACCACATTGCAGCATGGGCGGCAAATCCACCACGTCATCGCCCATAAAGGCACATTGCTCAGCTTGCAAACCGCTAGACTGCATCAAATCACGAAATGCTTCCAGTTTATCCTCGGCACCTTGGTAAAAATGCGCAACACCCGTGCTCTCTGCACGTTTTTTCACCACATTAGACGTGCGTCCAGTGATAATGGCCAGTGATACCCCTGATGCTTTTAACAGCTTCATGCCTAAACCATCGTGCGCGTGGAAAGTTTTATATTCCTGCCCATCGTCACCGATAGTAAGCCCACCATCAGTCATCACGCCATCTACGTCCAGTATCAACAACTTGATGTTCTGTAAGCGCCTAATTAGGTCTTTATTGATAGTTAACGCTTTGTTAATACTGTCTAAACCCACTTAAACCACCTTCGCTAATAACAAATCATGCATATTTAACGCACCCACCAGCACACCAACGTCGTTGATTACTAGCAAGCCATTGATTTTACGCTGCTCCATGATTTCAACCGCAACAATCGCCAATTGATCTTGATGAATGGTGATTGGGTTAGCATGCATCACATCACAAATTTTGGCACTCATAATATTGATGTTGCGCTCAAATGTGCGGCGTAAGTCACCATCAGTAAAAATTCCAATCGGTTTATTCTCTGCGTCAACAATAGCGGTTAAACCCAAACCCTTGCGCGACATTTCAAGCAGGCCCTCGGCAAGCGTAGCATTTGCAGTCACTTGCGGCGTGCCGTCTCCTGTACGCATTAGGTCACTCACATGCACTAATAAGCGACGTCCCAAACTACCGCCAGGATGGGAGCGCGCAAAATCTTCTGCGGTAAAATCGCGTAAATCCAGCACACACAAAGCGAGTGCATCACCAAGTGCCAACGCAACTGTCGTGCTTGACGTTGGTGCTAAACCTAGCGGGCAGGCTTCTTTTGTCACATGCGCGCTTAGATGAATATCTGCGGCTTTAGCCAAACTGGAAGCGTCGTTGCCTGTAATTGCAATAATACTTGCGCCCAACCTTTTAAGCGGCGGCACAATGGCAAGAATTTCATCACTTTCACCAGAGTTAGAAAGCGCAATGACAATGTCACCTGCAGTAATCATGCCCAAATCACCATGACTCGCTTCAGCAGGGTGCATAAAGAACGCAGGGGTGCCAGTGCTCGCCAGCGTAGAGGCTATTTTGCCGCCAATATGGCCCGACTTACCCATGCCGCTTACGACAACGCGCCCCCTACATTGCAAAATGAGGGCAACTGCATCACTAAAATGGTGATCAAGTCGTTTAGCTAGCGCATCTATTTCACTGGCTTCAAGCTGCAAAACCTCTTGCGCCAATGATAATGTGTGCTGCTGATTGAACAATGCAGGCTGGTTTTTGTTAACAGATTGTTTGTTAAAAGGTGAAGACATTGCGATTAAATTTATACACTCAATTTTAGCTAAATTAATAATGAAACATTTATCAGCTAGTATAAAAGGGAATGCCCTAGCGATAAAGCCTAATGCACAATGAATTGTCACAATTTGGGTGAAATTGATCAAAAAAATTCACATTGGGCATAGATTTTGCTATTGCAACCTCACATGCATCCCAAAATTGAGTAGAATTTATTAAATAAAAAAATCAAACTCACTCGCCATATTTAACTCACATGTGAAACAATGACAAATAAACAACGACACTCTATAAATTCTGATTCTAATGTTTGACACACTGCCTTTAATTTTAATTCTACTTATCAGCTCCGTACTCGCTGTGGCGCTGTTTCGTGCATTTAGATTACCTGCCATGTTGGCTTACTTTTTAGTGGGTTTAGCATTAGGCCCTCATACTTTTGGTTTACTTCCAAACACTGAAGCCAACAGGGAGCTTGCGGAATTTGGTATTGTGTTTTTGATGTTTAGTATTGGCTTAGAGTTTAGCTTGCCGCAGCTTTACGCCATGCGTAAAAAAGTACTGGGCTTAGGCGGCGCGCAGGTCATCATCACGCTGGCTTTGACTATGGGCGTGGCTAAACTTGCAGGTCTAAATTGGCCAGCTGCTTTTGTCGTTGGCACGGCATTAGCCATGTCATCTACGGCGATCGTTTCTAAAATTTTAGCTGAGCGCATTGATTTAAACTCGCGCCATGGTCGCCTGAGCATCGGCGTACTGTTATTTCAAGACATTGCCGTGGTGCCAATTTTAGTGCTGATTCCAGCGCTGGGTGTTGCTGATGCCAACTTGCTTGATGTATTTGGTTTAGCCATGCTTAAAGCTGCCGCCATGCTATTGTTTTTATTTACCATCGGTAAATGGCTGATCAACCCTTGGTTTAATTTAGTAGCAAGCCAACGTTCACGTGAGTTATTTGTGATGAATGTGTTGATGGTGACGTTATTATTAGCGTTTGCCACCAAAATGGCGGGTTTATCCTACGCGCTAGGTGCATTTATTGCAGGCATGCTGATTTCAGAAACAAAATATCGCTACCAAGTGGAATCGGACATCTCACCCTTCCGCGACATCTTGCTGGGTCTCTTTTTTATCAGCGTGGGCATGTTATTAGATATACAGCAAATTGTTAACAATATAGGCTTGGTCTTGTTAATTTTAGTGGCATTCATATTTTTCAAAGCCGCAATCGTGGCAATTGTGGTGCGTTTTGTAAAATACGAAGCTGGTGTAGCGATCCGCACTGGCGTGATACTCGCACAAGCGGGCGAATTTAGCTTTGTCATTCTAGCTTTAGGTGTGGAGCAAAAACTGATTAGCGGTCAGGCGTTGCAACTAGTACTCGCCGCCTCGCTACTATCTATGGTGCTGGCACCAATTTTGATTCAATACAACGGGCGCATTGCAAGGCGCTTAGTCAGTAGCTATAACCGCAATAGCGGCCAGATAGTGCAAGACATTGACGACGTTGGTAAGCACTTACATAATCATGTCATTATCTGCGGTTATGGGCGTAGCGGCCAGTATTTAGGGCGTTTTCTGCGAGAAGAAAATATTCCCTATGTAGCATTGGATATCGACCCTTCACGCGTGTTAGAAGCTGCCGCCGCGGGCGAAAACGTCATGTTTGGCGATGCCGCACGGCGCGTGGTGCTTGAAGCCGCAGGTGGTGCGCGTGCCAAAGCCTTAGTGATTAGTTATGCCGATAACCGTGCCGCCATGAAAATTTTACATATTGTGCAAGAGAGCTACCCTCAGTTGCCTGTCATTGTGCGTACCGTGGATGATTCCAACATGGAAACCCTGCGTGCGGCAGGCGCCGCTGAAGTCGTGCCTGAAATTTTAGAGGGTAGCCTGATGCTGGCTTCACATGCACTCATGTTGCTTGGCGTACCACTTAACCGTGTGGTTAAACGCATTCGTTTATTTCGTGAAGAGCGCTATAAATTATTTAAAGGCTATTTCCATGGTATTTCAGATGTGGAAGATGAATCGCTGGAAAAACAGCAAGTGCGCCTGCACTCGGTCATTATTTCAGCAGGGGCTTATGCCATTGGCCGATACCTGGCCGAAATGCAATTGGACAGCTTTGACGTAGAAATCAAATCTATCCGCCGCCCTAATTCTAACGGCGCACAGCTCACACTTGAAAGTCTGCTCGCGGAAGGTGATGTCATTGTGCTGCTAGGCCAACCTACCGGGCTAATCAACGCCCAGAACGCATTGCTTACCGGGCGTGTGGCCACTAAATAGGAAATAGGCACGCAGTTATGACACATGTAATGATTATCGGCGGCGGCATCGTGGGCTGCATGACCGCGATGGAATTAGTGAATCGAGGCTGCCGCGTCACCATTGTAGAACGCAACCAAATTGCCAGCCAAACCTCAGGTGAGTCGTCATGGGCAGGTGGCGGCATTATTTTTCCACTACTGCCTTGGCAATACTCTGAGGCGGTAAACAACTTGACCCGCGATGGTGCAAATTTTTATCGAGAACTTAGCCAACGTTTGCTACTTGAAACAGGCGTAGATGCACACTTTGCACAATCAGGTTTTTTACTGCTACCCGCGTTTGACAAGCATGCAGCAGTGTCCTGGTGTGAGAAAAATCAGGTGCCTGCACAGACCGTTAAAGCCTCCGCTTTTAAGGTGCAATCTTTAAGTGGAGAAGATGCACTGTGGCTACCCACTATTTGCCAAGTTCGCCCGCCTTACCTGATGCAAGCCATGCGCAAATGGCTGGAGCAACACAACGTCACCATGTTAGAGCATACACAACTGGCACCACTACAAGAAACGCAGCAACTCAACGAGTGGCAAACCGTTAATGGTGAAAAATTAAGTGCAGATCAATTTGTAGTCACTTCAGGTGCATGGAGTTTTGATTTACTCAAAGAAACCAGCGCAAAACTCAACATCAAACCCATGCGCGGGCAAATACTGCTCTACCAACCTAAACACAACCTTGAACAAATGGTGTATCGGGAAGGCTTTTACATGATACCGCGCCTTGATGGCTATTTATTAGCGGGTAGCACACTCGAAGACGTGGGCTTTGATAATGGCATCACTGAAGCAGTGCGTGATGAATTACGCATAAAAGCGGAGGCGATTATGCCCGAGCTAAAAAATCAGCCCATTATCAAGCATTGGAGCGGACTGCGCCCTGGCACGCCAGAGAACTTACCCACTATTAGTGCGCACCCTACCATTAAAAACTTGTTTCTAAACACTGGCCATTTTAGATACGGCTTGACCATGGCGCCAGCAAGTGCAAAATTAGTTACGGCCTTGATATTGGGTGAAGAACCGCGAATTGATGCGACAGCATATGCTTACGTTTGTTAACTATTGTAGCCTTGATGCAGCCACTTCGACAGGCTCAGGGAACGGTGTAGGCGGGAACGGCATAAGTCGAAACAGCAACCATTTAATGTTTAAGGTCAAAAACCATTCGTGCCAAGATATCTAATGTTAGATTATTGCGTGCTCTCTGGCGCATCTAGATTTTCACCTGCTTTTAATCGTTCATCCGCCATCACCGTGGCAGCGTTAATATCGCTGGTGACTTTATCCATAATTTGTTTAGGCACCGCACCCACTTCTGCCGACGCTTGCTTTTCTTTCTCACATGCGCCTAATGAAAGCGCACATAACACACAAAATACCCATAACTTAATCAATTTATTCTCCTGAATTTTAAATGCTGGCACGTGGATGTCACGCTTAGGGAACTTCTGTCATTCTACACTTGGATCCACATAGTTTATCCAAGCGACAAATCTACACATTTCTTTTCACCATTTTGCGCATTTACCTGTACGTAGTTTTTAAGCGTTGGTAAAATAGTCCGTTATGCAGTAATTTTTCCGTTTGAGATTAGTCTGCAAATTAACTATTAAATGATTTGTTTAATAATTTCAATACATTAGGATGTCACATGCTATTAATGATAGATAACTATGACTCGTTCACCTACAACTTAGTACAGTATTTGGGTGAGCTTGGCGAAGATGTGCTAGTGTATCGTAATGATGAAATTGATTTAGCCAAAGTAGCCGAACTCAAGCCGGATCATATCGTTATTTCACCAGGCCCTTGCACACCGAACGAGGCTGGCATTAGCGTGCCACTCATTAAAGAGTTTGCGGGGAAGATTCCATTGCTGGGCGTATGTTTAGGTCATCAAAGCATTGGTCAAGCATTTGGTGGCAACATTGTTCATGCCAAACAATTGATGCATGGTAAAACCTCGCTAATCCATCATAAAAACATTGGCGTCTTTAAAGGTTTACCTAATCCATATACAGCAACGCGTTACCACTCATTGGTCATCGAAAAAGAAACTTTGCCAGACTGTTTAGAAATTACCGCTTGGACTGACGATGGCGAGATTATGGGCGTGCGTCATAAAACGCTAGCCGTTGAAGGTGTGCAGTTCCATCCTGAGTCTATCCTGACTGAACACGGCCACGCGCTTTTGAATAACTTTTTGAAAGCACCAACCTTGAAAGCTACCGCATAGTGAACTATTCACAAACCCTTAATCATGTCATCAATGGTCAAGATTTAAGCTTTGACACGATGCAAAACTTAATGCGCCAAGTAATGGCAGGCGAGTTAACCTCTGCACAAATCGCCGGCTTACTGGTAGCACTACGCATTAAAGGTGAAACCGTAGATGAAATCGCCGCTGCGGCAAGCGTGATGCGAGAACTCTCAGCCAAGGTTAGTATTCAAGACTCAACCCATTTAATTGACACCTGCGGTACGGGTGGTGACGGCATACAAACCTTTAATGTTTCTACCGTCAGTGCTTTTGTTGCAGCCGCAGCTGGCGCAAAAGTCGCTAAGCATGGCGGTCGCTCAGTATCCTCTACCTGCGGCAGCGCAGACGTATTGGAAGTTTTAGGTGTTAATGTAAACCAAACGCCTGAACAAGTAGCAAACTGTGTCAATAGCATTGGCTTGGGGTTTATGTTTGCCCCGAATCATCATAGCGCGATGAAGCACTCAGCCCCGGTAAGACGTGAGCTTGGCGTGCGCACCCTATTCAATTTATTGGGCCCACTCACCAACCCCGCTAACGCCAAGCGCCAAGTGATGGGCGTGTTTTCTGCTGCATTGACTAGCAAACTAGCTCACGTGTTAAAGCAACTCGGCAACGAACAGGTGATGGTGGTCTGCGGTGCTGATGGCATGGATGAAATTTCATTTACTGGCGACACTTATGTAGCAGAACTTAAAGATGGAAAAGTTAGTGAATACACACTTAACCCAAGCCAATTTGGCTTAAGTTTACACGACTTAGCCAGCATACAAGTGAATGATGCCCATGCATCAAAAGTCATGATTTTAGAGGTGTTAGCGGGTAAGACCGGTGCCGCGCGCGACATAGTGCTGCTCAATGCAGGCGCTGCCATTTATGTGTCTGGAATAGTGCCTAGCCTTCAGGCAGGCATCGCAACCGCAGCTGAAATGCTTGATAGCGGCAAAGCCATGCAAAAATTGCAGCAGTTAATCGCAATGACAAATACATGAGTGTGATCACCCGACTTTTATTTGCTCTATTTTTAGCACTTGCATTAGGCGCTTGCGAGCAACCTGTTGCAGATGAAGTGCAACCGCATGAAGTTGCCAGTGCAGCTACTGCTATTGAAGTTAGTAACTCCGCGATTGAACAAGCTTTTGCCGCAAAGCATAGTGAGATACAAGTCAGTGGTAAAGGCGTTGTGGTTAAACTTTTGGCCGATGATCACAAAGGCTCACGACATCAAAAATTTTTGGTAAAAATCAACACGCAGCAAACCCTGCTATTTGCGCACAATATAGACTTGGCACCCAGAGTACCATTACAAGTTGGCGATGAAGTTTCTTTCAATGGTGAGTATATATACAATCCAAAAGGCGGCATTATCCATTGGACACATCATGCCCCACAGGGTGACCACGACGCTGGATGGATCATGCTGAATGGACAAAAATATCAATAATTTAGAAATGTAATAGCGAAACCAATATGTCAGATATCCTGAATAAAATCATTGCCACTAAAGAAATCGAAGTGGCTACCGCAAAAGCACAAAAGTCACTGGCTGTCGTACAAGCTGAAGCCGCCAAAGCCAGTCCAGTGCGTGATTTTATCGCCAGTATTCGCGCCAAAATCGCCAATGGGCAATCTGCCGTGATTGCGGAAATCAAAAAAGCCAGCCCGTCTAAAGGCATTATCCGTGCAGATTTTAAGCCCGCTGATATTGCCAAAAGCTACGAGCAAGGCGGCGCAGCCTGTTTGTCAGTGCTGACTGACGTTGAGTATTTTCAAGGTTCGGCAGAATATCTCAAGCAAGCGCGTGCCGCATGTAAGCTGCCAGTATTACGCAAAGACTTTATGATTGATGCTTACCAAGTATATGAAGCACGTGCGATGGGGGCAGACTGTATTTTGCTCATCGCAGCCGCCATTGATTTAGCCAGAATGCGCGAATTAGAAACCATCGCCCACAGCTTGAGGATGGCGGTACTGGTTGAAGTACACAATGGCGAAGAACTAGACCTCGCACTGCAACTTGATACGCCGCTATTAGGCATCAATAACCGCAACTTGCGTACTTTTGAAGTTACTTTAGACACCACGCTGGGGCTGCTTGCACGCATTCCTGAGAATAAAATCGTGGTAACGGAATCCGGTATTTTCACCAATGACGACGTTGCCTTAATGCGTAAAAACAACGTGCATACCTTCTTGGTGGGTGAAGCCTTTATGCGCCAGCCTGAGCCCGGAATAGAACTGGCAAAAGTATTTGCTTAAGCACTCTAACGCTACTAAAAATCAGGAATCAATCATGAGCTACCCTTATTCTCGCCCACGTCGCATGCGTAAAGATGAATTTTCACGCCGTTTGATGCGTGAAAATGTACTCACCACCAACGATTTGATTTATCCCGTATTTGTTTTAGATGGCGAAAATCGCGTAGAAGAAGTTGCCTCCATGCCAGGAGTCAAACGTCAAAGCATTGATGTGTTACTCAAAACGGCAGCAGAATGTGTACAACTTGGTATCCCAGCCATTGCTTTATTCCCAGTAATCGATAGCCAATATAAGAGCCTGGATGCCGCAGAAGCATTTAACCCGAAAGGCCTGGTACAGCGCACTGTTGCTGCGCTCAAAGCAGCCTATCCTGAGCTTGGCGTGATTACCGACGTCGCCTTGGACCCATACACCACCCATGGCCAAGATGGTTTGATAGATGATTCTGGCTATGTGCTGAATGATGAAACCATAGAGGTACTGGTGAAACAGGCCATCTCTCATGCTAATGCAGGCGCGGATATTGTGGCGCCAAGCGATATGATGGATGGGCGCGTCGGCCAGATTCGTGAAGCGTTAGAAAGCACCCGCAACATTCACACAAAAATATTAGCCTATTCAGCCAAGTACGCCTCCGCGTTTTACGGGCCATTTCGTGACGCCGTAGGTTCAGCAGGCAATTTGGGTAAAGGCAACAAATATACCTACCAAATGGACCCTGCCAATAGTGATGAAGCCATGCAGGAAGTCGCCCTGGACATTTCCGAAGGTGCCGATATGGTAATGGTGAAACCCGGCATGCCTTATTTAGATATAGTGCGCCGCGTCAAAGATGAGTTTGGTGTACCTACTTATGCGTATCAGGTAAGCGGCGAATACGCCATGCTAAAAGCCGCGGCACAAAATGGCTGGCTGGATGAAAAAGCTTGCGTATTAGAAAGCCTGCTGGCATTCAAACGTGCAGGTGCAGACGGCATCTTGACTTATTTTGCCATGGATGTAGCGCGCTGGTTGAAATCTGCTTAAAGAAACAAAGATGGAAACATTATTAAAATCACGCTATCGATTGGGGTCGTTTTAATATGGGCGATGGCGAGTGTTTTGAACATCACGTTAATTTAATGCGCGTTGCCGACCAGACGTTATACACTGCCAAATATGCAGGCAGAAACCAAATTGTGGTATGGAATAAATCGCTACCATCGGTTTATTAGCTACGCTAACTTAGCCTAATCAATTAGAGACTTTACGCCATCAGTATTCAATCGCTCAGCACTGCGGCCATCCGCAGCGCGTTTGGTTGCCACCCTAATGTCATCCACTTCAAACACACTCAGTTTAATTAAACCTGTATCAGTTTCCAGGGTAAAAACAGGTACTGTTTTGCGACTATCGCCTTTTTTGTCACGCTTACCATCGTTCAAAATGCGATAAGATTTTTCATTTACATCAAACGGAATTTGTTGGTTAAGTAAAAACATTTCCACTTCTTTGATGCTGTCTGCAAACAAATGAATATGTGTTTCAGAAAACATGCCAGCAGTACCATCTAACACTGCACCGGTTAAATGCGGGTTGAATTTCTCTAACATTTGCATGGTAAAGAGTGCATTTTTACGCAATTCACGTAAGTTTTCTGGCTGCTCGTCACTTAGAAAAAGTGCGTTGTACAGTTTGAGTTCTTCTTCAACTTCGGCGTTTGAGGGCAGTATGCTGTTATCAATGGCACCAAGTTGCCGCCCAGCTTTCTTTTTAGCGTAGGCAAAGTCAGAAATGCCATCCTCTGCCATCATACGTGCCGCCTGTTGCGCCACCAGCTGCCGTAAATGCTGTAAGTTTTCTTTTGACATATTTTCTAACGCCCGCCCTTTGCATGCCGCTTGCGTGCATCGGCGGTTAATCACCATTTCAGGTTGAGGCTAGCCCTTAATTTTAATACCCAACTGCTTTAATTTTCGATACAAATGGGTGCGTTCTAAACCTGCTATTTCAGCTAACTTACTCATGTTACCTGTTACATTTTTGATGTGATAGGCAAAATAACGCCGCTCAAAATCGTCACGCGCTTCTCGCAAAGATTGATTAAAGTTAGTTAATATCTCAGGATGCGTATCCGTCGTATTGGAAATTTCAGCGGTTTGCACCTTAGCGTTCATGTGTACTGCGTCGTCAAATTGGTGCAGAACTCTCTTGACGTCTTCTAATGTGATTTTTTCACCCAAGCTGGTTTGAATTAAGTTGCGAACCACCGCATCCAACTGCGCTAAATCTCCAGGCCAGCTTGCATTACGCAACGCATTTAACGCCGCAATATCAAACTCACGATAAGGTATATCTGCAAGCTCAAATTGCAAATTGGCAATGGCAATCGCCAAATCCGGAATATCTTCTTTATGCTCTTCAAGCGCTGGCACGCGTAATGAAACCGCAGATAGAATTTGCAATAAATTGTGGTCAAACAATCCTTCAGCCTGCAATTTTGGTAGGTTTTGGCTGGTGCTGCACACCACGCGCACATTGTATTTATCTGCTTTTGTAATCAGCAGCAGCAAGCCCTTTTGCTCGGTTTTATTGAGTTCAGCTATTTCGGCAATATAGACCACACCCTCTCGACCCTGCTCTAAAATACCTAAAGGTGCGTTAACTAATTCACTCAACTCGGTGAGTTGCAGCCATGGCGTATCGGCATTTTGTAAAAAGCGTGCACATAACTCGACACCGCCACCTTTGTGCCCGATGAACAATACAGGGCTGGGGCTATGGTTTACGCTGGCGGCTATTTTATCTAAACGCTCTTTTAAAGCTAATATGATTGGGCTTTTGCCCAAGTTAACCAAACTCATTTCAGATTTTGGCAACTGTTCGCTATGCTTTAATGCAGTGGCTACCGTTTTTAATAATTTTTGTAGCGCAATCGGTTTTTCTAAAAAATCAAAAGCACCGATACGCGTTGCCTCAACCGCGGTATCAATGGTGCCATGGCCGGACATCATCACTACAGGCATGGTGAGCAAGCCGGCATTTGCCCACTCTTTGAGTAAGCTAATGCCATCACAATCGGGCATCCAAATATCCAGCAACACCACATCTGGCCGCTCGTGCAGACGTAATGCACGTGCTGCAGCTGCATTTTCAGCCAGATCAACGCGATAGCCTTCATCCTGCAAAATATCGCGCAATAACTCGCGTATGCCTATTTCATCGTCAACGACTAATATATGTTTTGATGCCATGTTGTTTTTCTAAATATATAAATTTGGTATTAAAAAATTTTACTTAACTCAAAAGCGGAAAGCTAATTGTCACAATTGCGCCTGTTTCATTTGCATCAAAATGCGATGCATTTTCAATTTTAATACTGCCTTTATGTTCTTCAATAATTTTCTTCACGATGGCTAAGCCTAGCCCGGTACCGTGAGATTTAGTAGTCATGTAGGGTTCAAAAGCATGCGGCATCATGTCTGCAGAAAAACCGCTGCCATTATCTTGCACTGTCAGCACTAACAGGTCATCCACTATAGCTGTTTTTACCACAATCACGGGGGATACCTCTGTTGCAAGCGCATCTTGTGCATTTTGTAGCAAGTTATGCAGCACTTGGCGCAACATAGTGCTGTCGCCCCTAATCGTACAAGCTTGCGTTGCGAGTGACAATTCTATTTTAATTTTGGGTAAATCATAAAGTGACACCACATCACGAATCAATGCATTTAAATCCAATTTATCTAAATGTGGCGCTGGCGATCGTGCGTATTCACTAAATTCATTCACCATTTTCTTCAAGGCATCTACTTGGTTCACAATGGTTTCAGTTGAACGTTTTAAAATTTCCGCATCGGCCACGTCTAATTTACTGAGCAATTTATGCGCCATGCGCTCTGCCGATAATTGTATAGGCGTAAGTGGGTTTTTAATTTCATGTGCCAAGCGCCTAGCCACTTCTCCCCACGCGGCGTCACGCTGCGCCTGTACCATGGCTGTAGCATCGTCAAATACTGCCACATAACCACCATCTGGCAAGCGGGTGCCACGTAGCGTAATAATTTGTTTACCCTGCGCGGTTGCTAGTTCAATTTGTGTTTGCGCATCGTCTTTTTGCCCATTTTTTACAGTGACGTCATGCTGATTATTCATCGCAATCGCTTCAAAAAAATTAGCGAGCTGCGCTTGTTTGGCGATAATTTTATCTGGCGTAAAACCCACGTAACCCTCTAACGAAACACCTAATATATTAACAGTGGCTTCATTAAAGGTACGCAGTTCCCCTCGCTCATTTAGCGCCAGCACACCGGAAGACAAATGCGCCAGTATGGTTTCCAAATAGCCACGTGCCGCCTCAACCCGCGCACGGTTTCTATCCGCCGCTTTGGTGGCGTCTCCTAACTGCTGCGTCATGCTGTTAAAAGATTGCACCAACACACCTAGTTCATCTTTACCATGCGCAGGTAACATGGTGCTGTAATCGCCACTGGCAATCGCTTTGGTACCTTCTGCCAACACCGTTAGTGGTGCAGATAACTTGCGACTTAGCACAAAGGCGATCGCTACCGCTGTGAGCATGGCTAACATCATCACCAAGGTAAGCGTGAGTGCAAACACTTCTCTCAACGCTGTGCGGCTGTAAGATAACTGCTGATAGTCTTGATACACATCTTGCACCGCCTCCGCCGTGGTCGCCAAAGACTTGGGCACAGGTTGCAATAACTGTAAAATTCGCGTTTCACCTGCCATGTCTTGCACACTTACGGGTGCTAACACGCGCAAATATAGGCCTTTACCTGCAATCGGCTCTATGTTGCCATAAATGCGCAGGCGTGCCTGCCTTAACTGCGTCACACTGGGCAGCTCAGGTAAAAAACTAGTAGAGTCACTGCTAGAAACCGCTAAAATTCTACCTTGCGGCGTCAGCAGGGTCACGTCTTGGATACCACTTTTTTCACGTAAATCATTCAACATGGAAAAGTGCGTATTTGCTGGCTGAAAAGCGAGACTAGTGGCCATACTCTCGCCTTTTTCTTTCACATCTGCCAACATAATATCTAAAGCGGTTCGCCCTAGGTTTAACCCGCCTTCAAGCGCTGATTCCACTTTGACATTGAACCATGATTCAATCGAGCGCGTTAAAAAATTCACCGATACCACATAAACAATTAAACCAGGAATAAACGCCATCAGCGCGAATGAGCCTAACAGACGTAGCGTAAAGCGACTACCCATGACGCGTTCACGGATATTGCGATATAAATTAAAAAGCTGAACCGCAATCAGCGTAATCAGCAACACCGCCAATGTGATGTTTAATGCAACTAACAGCGTGTAATGCTCACCCGATGCCGCAGTATTTGCACTCGCATTTGATAGCAAATACAGCAATAACGCGCCTAGCACAGCACTGGTGAGTACGATGTATTTCATTTAAATAAGTTGGGTGACCATGTAAAACGCTGCGAGGTCATTTTCCAATCATTAGCGCCCATCGCCTCTACCTGCAAAGCTTTGGGTAGTTTTTTATGGTCCAAGCGCATCAGCAACAGCGCCTGATAGCGCTCACCTTTATCAACATGCGCCTTTTGAAATACTTTCAAATCCTGGATAATCGACAAATCCTCGATGGCCTCATCCAAGCTCGCATAATTTCTTTGTTGCTCATTGCGTACAATGATGTATTGTCGCGTCAGCGCATGATAGCTCAAGCTCACCTCCTGCACTGTGGTGACAATTTCATCATCGAACCAGTACTGACGCGGCGACAACAATTGAAATTCAATCAAAAAATTAAAGGTAAACCCTTTGAGAATCGCTTTCTCCATCTCTGAACTAAAATTGATTTCAGCATCCGCATTCAGCAAATAATCATCTTCATACACAATTAAATTGGCACTTCTAATATGCAGGCTATTGCCAGCCGCAAATGACAAATGCGCAAATAGCACCAAACCTACAATGCTAAATAGCTGTTTAATTCTTTTGCAATAGGGCATAAAAAAAGCCGTCATGTGCGTTCGAGGGAATAAGCTGACCATTGATATGCGTGATATTTGCCTGAGGGTTATTGAGTGATGTGTCCAAAGGCAACTGGGTAGCATCTGTATTATGTTGTAAAAAATGATCTATCTGCCCTTGATTTTCTTCATAAAAAACAGAACATGTCACATAGAGTAATTGTCCACCCTTTGTCAACATCTGCCATAAACTCGGTAAAATTTTAGCTTGTTGCGCGACAAAAGAAGCCACATCTGACTCTCGGCGCAACCATTTAATATCCACATGGCGCCGCACAATGCCAGATGCGGTACACGGCACATCAGCCAAAATTCTATCAAATGGCTTGCCATCATACCAATCAGTGGATGCGGCATCTCCCACCAACAGCGTTGCCTTTAAATTCAACCTGTCGAGATTACTTTGCACACGTTGCAAACGCGTTTCATCGCTATCCAAAGCTGTCATTTGCACATCGGCCAACTCCAGAATATGCCCCGTTTTGCCACCGGGCGCACAACAGGCGTCTAACACACGCATATTAGCTTGCACGTCTAACAATTGCGCGGCCAACTGCGCGCCATAATCTTGCACAGAAACCACACCATCAGCAAAACCTGGGATTTTCTCAACGGTAATAGGTTTTTTAAGCTCCACGGCTTGCGCACCAATGTGGCTAGCCTCAATTTCTTGACGCACTAATAATTGCAAATAGTCTTGTACACTAATTTTTTGCGTATTCACGCGCAACGTCATCGGCGGATGCTGGTTACCAATTGCCAATATGTTTTGCCAATGATCAGGATATTGGGTTTTGAGTTTGTTTATCCACCATTGCGGATAAGAATAGGTCGCCACTTCATTGGTTTTAGATTGAGCATTAAGCGCTTCTTTTTGCCGTAGAAAATTACGCAAAATTGCATTCACCAACCCCTTCGCCCAACTTTTAGCCGCAGGTCTTTTAAGCTGGCTGACCGCATGCACGGCTTGATTGACCACCGTGAATGCATCCGCTTTATCATGCAGCAACTGGTAAATCGCCACCAGCAGCAACGCATGGATACGCTCATCCGTCAGCGGTTTTTCTAGCAACTGTTTTAAATAGGTATCAATTTCACCATAAAAGCGCAGAGTGCCATAGCTTAAATCTGCGGCAGCGCCTTTTTGTTGTGGCGTAGCAGCAGGAAATAACGACAACGCCGCAGGCAACGCCAAAGTAAGGTTACGACCTGAAAACACTTGATGCACAGCATCAGCGGCGATAAGTTGAGAAATATACAAATAAAACTTTCTTAATGTTAAAACATATTGATTAAGCGTTGATTTTACTTGATAAACGCCTCGTCGGGTGCTTATTACGGCAGTGAAACTTCGCGTCTTTATAATCTTCTGCTACCGCGCCTGTGATGGTGCAAAAAGTTGGGGGATTCAGCAAGGATCGCCTGAGCACAACCACTTATTTACCTGGTAACAATTAATTAATTTTTCACCCAGCTTTAAATTGCCATCGTCCTCAACCGCGCCACCCGCTCCTCAGTCTTTGGATGCGTGTTAAACAAACTATCAAACGAAATTCCTGATAACGGATTGATAATCATCATTTGTCCTGTTTCCGGGTGCGCTTCTGCGGTTTGATTGGTAATCTGATGCGCATAGTGATGAATTTTCTCCAGTGCGCTCGCCAACGCTTTCGGGTCACGGCTAATTTCAGCGCCTGCTTTATCTGCCTCAAACTCACGTGCACGTGAAATTGCCATTTGAATAAGTGATGCAGCTAATGGCGCTAACAACATGAGCAATATGCCAATAATCGGGTTCACGTTACGCTCACCATTACCACTACGACCGCTGCCGAACAACATGCCAAATTGGGCAATCGATGCAATCGCCCCCGCCACAGTCGCTGAAATAGTTGAAATTAAAGTATCACGGTTTTTTACATGGGCTAACTCATGCGCCATGACACCGCGCAATTCGCGCTCGCTTAAAATCTGCATAATACCTACCGTGGCAGCAACCGCGGCGTTTTCTGGGTTGCGACCTGTAGCGAATGCATTCGGTTGGCTTTCGTTAATCACATACACTTTAGGCATAGGGAGTTGCGCGTTTTCAGCCAGCCGTTTAACCGTTTGGTAATAACTACGGAATTGACTATTGTCAGCGGTAACTTCCTGTGCGCCATACATTTTCAATACAGCTTTGTCTGAAAACCAGTAAGCATAGACATTCATTGCGGCAGCAAGCATTAGCGCAATCATCATACCGCCTGCGCCACCCAGCGCCGCGCCTACCGTGCCGAATAAAGCAACAATCGCTGCCATTAAAATGGTTGTTTTTAACCAGTTACCTAACATGTTTCATCCTTCGCAATCAATCGACGAACTTAAGATGGCGATAACCTACAAAAAATCAATCCTATGCAACAACTTCAGTGAACACTTCACCCACTTTTAAGTGATGCCCCTGCACAAAAGCTTGTGCATTTAAACGCTTGCCTCCTGGCGCTTGCAATTCGGTAATATGTAGCACGCCCTCGCCGCACGCCACCAGCACACCGTCATGCACGCTAATAATTTCACCGGCTTTTACAGCATTTGAATGACGATGCGCTGCATCAACGGTTGCCATCCAAATACGGCACACCTCGCCACGCAAATAACTTTGCGCGACTGGGAACGGGTTAAAAGCGCGTATTTGACGTGATATTTCAGCCGCACTTTTTTGCCAATCAATGGCAGCTTCGGCTTTTTCAAGCTTATGCGCATAGGTCACCAAAGCTTCATCTTGCGGCGTGGCTGGTAGCGTAGCGTTTGTTTCTAAAGTTGCCATCGCCGCTACCATTAGTTCTGCACCCATTTTGCTGAGTGCATCATGCAAAGTTTGCGTGGTATCTGCATCTGTAATCGGCACCACGCCTTTACAAACCATCGCG
>Ga0156104_117_pt1 | contig 56683 bp, 52 predicted proteins | sample RifCSPlowO2_02_FD_107757 | JGI IMG/M metagenome (GOLD analysis project Ga0156104, IMG submission 107757) | Methylotenera sp. RIFCSPLOWO2_02_FULL_45_14 | reverse complement strand
TCAGGCATAAAGCCCATGTCCAACATTCTGTCGGCTTCATCCAGCACTAACATTTGCACTTGATTAAGCTGTACTGTTTTTTGTTCAATGTGATCCAACAAACGACCAGGTGTGGCTACCAGTACTTCAACACCCGTTTTTAAATGCGGCGTTTGCGTTCTAATATCAACACCACCATACACCACCAGTGAGCGCAGTTGCGTATGTTTTGCATACGTTTTGACGCTTTCTTCTACTTGTATTGCAAGCTCGCGTGTAGGCGTTAAAATCAACGCCCGCACCGGGTGCTTGGCAGGGGATGTGCTGCTGCTGGCAAAAGGTAGCAATTTTTGTAGTATAGGCAGCGCAAAGGCTGCAGTTTTACCTGTACCGGTTTGTGCCCCAGCCATTAAGTCAATTCCAGCTAGCGCCACAGGGATCGCTTGTGCCTGAATTGGCGTAGGCGTAGTGTAACCAGACTCGGTGAGTGCTTTAAGTAGTTCGGGCGCCAAGCCTAAATTGTCAAAGCTTGGATTTTCTAAATTTTTGGTTTCAAAAATTGCGGTTTCTGTCATTGGTTGGGTGCTGTTTTCATTGTGTTTGTAAAAACTTTAATTAACTTCCCTTCGATAAGCTCAGGGAACGTATTGATGTTCTCTGAGCCCGTCGAAGGGCGTTATGCATTAAGCAAAACTACGTGGACGGCGTGGTGCACCGCTACCAGCGTTTGTATTGCCAAAGCTGCGTGAATCGCTGTTAGAGCGTGCAGGGCGGCTATCATTGCTGTCACGTCGTGCAGAAGTAGAAGGACGGTCTGCAGCAGAACGATCACCACGCGGTGCATCAGTGCGACCTTCGTAACGTGCGCTTAGTACGCGATTGTCGCCACGATTTGCATCTGGGCGGCTACCACGGCTGTCACCACGGTTACTGTCGCCACGCGACGCACTTGCACCATCACGTGAAAAAGGTTTTTTACCGAATGCAGCAGCATCACCAAAACTACGGTTAGGCGCGCCGGCACTTGCACGGTCACCAAAGCTACGGTCACTACGGCTGCGGTCGCCATTTGAGCGGTCACCAAAACTACGTGGGCGATCGCCAGAAGGTCTTTCTGAACGACTTGCATAACCCGCTGAATTGCCATTGGCTTCACGTGGTGCTGAGTCACGATTACCACGACTTTCGCTGTCACGACTAAAACTAGGGCGATCACCACGTGGCTCACTATTACGGTTATTAAAACCACCTCTGTCATTACCACCACGGTCATCACGTGGTTTAAAACCACCGCGACCACCTGGTTTGTGCGCATCACGGCGAATATCACCGCGATCACCACGGCCACTAGGGCCATCCATCTTCATGGCGCGCTTTGGCTCAAAGCCTTCAACCACGCCTGGTTCCATACGGTTACCAGTGAATTGTTCAATTTTACGTAAAATATGTCTATCCATATTTGATGCAAACGAAATCGCAATCCCTGTTTTGCCAGCACGGCCGGTACGGCCAATACGATGTACGTAATCTTCAGCAAATTTTGGTAAGTCGTAGTTAATGACATGGCTAATACCTTGCACATCAATACCACGCGCAGCAACGTCAGTTGCCACTAATACTTTTACATCACCTTGACGCAATTTAGTCAGTGTGCGGTTACGCGCACCTTGTGTCATGTCGCCATGTAAAGCAGCTGTTTTGTGACCAGCGGCGTATAAGTCTTCAGCCAATACATCTGCATGACGTTTAGTGCTGGTAAAAATAATTACTTGGTTAACTTCAGGTGCAATCAACAAATGCTCAAGCAATTTGTTTTTATGCGTCATGTCATCTACATAGTGCAAGCGTTGCTCAATGTTGGCATGTTTTTCTTTTTGCGTAGCCACTTGAATTGTTTTTGGGTTTTTAAGAATTTGTCTAGCAACACGTGCGATGTCGCCATCAAGTGTTGCAGAGAACAATAGTGTTTGACGTTCAGCAGATAGTTGCTCACAAATGCGCTCAACATCAGGTAAAAATCCCATGTCTAACATACGGTCAGCTTCATCTAACACTAACATTTGCAAACGGCTTAAATCAATACGACCACGTTCCATGTGGTCTAACAAGCGGCCTGGCGTTGCCACTAGAATATCTAATGGTTGTGATAGTAATTTATTTTGCAATGGGTAAGGCATGCCACCTACGATACTTACGGTACGTGCGCGGATGAATTTACCGTATTTACGGGCTGCTTCATTGACTTGTGTTGCAAGTTCGCGAGTTGGCACTAATATTAAGATGCGTGGACCGCGGCTTTTTAATTCGTGCGGAGTTGCGAGTAAGTTTAATGCTGGCAACATAAAGGCTGCGGTTTTACCTGTGCCGGTTTGGGCAGAGGCCATCAGGTCATGACCTGCAGTCACAACAGGAATGGCTTGTGATTGGATAGCGGTTGGAGTGGTGTAGCCAGATTCCTCAATCGCACGAAGAATGGCAGAGTCAAGATTTAACGATTCAAAAGACAAAGTAGTCCCTTTCAAAAAATAACAAAAAGGGCGCTAAGTAAAAACGGGCATATCATTTGCACATAAGCAATTTAGTTAAGCTTATGAGCAAGGGCAATATAAACGCAGAGAATATTTGGATTAAGTTTAATCAAGCATAAAGCCGAATGATCGACGTTATGTTTTAATATCATTTAAACAAGCTAATATAATCTTTACCAGCGCACGGGCACAGCCGCTAACCAGTAAAAATTAAATTCGAGTTCTTGCAAATTTAATTCTTTGAATAGTTGCTTCAAAAATTCACGAGCAACAGAAGGGTCAGGGCAATGATTCAAGCAACTTAAAATAATTTCCAAGAAATAAGAAATAATTTTCTTAAAAAACTCATTAAGTCACGAATGAAGCGCGCATTATAACTATTTAAATAAGATTGTCAAATTTAATTGTTAGAGGTACTAAGTAGCAATAATAGTACGCGTATTAGCCTTTGCTTATACGCACTATGTCACTAAGTACGCCTTTTGCGGGTTGTATGCGGATTGTGTTGGCGTGGTTGCCATGAATTAAATGACTATGTCAAATTAAATTAAGCTTTAAGTGTGTTAAAATCGCCGCCTTTCAATGAACTGGTAGCAACACAATGTCTCGCAATTTAAGAAATATCGCAATTATCGCCCACGTTGACCATGGCAAAACCACTATGGTGGATAAACTTCTACAGCAATCTGGCGCCTTTTCATCGCACCAAGCAGTTTCTGAACGTGTGATGGACAGTGGCGATATTGAAAAAGAACGTGGCATTACCATTTTAGCTAAAAATACAGCGCTTACCTACGAAGGCACGCACATTAACATCGTCGATACTCCAGGCCATGCTGACTTTGGTGGTGAGGTTGAGCGTGTTTTAGGCATGGTGGATGGCGTAGTGCTGCTAGTGGATGCGGTTGAAGGCCCAATGCCGCAAACACGTTTTGTAACGAAAAAAGCCTTGGCACTTGGTTTAAAACCAATTGTGGTGATTAACAAGGTGGATCGCCCAGGTGCGCGTACTGATTGGGTGGTTAACCAAACCTTTGATTTGTTTGCCAACTTAGGTGCTACTGATGAGCAATTAGACTTTCCAGTAGTCTATGCGTCAGCGATCAATGGCTATGCCATGTTAGATATGAAAACACCAAGTGACAATATGCGTGCCTTATTTGACACCGTTTTGAGCCATGTGGCGCCTCCAGCGGGCGATAGTAATGCGCCATTGCAATTACAAATTTCAGCGCTGGATTATTCTACTTATACAGGTCGCCTTGGCATTGGTCGTATCACTAACGGCAAAATCAAACCTGGTCAAGCCGTGACGGTAATGAACGAAAATAAACAAATCGCTACGGGTAAAATCAACCAAGTGCTTGGTTTCCGTGGTTTAGAGCGCGTGCCAGTTGAAGAAGCTGAAGCCGGCGATATTGTGATTATTTCTGGTTTAGATGATATTGGTATTGGTTTTACTGTTTGTGACCGTGAAAACCCAGTTGGCTTGCCGCATTTGGGCGTAGATGAACCAACCTTGACCATGGACTTTATGGTGAATACTTCACCATTGGCAGGTACTGAAGGTAAATTTGTCACTTCACGCCAAATTCGCGATCGTTTAACTAAAGAACTTTTAGTAAACGTAGCGTTGCGTGTTGATGAAACTGAAGATGCCGACGTGTTCCGCGTTTCTGGCCGTGGTGAGTTGCATTTAACGATTTTGCTTGAAAACATGCGCCGTGAAGGCTTTGAAATGGCGGTTGGTAAGCCAAAAGTAGTGTTCCGTGAAATTGATGGTCAAAAATGTGAACCGTATGAAATTTTAACGGTTGACTTAGAAGATGAACACCAAGGTGCTGCGATGGAAGAGTTAGGTCGCCGCCGTGGTGAAATGCAAAATATGGAATCAGATGGTAATGGCCGTACGCGTTTGGAATACAGAATTCCAGCACGCGGCTTGATTGGCTTCCAAGGGGAATTTTTAACCATGACACGCGGTACAGGCTTGATGGGTCATGTGTTTGATGAATATGCCCCAGTAAAAGCAGATATGCCGGGCCGTCGTAATGGCGTGCTGATTTCAGCTGAAAATGGTGAAGCTGTTGCTTACGCACTTTGGAAGTTGCAAGATCGCGGTAAAATGTTTGCAGTACCGGGTGACAAGCTGTATGAAGGCATGGTGATTGGTATTCACAGTCGCGATAACGACTTAGTCGTTAACCCAATTAAAGGTAAGCAATTAACTAACGTGCGTTCTTCAGGCACGGATGAAGCGGTGCGCTTAATTACACCAATCGCAATATCTCTAGAATCAGCAGTAGAGTTTATTGATGATGATGAATTAGTGGAAATTACACCAAAAACCATTCGTATTCGTAAACGTTACTTGCTAGAGCATGAACGTAAGCGTTCAACTAAAGCTTAATATTCACGTGGGTTACTAAACCTCATTGCTAGGCTGGGTTTAGGCTTCATGTTCTTTGGAACCCCACTGTTTTGCAGTGGGGCGTATATTGGCGGTTAAAAGCCATTTTTGGCTTAATGATATTTATCGGCAGATACTCAGAACTGAAGTACATCTAGTATAAGCAAATGGTTACGCCTCTGAATCTAATAATTCAGGGGCGTTTGTTTTATAGGATGTTCTGAGTTATGAATTAGGCTTTCGGCCTTTCTCCAGCACAGAAATATTTTCTGGCAAACTTGCTGGAATTAAATTAGGAAAATAGAAGCTGGCCACTAGGCCGGGAATACTGCTCTATATGGGGATTCTGTTGGCCAGCCTTAAGCATGCCTTCCTACCAGCATATTGAGGAGGTCACGGGCTCAGCATTCGCTATAGTCAGCCAGTTTTTCCTGCAAGATTCCATTATAGCGAATGGTTTCTATGGAAGGTTTATCTATAGTTAATTGTAGAGGATGTTATTTTGGTCAATGTCGATGACCATGATCAAGTATATTAATCAAACTCTCCTAGAGAAATGTTTATAGCGTTTAATCCCATGAATGAACTTGACACAAAATGCAGGCTAGATAAATGGCTATGGGCTGCGCGTTTTTTCAAAACTCGCAGCCTAGCAACTGCAGCAATAGAAACGGGAAAGGTGCATGTGGATGGCGACCGTGCAAAACCTGCTAAAGAAGTGCGGCTTGGGCAAATTATCTATATTCGTAACCGGGATTTTGAAATTGAAGTCAGTGTGCAGGCGCTGTCAAATATTCGTAAAGGTGCGCCAGAAGCTGCGCTACTATACAGAGAAACACCAGCAAGTATCATCAAGCGTGAAAATGCCAAGCTTACGGGTGAAAACGAATTTGCCCAACGTGACCGCGGCGCAGGGCGCCCAACTAAAAGGCAGCTAAGAGATATCAAAAAATTTACTGGCGGTGCTTAATTAAGCTGGTAGCCGCTTAAATTTTGTTTAGGCGGCTACACTGGAAACACTGAGTGCGACTATCTCGCACGAATTATTTTCTTTAATCACATTGATATTAGGGCGCCTCTAAAAACTCACCCCAATTGCACACACCGCACACACTTTGCATGAGGCATAGAATTTCCATCATACTGTTGTAATGGTCTAGCGAAGCAGAGCGGGATCAAGGGCTACACAAGTCAATAGTCATCAATCCCTTACATTGTATCGAGGTTACGCGCTGAGTACCCCATTCCATTATTACGTGCTAGACACGAAATCCAGCCAAAAATAAAGCTGCGAAGCAAACTGTATTTAACAATCTATATTTTAAAAGCGTATAATTCAGCTCGCTGATGGAACTAACTTTTAGTTTTGTTAGTCACAGCAATACTGATTTGGGGCTGACCAGGTTTCGACGTGGGTTACAAAGCAGTGCAGGGCATACCGAGGCTCAGATTACCTCGTAAATACAGCTGAAACAAGTATAGTCGCAAACGACGAAACTTACTCTCTAGCCGCTTAAGACCGGTTGGACGCTACACCAGCTCTCCCGTGGGTTGGATTGGGGAAACCCATACGTAGTGTCATATACACGGGATACGTGTTGTGTTGGGTTACTTAGCACTTCATTAACCTTAAGGTAACTCGTCTGTACACCGCTTGTCTGTTGGTGTGGTGCAGCTTAAATTAAACAACAAGGCTAAGTATGTAGAACTGTCTGTAGAGGATTTGCGGACGGGGGTTCGATTCCCCCCAGCTCCACCAAAAATAAACAACATCCGAAAGGATGTTTTTTATTTTGTAGCAATGGATTTATATGTTGTGCGTTAGCCATTTATTGGAGCAGCGCGGCTTTTCTGAGATAATGATGTTTTGATTTTTTAATGGGAGCTAAATAAAATGGCGCAATTTGATCATGTCAGCGTAAAAAAGAAAGCTAACATTTATTTTGACGGTAAATGTGTTAGTCATACCGTTATGTTTCCCAATGGTACGCGTAGCACCATTGGTGTGATTTTCCCTAGCACACTTACATTTAATACCGCTGCGCCTGAGTTAATGGAAATTAATGCAGGTGTTTGTAAAGTGCGTCTCAGGGGCGAGGATGCTTGGAAAACTTACAATGCAGGTGAAAAGTTTACGGTTCCAGGAAACTCGTCATTTGATATTGAAACAGTAGAAACATTAGATTACGTTTGTCATTTTGAGTAATTATTAGCCACAGATAAACACAGATTCACACAGATGAAATCTGATATTGAAATTTAATGTTTATTTTTTTTAGCATACATTAATCCAAACAATTGTTTTTGAATTTATCGGCGTTTATCTGTTTCTGTCTGCGGCTAATTTGATTTTTAAGGATTTTTATGCCCTCATTTGATATTAGTTCAGAAGTTGATATGGTAGCGTTGAAAAACGCGATTGATACTGCGGGTAAGCAAATCACCAACCGTTATGACTTCAAAGGTACTTCAGCCAAGGTTGAGCTGAACGAGAAAGATAGCCTCATTACTTTGTTTGGCGATAATGATTTTCAGCTGGATCAAATTAAAGATATTTTGTTGCCTGGCATGGAGAAAAAAGAGCCTGATTCATCTAAGCGACTTGATCACCAGGATGTACAAAAAGTTGGTGGCAATAAAGTCAAGCAAGTGCTTAAAATTAAAGACGGTATTGATAGCGATTTAGCCAAACGCATTAGTAAGTTGATTAAAGATTCCGGCTTAAAAGTGCAGGCGAGTATTCAGGGTGATACTGTGCGAGTCAATGGTGCCAAGCGTGATTTATTGCAAGATGCAATTGCATTTGTGAAAAAGAATGTAACGGATTTCCCGTTGCAGTTTGGTAATTTTAGAGATTGATTTTTATTAGTCGAGGATAAACCTTAATTAACGCAGATAAGACCTATTAAAATATAATTTTTTTGGTTTTGATTTTATCTGCATTTATCTGTGTGCATCTGCGGCAAAATTAGGTTTTAAAAATATGGCAAAAACGTTATACGATAAATTATTTGATAGCCACGTGGTGCATGAAGAAAATGGCACTGCGTTAATCTATATTGATCGTCATTTAGTGCATGAGGTGACCAGTCCGCAGGCTTTTGAAGGTTTACGCTTGGCTGGACGTAAGCCTTGGCGCATATCTTCTATTGTAGCAACAGCTGACCATAACACGCCCACAAACGGCTGGGATAAAGGGTTGGCGGGCATTGCTGACCCTGTCGCTCGTTTGCAGATAGAGACGTTGAGTGACAATATCCGGGAATTTGGCGCAAAAGCCTATTTTCCGTTTATGGATGCGCGTCAAGGTATTGTGCATGTGGTTGGTCCGGAGCAAGGTGCGACCTTGCCTGGTATGACAGTGGTGTGTGGCGATTCTCATACCAGCACCCATGGTGCATTCGGCGCATTGGCGCATGGTATTGGTACTTCAGAAGTTGAGCATGTGATGGCGACACAATGCTTGGTACAAAAAAAGTCTAAAACCATGCAAGTGCTTGTGAATGGCACGTTAGGTCGTGGCGTAACTGCCAAAGATGTAGCACTTGCTATTATTGGTAAAACGGGCACGGCAGGTGGCAATGGTTATGCGATTGAGTTTGCGGGCTCTGCCATTCGTAGTTTAAGCATGGAAGGTCGTATGACCTTGTGCAATATGGCGATTGAAGCCGGTGCGCGCGCTGGCATGGTGGCGGTTGATGATACGACGATCAATTACGTAAAAGGTCGCCCATTTGCGCCAAAGGCAGAACAGTGGGATGCTGCAGTTGCCTATTGGCATACCTTGCATAGTGATGAAGGTGCAAAATTTGATGCGACAGTAACTTTAGACGCGACATTTATTCAGCCGCAAGTGACTTGGGGTACTTCACCTGAAATGGTCGTGGATATTGATGGGCGTGTACCTGGTTTAGATCTTGCAAAAAATGAAGTGCAGCGAGGGGATTGGGAGCGAGCCTATGCTTACATGGGGTTGACGCCTAATACACCTATTAGCGAAATCAGTATTGATAAAGTATTTATTGGCTCATGTACTAACTCACGTATTGAAGACCTACGTGCGGCAGCGGCTATTGCAAAAGGTAAGCATGTTGCCCCTAACGTAAAATTGGCATTAGTAGTGCCTGGCTCTGGCTTGGTGAAAGCACAAGCGGAGTTGGAGGGATTGGATAAAATTTTTACAGAAGCAGGTTTTGAATGGCGTGAACCAGGGTGCTCTATGTGTTTAGCGATGAACGCAGATAGACTTGAACCTGGTGAGCGTTGCGCTTCTACTTCAAATCGGAATTTTGAGGGGCGTCAGGGGCAGGGTGGCCGCACGCATTTAGTGAGCCCTCAAATGGCAGCTGCGGCTGCGGTCGCCGGACATTTTGTTGATGTTCGACAATTTATTTGATTTTTTATAAACATTATTAGGAGTGACAAATGAATAAGTTATTAGTATTGGTAGCACTTGGTGCTGCATTGGTGTTGACGGGTTGCAACACTTGGCATGGCTTTGGTAAGGATTTAGAAAACGCTGGTGATAAAATTCAGAAGTCGCCGAATAACTAATGAAACCGTTTATTAAATTAGATGGGTTAGTGGCGCCGCTGGATCGTGCCAATGTCGATACCGATGCCATTATTCCCAAGCAGTTTCTCAAATCTATCAAGCGTAGCGGCTTTGGGCCTAACGCCTTTGATGAATGGCGTTATCTTGACCACGGTGAGCCAGGCATGGACAACTCCAAACGCAAAATCAACCCTGATTTTGTGTTGAATCAAGCGCGCTATCAAGGGGCGAGCGTGTTATTGACACGTGAGAACTTCGGCTGTGGTTCAAGCCGAGAGCATGCACCTTGGGCGTTAGAAGATTATGGCTTTAAAGTGGTGATTGCTTCTAGTTTTGCTGATATTTTCTTCAATAATTGCTTTAAAAATGGCATGTTGCCTATCGTGCTAAGCGCAGAGGTAGTGAATACCTTGTTTAATCAAGTAGCTGCGAATGAAGGATATAAACTCAACATTGATTTGGCCGCGCAAACTGTGACTACGCCAAGTGGCGAAGTGCATGCGTTTGAAGTGGATGCAGTGCGTAAGCACAATTTGCTAAATGGCTTGGATGATATTGGTTTAACTATGCAGCAGCAAGATAAAATTAAAGCGTTTGAAGCAAAGCATCAACAGGCTCAACCCTGGTTGTTTAATTAGATCAGTCGTTAGCAGTAGTTGTTAGTAGGTAGTTTTACGCTACAACCAATGGCTAATAGCAAACGACTAAAAACCGAAAGTGAACTATGAAAATCGCAGTATTGCCAGGTGATGGCATTGGTCCGGAAATCGTCGCACAAGCCGTTAAAGTTTTAAATGCGCTTAATTTAGAGATCAGCATGACTGAAGCGCCCATTGGTGGCGCGGGTTATGAAGTGGCAGGCGATCCATTGCCCGATGCAACTTTACAACTGGCCAAAGACGCAGATGCGGTTTTGTTAGGTGCCGTGGGTGACTGGAAGTATGACAAATTAGAACGTCATTTGCGTCCTGAGCGTGGTTTATTGCGTATTCGTAAAGAACTTAATTTATTCGCTAACTTGCGCCCAGCCTTGCTTTACCCTGAGTTGGCTTCTGCTTCAACATTAAAGCCTGAAGTGGTTTCAGGTTTGGATATCATGATTGTGCGTGAGCTCACGGGTGACATTTACTTCGGTCAGCCACGCGGTATTTCTACGCTAGAAAACGGCGAGCGTGAAGGCGTGAATACCATGCGTTATAACGAATCTGAGATTCGTCGTATTGGACGCGTGGCTTTTGATATCGCCATGAAGCGTAACAAAAAAGTGTGCTCAGTAGATAAAGCAAACGTGTTGGAAGCTACTGAATTATGGCGTCAAGTTATGATTGAGTTGTCAGCAGAATATCCAGAAGTTGAATTGAGTCACATGTATGTAGATAACGCTGCCATGCAGTTAATCCGCGCACCTAAGCAGTTTGATGTGATGGTGACAGGTAATATTTTTGGCGATATTTTATCCGATGAGGCTTCGATGCTTACTGGCTCTATCGGCATGTTGCCTTCAGCATCACTGGATGCCAATAACAAAGGTATGTATGAGCCTAGTCATGGCTCAGCCCCTGACCTCGCAGGTAAAAACGTGGCAAATCCGTTGGCAACCATTTTATCTGCGGCCATGATGTTACGTTATACCTTTAACGACGAAGCTAATGCGCAACGTATTGAAAGTGCCGTTAAAAAAGCGTTGGCGCTTGGGTTTAGAACCCCTGATATCTGGACAGAGGGTACCAATAAAGTGGGTTGTGCAGAGATGGGTGATGCCGTGGTGGCAAGTTTGTAAATTTAGCTTAGAGTCAAGAGCCAGGAGTCAAGAGTCGAGAGTGACGTTGAGTTGCAATCTGCTCTAGGCTCTATAGTTCTAGGCTTTGGGCTCTTAACTAGGGTTTGAAAATGCTTAAAGTAGGCTTAGTAGGTTGGCGCGGCATGGTGGGGTCAGTACTCATGCAGCGGATGATAGAAGAAAATGATTTTGCGCTCATTGAGCCGCAGTTCTTCACTACGTCTCAAGTGGGTGGTAAAGCACCGAATGTGGGTAAAGATTCTGCACCATTAAAAGACGCGATGAACATCGCGGAACTAGCGCAAATGGACGCGATTATCTCGTGCCAAGGTGGCGATTACACTAGCGAAGTATTCCCCAAACTCCGTGCAGATGGCTGGGCTGGCCATTGGATAGATGCTGCTTCAACACTGCGTATGGAAAAAGAGGCTGTGATTATTCTTGATCCAGTCAATATGCATGTGATTCAAGACGCTTATACGCATGGCAATAAAAACTGGGTGGGCGGTAACTGTACTGTTTCACTCATGCTAATGGCTTTAAATGGTTTGTTCAAAGCGAATTTGGTCGAGTGGGCAACCTCAATGACCTATCAAGCAGCATCAGGTGCTGGTGCACAGAATATGCGTGAATTACTCAAGCAAATGGGTGAGGCACACTTTGCAGCCAGCGAGTTGTTAGCTGATCCAGCCTCTGCGATTTTGGATATAGACCGTACGGTAGCGGGTACACTACGCGATGACGCTTTTCCAATAGCAAATTTTGGAGTGCCACTGGCCGGAAGTCTTATTCCATGGATTGATAAGGATCTTGGCAACGGTCAAAGTAAAGAAGAGTGGAAAGGCGGCGCTGAGACTAATAAAATTTTAGGTCGAGAATCGAATCCCATTATTATTGACGGTCTTTGTGTACGCATCGGCGCAATGCGTTGCCATAGCCAAGCTCTCACAATCAAACTTACAAAAGATGTGCCATTGGATGAAATCAACCAAATGTTAGCTGAGGCAAATCAATGGGCAAAGGTAATTCCCAATGAGCGTGAGGTCAGTATGCGTGAGCTTACGCCAACCGCGGTGACTGGCACATTAACTACACCAGTCGGACGTTTGCGTAAATTGAATATGGGTAACGATTATTTATCTGCATTTACAGTAGGTGATCAATTGTTATGGGGTGCTGCAGAACCGTTGCGCCGTATGTTGCGGATTTTAATAGAAAAATAATGGTGTTTACGCCTTCATTGTTGTCATTTTTACAACAATGAAGGCCCATAACTAGATAGTAGTTGAATATAATGTGCATTATGAGCTTGCATCGCTAACTATTTGATGTTATTTTCATATTGCAAATTTTAGTTTGATTAAAGGTAGCAATGTGTGTAAATCAAAAGTAAAGCAAATCTCGTTAGCTGTCTGCATGGCATTGATGCCGCTTTATGGTTTTGCTGCAGGTTTGGGGAAGCTGAATGTGACTTCAGGTTTAGGCGAGCCACTTAGGGCTGAAGTAGCGCTTATTTCAGTAACGCCAGAAGAGCTTTCGACATTGGTTGCTACCATTGCTTCTGAAGAAGCCTATGCCGTTCAAGGTATCACTCGTCTTGGTATTCATAGCAACATTAAAGTAGATTTAGCTAAAAATGCAGATGGTTCACCTGTTCTTAGGTTGCACTCAAATCAGCCTATTAGCGATCCATATTTAGATATGCTCATTCAAGTGGATTGGGCGTCGGGTCGCTTACTACGCGAATACACTGTTTTATTAGATCCTCCTGGTTATAAAGACATCATTAGTAGCGCATCAGCGCCAACTGTTTCACTTCCATCTGCAACAAGCAAGCAAAACAAAGGTGCAATCTCTAGTGACGCTAATTCAAGTACATTTGATGGCGTGCCACAACGTTCCAAAAAATCAAAAAAAATAAGCAATCAAACTACGGAGCAGCAAGATCAAGGTGAGGTCGGTGCACCTGCAGATGTTAAGCAATTGATCACAACGCGCGGGGATACCTTAAATTCACTTGCAAAAAAAATGCAAGTTGAAGGTGTAAGTTTGGATCAAATGCTGGTTGGTTTGTTTGAACACAATAAAGAAGCTTTCACTAACGGTAATATGAACCGACTTAAAGTGGGGCAGATTATCAAATCGCCTTCAAAAGAAAGTTTGACCGTTATTGAACCACAAGAAGCTAGGCAAGCGGTGAAGGTGCATTCGGCCAACTGGAATGACTATCGCAGCTCGTTGGCTGGTGCAAAACCAACCGCTGAAGAAGCCGAACAAAAGCAATCTGCGTCTGGAAAAATTGCTACGGCTGTTGATCAAGCCGCCCCAGTTAAAGCTGGCACGCAAGATGTAGTTAAGTTATCGGCTGGCGAGAAAGAGGATGAAAAAAGCAGCAAAGAGGGCGTTAAAGGTTTTGATGCTAAAGTTGTAGCCTTACAAGAAGAAGCGATAGCGCGTGAAAAAGCATTAAAAGAGACACAAGAACGTACTCGTGCTTTAGAGAAACAAATTGAAGATATGCAAAAGCTGTTGGTTTTAAAAAACCAATCCATGACGGATTTGCAAAAAAATGCTGAAAACATTGCGGTAGAGACAACACCTACTGAAAATAAAGTTGCGCTAGAGACAAAAGCTAAGAAGGTACCAGTAGTAACTAAGGCTCCTGTTGAGGTCGCGCCAGAACCAGAACCCTCATTTCTTGAAGGTTTGTTCGGTGATGTAGATATGACTTTGCTAGGTGGCGCCGCAGGTGTTACTTTGCTGGGTGCTGGCTGGATGTTTTTACGTAATAAACGCAGAAAAGATTTGGATAGCTTTGAACGTGGCATTTTAACTTCAGGTGGTTTACGCGCAAATACTGTGTTCGGAAATACCACAGGTAATGCCAGTATCTCAGATACTTCATTCTTAACAGATTTTGCCCAAAGTGCCGACGGCAGTATGATTGACACAAATGATGTTGACCCTATTGCTGAGGCCGAAGTTTATATGGCGTATGGGCGTGATGCGCAAGCAGAGGAAATATTAAAAGATGCAATTTTAAAAGAATCAAAACGTTACGAGTTACATTTAAAACTACTCGAAATGTATGCTGGCCGTAAAGATGCTGCTGCTTTTGAAACAATCGCTGGTGAACTTTACACGACATTAGGTGCAGGCGATCCAACATGGGCAAAGGTAGCTGAGCTTGGCGTAACAGTAGAGCCCGAGAATCCGCTGTATGACATCAGCAACATAGTGAGTGTTAGTGCATTAGCAACAGAAAAACTTGATGTTTCTGATCTTGATAAAGTTGCAGTTTCAATTGAAGACGGTCTCGATTTTTCATTGGATGAAGAGCTGTCTGCAGATAATCGGCCGGTAGTTGATGATGCTAATTCAGTCGTTATGCAAAGTTTTGCGGCCGCAGAAAACATAGACCAGGATAAATCGTTTGACTTGGGTAGTGTTGATGAAGCTACAAGTGGTGACTTTGCAGAGCCTGCTTCAGTCGATACTAATTTTGTGAGCAGTGATGAGCAAGGCAGCGATTCGATTGAACTTAAATTACCTGAAATTGATTCAGTTGAGATAACAACGCAGACCGATGCTGTTGTTAATCAGTTGGCAAATACAGATAACCATGAGTTTGATCTGGATCATAGTTCTGACAATTTGATGGACTTTGATTTATCTGATTTCAACATGAAAGAAGATGTGCCAGTTGAATCAGTTGCTGTTACAACGGTTGATGATGGTCCGGTTTTTGAATTTTCCAATACGGTTGATGAGGATCAAATAGCCAATTTAAATCTGCCGACAGAAGCTGAAAAGCCAGTTGAAACAATGAGTTTTGATTTGCCCAATGTTGAAACTGATGTAGCTGCTGTAGCTCAAGAGCCTGAGATTGAGGGAATTTCTTTTGATTTTCCGTTAGTTGATGATGAGGTATTAACTGTTGAAACTGAAAGTGAAACACTTGCTAATAAAATTGATGCCAATGTATTTGATTTTTCTGCAATTAGTTTAGATTTAGGTGAAGATGATGTAAAAGCTGACGCAGAGCTTGCTACGGATGAATTATCTGTTGAATTGGCTGCGCCAACCGCATCTGAAAATCAAGATGTTGATATTAAACTTGATTTAGTTGCAGCCTATATCGATATGGATGATAAAGAAGGTGCTCGTGAATTATTGGATGAAGTGATTAAAGAGGGTGGGCCACAACAGAAACAGCGTGCTGAGCAGTTGTTAACAAGTTTGGCGTAACGTTTTTGTCAAGATTAAGCCGAGCTAAAAGCTCGGCTTTTTTTATCCAACTAAAAAGCCATAAATCTAAAATAGCTTTTAATCGCCGGTCAACTGCCTTTTCTGGAATTTTTTTTAAGTTCAATATTGACTCACATTTACTGATGCATCCCTTCGTAAAAATTTTATATTTTATTTTGACGCTGTCACTCATGAGTTTTTTGAGTAACTTGCTGTTGCACCTTCTTTTCATTGTTATTTGTGTGTTTGCAATGAGTTTGCAATTACGCAGCTTTGTGCGCGTCGTTATGCGCATGCGTTGGTTGTTTATTTCGATATTGATTATTTATGGATTTGGCACGCCTGGCGAATTGATACCGCATATTCCTCTTGATTTTGCACTTACTTTTGATGGTTTGCAGCTAGGGCTGTTACACATTGAAAAAATAACAATCGCCTTAGCTACGCTTAATATATTATTTATTACTGGTTCAAAACAAGCGTTAATCCTTGGTTTATATATGTTACTTAGCCCGCTTAAATATGTAGGATTAAATATAGAAAGGTTTGCTGTAAGATTATTTTTAACGCTCGAGTATGTGGAAGATTTTGCTACGCAGCGTCACAAGTCATTTAACTTAAGTCAATTCGATCACCTTTATTTAAGTGCGGATGGATTATCGACTGAAAAAATGGTTATTTTTAATAAAACACCTTTTAATCCGTTAGATAAAGTATTGATCGTAATTTTCATGATGACTGTTTTAATTTTACTGATTTTAGGATTGCAGCCATGAAATATGCGTTAGGGCTGTCTTATGATGGTGCACATTTTTGTGGGTGGCAAAGCCAGCCGAATGCTTGTGCTGTGCAAGATGCATTAGAGGCAGCCATTGCAAGCATCGCTCAACATGCAGTTAGAGTGCACGCCGCAGGGCGCACTGATACAGGTGTGCATGCACTTGGTCAAGTCATACATTTTAATACAGAGGCTATACGCCCGATTTCTGCGTGGGTGCGTGGAGTGAATGCACATTTGCCACCAACAGTACGTGTGGAGTGGGCGCATCAAGTAGCCGATGACTTTCATGCTAGATTCTCAGCTTTTAGTCGTAGCTATCAGTATTTGCTGGTTAATGCACCGGTAGCGCCTGCGCTGATGGCAAATAAAGCGGGCTGGTTTCATTTGCCGCTTGATTTTTCAGCCATGCGTGAAGCTGCAAGTTATCTGGTGGGGCAGCATGATTTTAGCGCATTTAGAGCCTCTGAATGCCAGGCAAAATCACCAATTCGACATTTAACTAAAGCGGATGTCAGTGTGGCAGGGCCGTATTTTGTATTTGACTTCTCTGCAAACGCTTTTTTGCAGCATCAGGTGCGCAATATGATCGGTGCCTTGATTTACGTGGGTAAAGGAAATTATGCACCTACTTATATTAAAGAGTTGCTGCAAAAGCGAGATCGAACTTTGTCGCCACCAACTTTCTCACCTTGTGGATTGTATTTAACGGGTGTCGGTTATGATGAAAAATGGGGGCTGCCTCAAGGTTCCCAACATGGCTTGCAGGTGCTTATTTAGCGGTACAATAGCGCTTTATTGTTAGATGCTATCGTTCGGCGAACGTTGTAAAAAAGCTCGTAAACTAAGGATAACGCTTTGAGAGTTAGAGTTAAAATTTGTGGCATCACACGTGTGGAGGATGCTTTAGACGCAGTTGCTAACGGTGCAGATGCCATTGGCTTGGTATTCTATGCCCATAGCCCTCGTTGTGTCAGCATTGCCCAAGCCATTGAAATCGCAAATAAAATCCCTGCTTTTGTGAGCGTGGTTGGTTTATTTGTGAATGCGGAAACTAGCTTTATTGAAGAGGTGATATCACAAGTAAAATTGGATTTACTGCAATTTCATGGTGACGAAGCACCTGAAGCCTGTGCGCGTTACAGACTGCCTTTTATCAAAGCAATTCGCGTTAAGTCAGACACAAATTTGGTACAATGTGCGGAAGATTTTTCTGCATCTAAAGCCTTGTTATTGGATACTTATAGCGAGGGGGTGGCAGGTGGCACCGGGCATGTATTTGATTGGAATTTAATTCCAGCGACATTAGCAAAACCTGTGATTCTTGCTGGTGGTTTAAATGCACAAAATGTGGCGCAGGCCATCGTACAAGTAAAACCTTATGCCGTGGATGTAAGTGGCGGCGTGGAAATTTCAAAAGGAATTAAAGATGCAGCAAAAATTGCTGCATTTATGCAACAAGTCTATAGGTAGTAAGTTTCAAGATGCAAATAAGTTAAAGTGGAGAGTAAATAATGCAGCTTTATGACATGCCAGATGCACGCGGGCATTTTGGACAATTTGGTGGTACCTTCGTCGCGGAAACATTGGTTGAGGCGCTAGAAGAGTTGCGTGTCATGTACGAAAAATATCGTCATGACCCTGAGTTTTTAGCTGAATATGCGTATGATTTAAAACACTTTGTTGGCCGTCCTAGCCCTATTTATCACGCAAAACGCTTGTCAGATAAAGTGGGTGGTGCGCAAATCTATTTGAAACGTGAAGATTTGAACCATACGGGTGCGCATAAAATTAACAATACTATTGGTCAGGCATTGCTTGCTAAGCGCATGGGTAAGCCTAGAGTCATTGCGGAAACTGGTGCCGGTCAGCACGGTGTTGCCACGGCAACCGTCGCGGCACGTTTGGGGTTGGAGTGTGTGGTGTATATGGGTAGTGAAGACGTTAAGCGTCAAGCACCTAATGTGTTCAGAATGAAATTGTTAGGCGCAACCGTCGTGCCAGTGGAAAGTGGTTCTAAAACACTCAAAGACGCGCTGAATGAGGCGATGCGTGATTGGGTCACCAACGTGCACAACACGTTCTATATTATCGGTACAGTCGCAGGCCCGCATCCATATCCGATGATGGTGCGTGATTTTCAAGCGGTGATTGGTATTGAAGCTAAAGAACAGATGATGGAAATGGTGGGTCGTCAGCCGGATGCAATAGTTGCATGTGTTGGTGGTGGCTCTAATGCCATGGGCATTTTTTACCCTTACATTGACGTGCCTAATGTACGTTTGATTGGCGTTGAGGCGGCAGGACTAGGCATGGAAACTGGTCAACATGCAGCGCCATTAACAGCCAATAGCCCGGTAGGGGTGTTGCATGGCAACCGTACCTATTTAATGCAAGATGCCGATGGCAACATTATTGAAACACATTCAATTTCAGCAGGGTTAGACTATCCTGGCGTTGGCCCTGAGCATGCGTGGCTAAAAGACATTAAACGTGCTGAATATGTGGCGATCACCGATGACGAAGCCATGGCGGCATTTCATAATTTATGCCGCACCGAAGGTATTATCCCAGCGCTTGAGTCTAGCCATGCCTTAGCATATGCTGAAAAAATGGCTAGAACCATGCGTAAAGATGAAATCATTTTGGTGAATTTATCGGGTCGTGGCGATAAAGATATCAATACAGTAGCCAAGCTCGCCAACATCACTTTATAAATTATAACTTTCTAAAAAGTATTTTATGTCCCGTATTCAATCTGTATTTGCAACACTTAAACAACAAGGCAAAACCGCCTTAATCCCTTACATCACGGCAGGCGATCCGCATCCTAAACATACGGTCAATTTACTACACACGCTGGTTAAGCATGGTGCTGATATGATCGAACTTGGCGTGCCATTTTCTGACCCAATGGCCGACGGTCCTATCATTCAACGTGCAAGTGAACGTGCTTTGGCACATAAAGTAGGCTTAACTGCAGTATTAGCTATGGTGAAAGAGTTTCGACAAACCAACCAAACCACACCGATTATCTTGATGGGGTATGCTAATCCGATTGAAGCCATTGGCGCGATAGCTTTTGCAGATCGCGCGAAAGCGGCAGATGTAGATGGTGTGATTACTGTTGATTACCCACCAGAAGAATGTGGCGAATTTGTTAAAGAGCTTCGTGCACGCGACATAGACCCTGTGTTTTTATTGTCACCGACCACTGAACCTAAACGCATTGATTTGATTGTGAATCAAGCCAGTGGTTTTGTCTATTACGTGTCGCTCAAAGGCGTTACCGGTGCGGCTAATTTAGATATTGTAGAAGTTGCCAACCGCGTTGCTTCAATTCGTCAACAAACAAGCCTGCCAATTGGGGTTGGTTTTGGCATACGTGATGCCGCCACCGCAAAAGCAACCGCTGCGATTGCAGATGCTGTGGTGGTAGGTAGTCGCATGGTGCAAGTGATTGAAGCATCAACGGATGAAAACTTGCTTAGCAACGTTGCTAAGCTTATGGATGAGTTAAAAACGGCAGTGGATGCTGCGTAATTGTTAAAAAGGATGCACTATGGGCTGGCTAAATAAACTACCACAAAAAATTAAACGTGTTGTCGGAGCCGACAAAAAAACCGTACCTGAAGGACTGTGGAGCAAGTGCCCATCATGTCAATCAGTGTTGTATCGTAAAGACCTGGAAGATAATTCCGAGGTTTGCCCAAAATGTGCATATCACAACCGAATTGGCGCACGCGCACGTTTAGCGCAATTGTTGGATGCAGAAGGTCAATTTGAGATCGGTGCTGGCGTACAGCCAGTAGATACGCTCAAATTTAAAGACAGCAAAAGCTATGCGGATCGCATTAAAGAGTCGCAGAAAGCCGTGAACGAGAAAGATGCGTTGATTGTGATGCAAGGCAGTATTAAATCTGTGCCAGCAGTAGTGGCGGTGTTTGAGTTTAAGTTCATGGGTGGCTCAATGGGCTCGGTAGTGGGGGAGCGTTTTGTGCGTGGTGTACAAACAGCGATTGACAACAAAATGGCATTTGTTTGTATTGCGGCCAGCGGTGGGGCGCGTATGCAAGAAGGTTTGTTATCGCTGATGCAAATGGCAAAAACCAGTGCGGCACTAACGCAATTAAGTGCGGCAGGATTGCCTTACATCTCTGTACTGACTGACCCTACCATGGGCGGTGTTTCAGCAAGCTTCGCTATGCTAGGCGATGTGATTGTGGCTGAACCGCAAGCATTGATTGGTTTTGCAGGCCCACGCGTGATTGAACAAACCGTGCGTGAAACGCTACCAGATGGCTTCCAGCGTGCAGAGTTCTTGTTAGAGCATGGCGCTATTGATTTGATTATTGACCGTCGTGAAATGCGGAATAGGTTAGCTGGATTGTTAGCTAATTTAATGCGTTTGCCAGTAGCTGCTTAATTGACACATGGTTTTTGCATTGTTTTCAGCTTGAGATTGACGCTGAACCCTAAAGGTGATGTGGATGCCTAGCGACTTGATTACTAACGATTTACCCCCCCCCGACTTGGTTCCTAAAGATTTAAATGCATGGCTAAGGTACATTGAAAGCCTGCATCCTAAATCTATCGCGATGGGATTAGAGCGTGTTAAACAGGTTATCTGGCGCTTAAAATTACAGCCAAACTTTAAAATTATCTCTGTCGCTGGCACCAATGGCAAAGGTTCAACTTGCGCAATGTTGGAGCAAATTTATACGCAGGCAGATTTTTCTGTGGGTTGTTATGCCTCGCCTCACTTGCTGCGCTATAACGAGCGTGTTCGTGTTAACTGCGTTGAGGTCAGTGATGAGGCGCTGTGTGCAGCATTTTCTGCAGTTGAGACGGCAAGGCAGAGCGGAGATGCAATCGCGCTAACGTATTTTGAGGTGGGTACATTAGCCGCAATGTGGCATTTTGCGCAAATGGGTATTGATGTTGCGATTTTAGAAATTGGATTGGGTGGTAGATTAGATGCAGTGAACGCGTTTGAGCCTAATTGCGCCATAGTGACCAGTGTCGATTTAGATCATCAAGAGTTTTTGGGCGATACACGAGAGAAAATTGGCTTTGAAAAAGCCGGGGTATATCGTCAATCAACACCAGCCATTTGCGGGGATAACCATCCTCCAGCTAGTTTAATAAACTATGCCGAACAAATTCATGCTGATTTTAAGTGCATCAATCGTGATTTTACCTATACATTGTCAGCGACAGATTGGTGTTATTTGTCTCATGGGCAGGTCATACATACTTTGCCATTGCCAGCGTTGGAAGGCCGTTATCAACTCAATAATGCTGCATGTGCGGTAGCGGCTGTAGAGTCGTTACAAGCATATTTACCTGTTACAACGACATCTATTGTTAATGCAATGCGTCAAGTGTCACTGGCTGGACGTTTTCAGACAGTGTCTAAGGCGCCTTGGGTAATTTTAGATGTGGCGCATAACCCACATGCGGCGCAAGCGCTTGCTGAGAATCTGGCAGCGTTAAAGTTAACAGAACTCTCCCACACTAAAACTTTGGCAGTGTTTGCAATGTTGGCAGATAAAGATATGAAAGGCGTTGTGAACGCACTCAAGGATGAAATCGACACTTGGTATGTTGCCAATATTGACCATGTTCGTGGTGCCTTAGCCTCAGACTTGGCTACCATTATTGCGGAAATCATGCCTAATGCCGGCATCAAATGTTTTGATACAGCAGCTAAAGCTTACGAGCAGGCTTGTATCGATACAGAAACCTGTATTGATAGAAATGAAAATGATAAAATAGTTGTGTTTGGTTCATTCTTTACCGTTGCAAATGTAATGCAATATTTGAATCAACACGCAAATACTCATCTTTAAGGACGCAGTAATGCCCCCAGATCTACCCAATGAGCAAGCCCTAAACCTTAAAAAACGCGCCCGTCGGCGCCTGGTAGGTGCAATAGCACTTGTGCTGTTGATGGTGATTGTTCTGCCGCAAGTATTGCAAGATCGTGCCGCAATGACGCAGCTTGAGACTATTAAAATTACGATGCCTAATACTAACAGCACGTTTAAGCCTATGCATGTTGATAAAAGCGCTATTGAATTTCAACAGAGTAAAGAAGTGGCACCACAGCAAAAAGCTGTTGTTAGCGATGAACCAATTAAGGCGGAGGTTATTATCAATACGGAACCTACTATTGAAAGCATAATCGCTAGCAAAGGCAGAGAAAATAAAGTGACTGAGCCTAAAAAGCCAACAGTTAATGTTTCGGAAACCACACCTCCTCAAAAGTTAACTGAGCATTTTACGGTGCAAGTAGGCGTGTATTCTGATGTTGCCAATGTGAAACGAATACAAGATCAATTAAAACAAGCTGGATTCAGCGCCTATACAGAAAAAATAACCACGCCCAAAGGTGAAAACATTCGCCTTAAAGCGGGTAACTTTACATCACGTCAAGATGCAGTAAACTTATTAGTAAGGCTAAAAGAAATAGGCTTGCCTGGAATCGTTGTCAGCAATGAGTAAGTCGTTAATTAGCCATCATGCGAATTTAATAAGTCATAATGGTTGGCTAGGATAAAGTAATGACCAGTTTTGATTACGCAGTGCTTACCATCATAGGCTTATCCATCATATTTAGTGTGATGCGTGGTATGGTGAGAGAGATGTTGGCTATTTTAGGTTGGGTTGCTGCATTTTATGTAGGTAGAACTTACACTGATCAAATTTTGCCTATGATGCCCGTTGATATTCCTACTGAATCATTGCGTGTGTTAGCCGCATTTCTAGTGCTTTTTTTAGCAACGTTATTACTGACGAGTTTGTTGGGCATTGCACTCTCAGCGATTATTAGAAAAGTAGGCCTTGGTTGGCTAAACCGTTTATTAGGTGCCATGTTTGGCGTGATTCGTGGATTACTTATTGTATGTGTATTGGTATTTTTAGCTGGACTTACCAGTGTTCCTCAAGATGCGCGTTGGCGAAATGCGATGTTTAGCGCGCCGATTGAAGCGCTTGTTATTAGCATATTGCCGTGGATACCTGAAAATATCGCTAAGCATGTTAAATACGATTAAAAATCATCATTCAATTACAAAATTAACCAGTTAAGGCGTTATTCATGTGCGGAATTATAGGCATTGTAGGTAAAAATCCAGTCAACCAATTGTTATACGATGGTTTGCTGGTGTTGCAACATCGTGGACAAGATGCCGCAGGTATCGTCACTGCCGATGGTAATACCTTTTACATGCATAAAAATAACGGGCTAGTAAAAGATGTTTTTCATACGCGCCACATGCGTAACCTGGTGGGCAATGTGGGTATTGCCCATGTGCGCTATCCTACAGCAGGTTCCTCTAGCGCGGCTGAAGCACAGCCGTTTTATGTTAATTCTCCTTTTGGTATTGTGCTAGGTCACAATGGCAATCTAACCAACTCAGTGCAGCTTAAACAGGAAATGTTCAAGCAAGACCTGCGTCATATCAATACCACTTCAGATTCTGAAGTATTGCTTAATGTGCTTGCGCATGAAATTGAAAAAACCGCGCCCAATTCTGTGCTTAATACTGACATGGTGTTTGATGCAGTTGAAGGCGTGCATAGACGTTGCAAGGGTGCGTATGCCGTGGTGGCGATGATTGCCAATTTTGGCTTACTTGCATTTCGTGATCCTAACGGCATTCGCCCGCTTATCATTGGCAAAGCAGAATCAGAAAAAGGCACAGAGTATATTGTGGCGTCTGAGAGCGTTGCTTTAGATGTGTTAGGCTTTAAAATACTGCGCGATGTGGCGCCTGGTGAAGCCGTGTTTATTGACATGGAAGGTAACTTCTATTCCCGTCAATGTGCTAAAAATCCAAAGCTTAACTCTTGTATATTTGAGTATGTTTATTTGGCACGACCAGATTCTGTGATTGATGGTATTTCTGTGTATCAAACTCGTTTAGACATGGGAACCAGCCTTGCGGAAAAAATCAAGCGTGAATGGTCTGATAAAAAAATTGACGTTGTGATACCTATTCCAGATACTAGCCGCCCGAGTGCGCTGCAGGTCGGCATTAGTCTAGGCTTGGATTATCGTGAAGGGTTTATTAAAAACCGTTACATTGGCCGCACATTTATTATGCCGGGGCAGGCGTTACGTAAAAAATCTGTGCGCCAAAAACTCAACCCGATTGGCGTGGAATTCAAAGGTAAAAATGTACTGTTAGTAGATGACTCCATTGTGCGCGGAACAACATCACAACAAATTGTACAAATGGCACGTGATGCAGGTGCTAATAAAGTTTATTTTGCTTCGGCTGCGCCGCCAGTTCGCTATCCCAACGTATATGGTATTGATATGCCAAGCCGAGACGAGCTGTTGGCAACGGATCGGACCGATGAAGAAATCTGTAAAGAAATCGGGGCGGACGGACTGATTTACCAAGATTTAGACGCGCTGATTAAAGGCGTTAAATTGAGCAACCCCGCCATTGAGAATTTTGATTGCTCATGCTTTGATGGAAAATATATCACCGGCGATATTGACGAAGCTTACTTGGCCAATATCGAGGCGGCACGCGGAGATGTCAATAAAGTACAAAAACCAGCCAATTCCAGTACGCAAATGGATTTAAATTTGATTGATACTCAAGAGTAAGCCTGCTTATTATTTGTGCGTTCTAGAAACAAACAAAATGGCGCTTGACGTTGTAAAAAGTTGGGCATACCATGTAGTTGCGCTGATTTGAGTGGCCAACTTTAAACAAAGCCTTACTCAGCTTGCGAGCGCATAATAAATTCTGCTAAAGCGAGAACCAAAAACCCGTTTTAGCACATTGCTATCACGGGTTTTTTATTTTTAGAATTTGAGAGCGTTATGAATAAGCCACAATACCATCCAAACACATTATCAGTACGCGCAGGCAGCGAGATGACTGAATTCGGCGAGAACTCAGAAGCCTTGTTTCTAAACTCCAGTTTTAGGTTCAACAGCGCCGCGCAAGCTGCCGCACGTTTTGGCGGAACCGAGCCCGGAAACATTTACTCGCGTTTCACTAACCCTACCGTCACCATGTTCCAAAACAAGCTGGCTGCGTTAGAGGGTGCAGAGCAGTGCGTGGCAACATCCAGCGGTATGTCGGCGATTCTCGCCTGCGTAATGGGCTTGTGTAGCGCTGGCGACCATATTGTCGCATCGCGCAGCATTTTTGGCACCACCGTACAGTTATTTGGCAATATTTTAAAACGCTGGGGTTTAGAGGTGACATTTGTTTCATTGACCAATCCAGATGAGTGGCATGCAGCTGTAACGTCAAAAACTAAACTATTTTTTGTAGAAACACCTTCTAACCCGCTAACTGAGGTTTGCGATATCAAAATTTTAGCGGATATTGCGCATCAGGCAGGCGCGCATTTAGTGGTGGATAATTGCTTTTGCACACCGGCGATTCAACGGCCATTAGCACTTGGCGCAGATATTGTGATTCATTCAGCTACAAAATATATTGATGGACAGGGCAGGTGCTTGGGTGGCGCAGTGTTGGGTTCTAAAGCGTTGATGGAACCTGTGTATGGCTTTTTACGCACGGCAGGTGTCACCATGAGTGCATTTAATGCATGGGTGTTTTTGAAAGGACTGGAAACGCTTTATATCCGCATGGAAGCACATGCCAAAAATGCACTAGCGTTAGCTACTTGGCTAGAGGCGCAACCACAGGTGGCACGTGTGCATTACCCTGGCTTAAAATCTCATCCACAGCATGCACTTGCCATGCGTCAGCAAAGCAGTGGCGGAGGCATTGTGACGTTTGAAGTTAAACCTAACTTGAATCAAACTTCACAACAGGCTGCTTGGGCATTGATTGATGCGACGCAATTGATTTCAATTACTGCAAACTTGGGTGATGCAAAAAGTACGATTACACATCCAGCCACTACAACACATAGTCGCGTAACGCCAGAAGCACGCGCAACGGCAGGTATTAGCGATGGCTTAGTGAGAATTGCCGTGGGATTAGAACACATTGAAGACTTAAAAGCAGATTTGGTGTTCGCAATTTAAGACTGATTATCTTTTGTACAGTTAAAGCTTGCGACTTGTTGTTAGTCGGTTTGCTGATTTTGATTGGCCTATACTGATGCAACGACAAAATACACAATCAAACACGGAATACTGATACCCAATACAATGAAAAAAACACTTTTGAACCCGCGTACTTTTTTTGCTTTGCTGCATGATGTCGTAGTGGCGGCAATTGCTTGGGTTGTGGCTTACTTATTGCGCTTTAATTTCTCAATCCCTGATTCATATTTTCAGGAGATGCTGCAATCTCTAATGTGGGTGATCGCTTTGCAAGCGGCTGTGTTCGTTACATTAGGTTTGTATCGTGGCATGTGGCGCTTTGCCAGTGTGCCTGATCTTAAACGTATATTTTTAGCGGTTGGTTCAGCTGCTGTATTGGTGGCGGCAGTTTTGTTTATGGTGAAAACTGCTACGGTGGTGCCCCGTTCAGTTTTGATTCTTGATCCGTTATTACTTATTTTAATGATGGGGGGTAGCCGTTTTGCCTATCGCGCATGGAAAGAGCACCAGCTTTATGGCGTGAGTTTACGGCAGGGTAACCCGGTGATCGTACTGGGTGCAGGTGATGCGGCAGTCGCTTTGGTTAAAGACTTGGCGCGTAGCACGCAATGGCATGTCGTTGCTTTGTTAGATGATGATGCAACCATGTTGGGGCGTGAAGTTTTCGGCGTGAAAGTGCAGGGCTCAATAAACAAGTTAGAAGGCATAAGTAAACGTTTGGGTGTTGGCCATGTCATCGTTGCGATGCCTTCTGCTTATCATCAAAATCGTCGTCAGGCGATTGAGCTTGCAAATCAGTTGGGGTTAGAGGTGCTGACAGTGCCTGCGATTGATGACTTAATGAGCGGAAAAGTCAGTATTTCACAAATACGAAAAGTGGACGTAGAAGACTTGCTGGGGCGAGACGCGGTAAAGCTTGATAACTCTGGTTTACAAAATTTGATTGCTGGGCATACCGTATTTGTGAGCGGGGCCGGGGGCTCAATTGGCTCTGAGTTATGTCGCCAAATTGTGAAATATCAGCCAAGCACGTTAATTTGTCTGGATATTTCAGAGTTTGCACTGTATCAGTTAGAGCAGGAGTTAAGTACGCTTCACTTGCCAACAAGGTTGTTATATATGACTTGTGATGTAAAAAATAGTGTGCGTATTAAAAACTTATTAACCCAATATCAGCCAGCAGTGGTGTTTCATGCCGCGGCTTATAAGCATGTGCCGATGATGGAAAATGGCAACGTGTGGGAGGCGTTGTCGAACAATGTCATTGGTACTCATACGCTGGCTTCAGCCTGCAAAGAAACTGGGATAGAAAAGTTTGTGTTGATTTCAACTGATAAAGCCGTTAACCCAACTAATGTGATGGGCGCAAGTAAACGTTTGGCGGAGATGGTGTGTCAAGGCTTGCAAGATTCCACTGGAACACGCTTTGTCATTGTGCGCTTTGGTAATGTATTGGGTAGCAGTGGTAGCGTGATTCCTAAATTCCGCGAGCAAATTGCTAAGGGTGGCCCTATCACCATTACCCACCCTGAAATCACGCGCTACTTTATGTCTATTCCCGAGGCAGCACAGTTGGTGATGCAGGCGGGCTTAATGGGAAAAGGTGGTGAGATTTTTGTACTGGATATGGGTGAGCCCGTTAAAATCACTGATTTGGCCATGGATATGATTCGATTGTCAGGTTTAGAGTTAGATGAAATTAAAATTGAATATGTAGGTTTGCGCCCTGGCGAGAAACTTTATGAAGAGTTATTAGCCGATGATGAGCACACCATGCCTACGCCACATGAAAAACTGCGTATTGCACAAGCAAGAACCGCGGATACCGCATGGGTAAATAAACTGCTGAAATGGATTGAAGGTGCTCATAGCACAAATGAAGGCCTTATAAAAACGGAGTTGGCCGTGTGGGTTGAGGAATACAGCCCGCAGATTCAGGCTGGCATAGAGATGCGCACTTCAGTTTTAAGTGAATAGGTGACTTTGTATTAACCGAGATTTTTCATTAGAAAGAAATGTGCGCCCACAAAGCGATATTTCTCCCTGAGGTCGAAATGGCGGAGGGCCTGCCACCTCACACAAGGGCAGATTCATCCGCGATTGGCTGCTTATCTCGCATTGGTTGTATCCTTTGTTATGAGTGTCAGTGGTTGGTTTTCTGAGCATATTACTTAGCGAGAAAGATCACACAAATTTCTATTATTTCATGTCGGTTAGAACTTGGAAACCTAGGCTGAATCGTGTAAATTGAAGTCTAAAAGTGTGACAAATTTTACTAGGTAATATAATCTGCGGTGCAATATCCGCGTCATAACGGAAAGTATGGGCTCCAATATATGCATGCAACTGATCCTCAACAATTACTCGCGCAATCTGAACTTATTTATTCATCTGATGACGTTACGGAAGCCATTGTGAGGTTAAGTAAAGAAATTACAGAAGCGCTCGAAAATACAACTCCGGTTGCTATTTGTGTCATGGGTGGAGGTGTTGTTTTTGCAGGGCAATTATTAACACAACTCACATTTCCACTAGAGCTGGACTACGTTCATGCAACTCGCTACCAAAATGCAACGGTAGGTAAAACACTCAATTGGAAATCGCTCCCCAAATTAGATTTATCTGGTCGCACCGTGTTATTGGTGGATGATATTTTAGATGAAGGCATTACCCTAAAAACCATCCAAGATAAATGTATAGCACTCGGTGCAGTACAAGTATTGTCTGCAGTATTGATTGAAAAAAAACTTGAACATCCCAAACCAATTAAAGCGGATTTTGTAGGGCTTGAAGTGCCTAATCGCTATGTATTTGGTTATGGCATGGATGTTTACGGCTGGTGGCGTAATTTGCCTGCCATTTATGCACTTAATTAAACCCCTTCAAATTTTGGCACGAATTTTTTGTGCATTGTTGTAAAACTGACACTAGAGTTGACTAGTTAACATTTAAATCTAGCTTTGCACATGTAAAATTCATAAGTCTTTGTCTTTATTGAATTTAATATCTGGCATTTATTATGCATTAGAAGTAGATATGAGCAAAGTTGCTCATCATACGGTGCCTAATTATTATGGTTATAGAAATTAATAATAAACTTTGGAAAAACATTTTATCTGTCATACAGCATTCTTATAAAATTAAAACACATCTCGATTTTTTTAAGTGGGTGCAAAACAGCGTTGCAGCAGTAATTCCGCATGATGTACTTGTGGCCGCTTGGGGTGATTTTAGCGATAAGAGTACAGGCGAAAGGTTAAATTATGATGTTGCTTCTAACGTAGAAGGCATCAATACACGAGCTCTGTGGACGGCATTAGGTGAGGTTGGCATTTGTGCCGCACATTTGCATACACAATGGGTCAACAATCACCGTCATTGGTATGTGATTGATAATTTAGATGATGTGGCTAGTCAGTGTGATTTTAAAACAGCATTTCCCAGTCAACTCAATGGAATTCATTCCATATTAGTTTATGGTGTTACTGATTGCCGTGGTGAAAACGAGTGCTTATATGTGTTTTTAGGTAAGCAAAAAACTTTTGAAGTAAATGGCTTGGCAATGTCGCTACTCATGCCTCATATAGACCATGTACTCAGAAAAATACAGCCGCTTGAGCCGCCTGATATTTCAGAAAACTTTTCGCCTGTTGTTAATCTGTCTGGTTTAAGCGCGCGCGAGTGGGAGGTGATTGAATGGATTAAAACGGGTAAAACCAATCAAGAAATTGGCATGATCTTAAATATCAGCCAAAACACAGTAAAAAGTCACCTTAAACGCATATTTCAAAAATTAAACGTGGGTAAGAGAGCGCAAGCTGTTGCTTTGCTTGCCAATTTAAAATCAACAAAATCAGCTTACAAAGCACTTAATTTAACGCACTAACTGTAAGCGCATTCATCGCACACGTGAACGGGGTTAAACAGGCCCTAACCGGCCTAACTTACCAATTACCATCGATTAACATTTAAGCCATAAGCGATATTTTACGCTCTATAGAGTAGAATATGCATTTGATTGGTGCCCGGAAGAGGACTCGAACCTCCACACCCTAAGGCACATGGACCTGAACCATGCGCGTCTACCAATTCCGCCATCCGGGCATTTAACTTACGTGGTTTAAACACGGCAGCCAATTAAGGCGTTGAATTTTATATTAAAGGTGAGCTTTGTCAATGACAAATCATAAAAATAGTCACAAAAGTAAAAGAAGCAATGACCCTCACGCCGCGCGCGAAGCGAGCCGATATGACACGCCACTGCCAAGTCGTGAACTGATATTAACCACCATGAGTGACCAAGGTGTGCCATTGGGCGTTGAGCAGCTCTACGCGTTGCTGGATATTAGCGATGCTGAGCGTGAGGTGTTTAATAAGCGTTTAAACGCGATGGAGCGTGAAGGTCAAATCATTAAAAATAGAAAAGGCGCTTTGTGCATTGCCGATAAGCTCGATTTAATCGCGGGCGTGGTGCAGGGGCATCCTGATGGTTTTGGCTTTTTAATTCCAGACGATAAAACCAAGTGCAATGGTGAAGATTTATTTTTAAGCCCTAAAGAAATGTCGCAGGTGATGCATGGTGACCGTGCCATGGTGCGCATGAGTGGTTTAGATAGGAGAGGCCGGCCAGAAGGCAAAATTGTAGAGGTACTTGAACGCCGCACACAAAAGCTGGTAGGCCGTGTGATTCAAACCAGCGGCGTAACCGTGGTGGCAGCTGAAGATAAGCGCATTAATCTTGATATATTGATTCCATATCATTTAGATATGGGGGCAAAATCCGGGCAAGTGGTGATGGTAGAGCTAACAGAGCAGCCATCGTCACACGCAAAGCCTATGGGCAAAGTGGTGGAGATTTTAGGTAACTATGCCGATAGCGGTATGGAAATTGAAATTGCGCTGCGCAAGCACAATTTACCACACGAATTTAGCGCTGAATCGGTCAAGCTTGCAGAGTCTTATCCTAAGTTAGTACAAGAGGCTGATTATAAAGGCCGTATTGATTGCCGTGAAATGCCGTTGATTACAATTGATGGTGAAACGGCACGCGACTATGATGATGCTGTATATGCCCAACCACAAGGTAAAGGTTGGCGATTAGTGGTGGCGATTGCTGACGTGAGTTTTTATGTAAAACCAAACGATGCTCTAGATAAAGGCGCGTTTGAGCGTGGCAATTCGGTGTATTTTCCACGGCGCGTCATCCCGATGTTACCAGAGGCTTTGTCTAATGGCTTGTGTTCATTAAACCCTGATGTTGAGCGTTTGTGCATGATCTGTGACATGCAAATTGACGGCGCAGGCATTGTGAAGCAATTTAAGTTTTATCCATCTGTGATGCGCTCAAAAGCACGCATGACTTATACTCAGGTGTTTGAAATACTGCAAAATCCACAAGGTGAGTTGGCGCAAGAATACGCTTGGCTGGTACCGCATTTGAATGATCTCTATAGCGTTTATCAATTGCTGCAGACGCAACGTGAAAAACGCGGTGCTATTGAATTTGAGTCATCAGAAACTATCATGATTTTTAATGATAATGGCAAAATTGAGCGTATTGAGCCAAGTACACGCAATGAAGCGCATAAGCTGATTGAGGAATGTATGCTGGCAGCCAATGTTTGCGCGGCTGAGTTTCTAAAAAAACATGAGCATCCTGCTTTGTATCGGATTCATGAAGGTCCAACGCCTGAAAAATTAGAATTGCTACGCACGTTTATGGGTGAGTTTGGCTTTGGCGTGGGTGGCGGGGATAAGCCGCACGCTAAAGACTACGGTAAGTTATTAGACAAAATTAGAGAGCGCCCTGACGCGCAGTTATTGCAAACGGTGTTATTACGCTCTATGCAGCAAGCCGTGTATAGCCCAGATAACGTAGGCCATTTTGGTTTGGCGTATGAGGCTTATGCTCACTTTACGTCACCTATACGCCGTTATCCAGATTTGCTCATTCATCGTGCGATTAAAGCGGTATTAAATGGCGATCGTTATAAAGCGGGGGACTGGAATAATTTAGGTATGCAATGCTCAATGACTGAGCGTCGTGCCGATGATGCCACGCGTGATGTGACCAATTGGCTTAAATGCTTTTACATGCAGGATAAAATTGGCGAAGTGTTTGAAGGCACGGTGGCAGGTGTGACCAGCTTTGGTTTATTTGTGGCGCTAGATGGCGTGTATGTAGAAGGCTTGTTGCACGTTACCGAGCTTGGGAATGATTATTTCCATTACGACAAAGCACGCCATGAAATGGCAGGTGAACGGACTGGGGTGCGTTACCAGTTGGGCGATAGGTTAATCATTAAAGTAGTGCGTGTTGATTTAGAAACCACTAAGATTGACTTTACTTTAGTTAATAAAAACAATGAGGTAGATTCTGAACTTAATGTGAGTGATAACAAAGGAAACATTAACATTAAAACGGGTGGCAGAGATAAATCTACTGTAAAATCCACGCCTGATTTTGAAGGATCAAAGTCCAAAAGTATAAAATTTGGCGGTAAGTTTAGCCATAAGCCTAAAGCTAAGTCAATTGAACCATCAACGGGAAAACCAACGTCTTCAAGCAAAGCTAAACAACAAAATAAAACCAGTAAACCCAAAAAAGTAGTGGCCAAAGCTACTACCAAAGTTACTAAACGTAAGGTAAAAAAATGAGTGATGCCCGTATTTTATTTGGCTTTCATGCCGTATTAAGCCGTTTGCGCCAACATAGCGCGAGCGTACAAGAGATTTTAATTGACCGCGACCGTGTTGATGCGCGCATGAAAGATTTGCTGAAAATGGCTGAATCTGCAGGTGTACGCACCATGGAAGTTGAACGCAGCCGCTTAGATGGCATGGCAGGCATGAATGGACGTCACCAAGGCGTGATTGCGCGCGTAGTGGATACGCCAATTCCATATAAAGATATTCACGATATTTTAGAGTCTGACTTAACTGAACCAGCATTTTTCTTGATTTTAGATGGTGTGGAAGACCCACACAACCTAGGCGCTTGTTTGCGTGTAGCCGATGCTATGGGCGTGCATGCGGTGATTGCACCTAAAGATAGAGCGGTAGGGCTTAATGCAACCGTACGTAAAGTGGCTTGTGGCGCAGCAGAAACCGTACCGTTTATTGCAGTCACAAATCTAGCAAGAACGATACGTGAACTCAAAGAGGCCGGGGTTTTTGTGGTAGGCACCACGATGGATGCGCCAAGCACTTTGCTTAATACCAAGCTAGATGGACCGATTGCATTTGTATTAGGCGCAGAGGGCGATGGCATACGCCGCTTAACGGCTGAAACCTGTGATGCACTGGTGACAATTCCAATGTTTGGCTCGGTTGAAAGCTTAAACGTGAGTGTAGCCAGCGGCATTTGTTTGTATGAGGTGCGCCGTCAGCGCAGTTTGATAGCCGCTAAACTCGCTGTTTAAATTGGATAAGATTATGACTGTATAAATAGTCATAATCGTTAAACCAAAGTCACTGGATTCCGACCCGGTATCGCAGTATGGAGCATGCTTTTGTCGGAATGACGGAATTGCAGGGGTTTTTTGGTTAGAAAAACTGACCGTGCAAAGGTCTGTTTGAGTTTAGAACAGATGCAAAGTGCTAAGAGTTCTTGTTCTAATTGTTTTTAATAATCCAGCATCATCAATGAGTGACGCTCCATAACTTGGCACTAAAGTTTTCATTTTTTGCTGCCAGCCATTACTTTTCATTTGAGTGGCGAAACAACGCTCAATGACGTTAATCATGGCTTGTACAGATACTGATGCGCCAGGAGATGCGCCAAGCAGGGCAGCCATTGAGCCATCTTGTGTGCTGACGATTTCAGTGCCAAATTCAAGCCGGCCTCCTTTTTCATCACACTTTTTGATCACTTGAACGCGCTTGCCAGCATGCGCTAACTGCCAATCAGACTCAACCGCTTGTGGGTAAAACTGGCGTAAAGTTTCCACGCGTGAAGCATGTGATTGCAGTGCTTCGCCCATTAGGTAGCGTGTTAAATCCAGATTATGCCAACCTGCACCTAGCATGGCCTTTATGTTGTCAGGTTTGATGGATTTTAATAAATCCCAATACGAACCTTGCTTTAAAAATTTTGTGGTGAACCCAGCATAAGGCCCAAAGAGCAGGGCGGGTTTACCATTGATAATGCGGGTATCTAAGTGCGGCACAGACATTGGTGGCGCGCCTAATGCGGCCTTACCATAGACTTTGCTGTGATGTTGCCCAACGATGTCAGGATTGCTGCATACCAACCATTGACCGCTGACTGGAAACCCGCCATAGCCTTTGCCTTCGGGGATACCTGATTTTTGTAATAGCGCTAATGCACCACCCCCTGCGCCTAAAAATACAAAGCCAGCATCAATAGTTGTCGTGTGTTTATTGGTAAGGTCTTTTAAGCTGACCTGCCAACGCCCGTTGCTTAGTTGTTTTAAGCTTTGTACTTCAGTATTGAGATTAAGGTCAAAGTTACTTTTAGTTGCTAACGATTTGATTAAGCTACGTGTTAATGCGCCAAAATCTACGTCACATCCATAACTTACACGTGTAGCCGCTACTTTCTGATGATTATCGCGTTGTTGCATCATCAGCGGCATCCAGCTTTTAAGTTGTGCTATATCATCACTAAATTCCATATCTTGAAATAAATGATGTACTTTGAGTCGCTGATAGCGTTTACGTAAAAATTCAACATTGTCATCACCCCAAACAAAGCTTAAATGCGGAGTGGTGTTTATGAAATTTTTGGGGGTAGGTAGCGTATTTTGTTCAACAAGGTAAGACCAAAATTGTAGGGAAACCTCAAAAGAAGCGTTAATGGCTAAGGCGCGGTCGACTTCCACAACACCATCAGCACGTATAGGCGTGTAATTTAATTCACAATAGCCTGCGTGCCCAGTGCCTGCGTTGTTCCAGGCATCTGTACTTTCTGCGGCAACATGAGGTAAGCGTTCTATCATCATCATGTTCAGTGAGCTATCTAATTCAGATAACAATGAAGCCAATGTGGCGCTCATTATGCCGCTACCGACTAATAAAACATCTACTTTTTTTTCAGTCATAAGGTTTGTATTTTATAAAACAATTCTCAAGATTTACTTGTGATTTGGCACTTATTCTTTAGGCGGTTGTTTCGATATGGAAAGCAAGGTATCAAGCTCTTCTGGGTTGAGTTTCTCACTAGAAATGGGCGCATTGACTGCCCCATGCACACTGTGAAAATCGTGGCAGGACATACATCCGCTGGCAATACGTTTGTATTTTGGGCTGTTGCCAGAGTGGCAGCGCAAGCAGGAATCCCGATCTGGCATGGCAACATCTGCGCTGGTTTCTGATTCCTCCACTTGGTGACATGAGTTACATTGTTGCGTTCTATGCGATGCGTGTTTGAATCGCGCTTTACTAAACCAGTCCTGGTTAATTTGCAATGGTTTGATGCGCCATGGTAACGCATCTCCTTTGACAGATGATTCAACCACATGGCAGTATGCACAACCTGTTGTTTTTAATGTTTCTGAATGAAGTTCAAAGGCTTTTGGCGCAAAAAGTTTTAGCGTATTCATGACATTTTGTTCTGAGCCATGAGGCACATTAAGCTTTGCATTAGCAGGGCCAACCTCAAGTTTACTAGCATGACAAGAGAGACAATCGCGCTTATATGCGATAGGTTTAAACCGCATTTCTTTGCCTTCTGACTGGTGGCAAGTCGTACATGAAAGCTCGCGCACGTCTCGCATACCGTTAGGCCCTTGCACTTTTCCAATATGTTGCGAATGCGGAAAATTCAGCCCGGAATTTTCGATCAAACGTGCTTTTTCAGTTTGCGGGATTCGCTCAATCTTCTCATTGTTGTCACCTGATTTGAACGTGAGTTTAAATCCAGGGTGGTCTTTATCAAAATCATGAATATCTGATAGCTTAGTATTGGCATCAATAGACTTGATGTTGCCATGACACTTTACGCACATACCATTATCTTGCCGTGTTAACGGGTGGGGGGCTTTGTGTTCACGGTGACATTCACCGCAGCGTGTGCTGCCTAAAAACTGGCGTTTAGCTTCAAATGCATGATGTTGCAAAGCGGGGTCAGTAATATGTGGTGTAGTATCGCGATGACACTGCATGCAAGCCTGGTCAGTTACCTGCTGTGTTAATGCTTGATGGCAATTGGCGCATTGTGAACCAAAATGCCGATGCGCATTCGAGATATGTCCTGGGCTCCACACTCTATCGAAACCAAAGGGTAGCTCTGCCATGGTGTCGTGTAATTGTGGGATTAAATTTTGCGCCATTGGTAACACTAAAAACAGTAGCGCAATCAACGCCACCATCCATATTGATAAGCGTCTTTTAAACTGTGTTGCCCCTGGTAGCGGTTCGTGCGTACGTGATTTGATGTTTTGAAAATCATCAGGCAAGCGATGTACTAGTGCGAGCGATATTGATAAATTGACATCAGGCGGCGTTGGCTCTACCGTTAACTGATAAGGTCCCACCATGACTTGCGTGCCTTGTGTGAGCTCAATGTTTTGTCTGGATGCAGAATCAATCTCTAGTTCGCCATTAAGCGCTATTAAATGCAACTCACCGTCATCGCAGCGTTTGATCACAGCATGGTGCATGGCAATGCGTGGGTCAGGCAAGTGAATGGTACACTCTGCACCACGGCCAAACGTGAGTTCCTCGGCGGCCAATGTGCGATAACTACGCACAGGTAAACCACGTGAGTTTTGGGTGATTTTAATTAAGAGACAATTGATCATGCGTTACCAATAAGCAAAAATAGCAATCACATGTGCCAGCATCGCCACCAGTAAGGCGATGGTGAAAGGCACATGAAAATATAACCAAAAACCTAATCGAGCGCGATACATTAAATCTTGGCGCGCGCGCTTTACCAAGGACTCGCGCCGCACCATGATTGAATATAAATCTCGATACAATTTACGCTGCTCAGTGGACAGGGTATTGTCCATCACCGAGAGTTGTTGTACCGCGATGGCAGAAGGGCAGTTTGGTTGAAATCCTCGAAGTTGCTCTAGCAACCCGATGCCGATAGAAGTTTCACCGCAAGCGCGTGCAACGGCATTATTAATGTGGTCTGGCATCAGCAGCGCAATTTGCCGCGCTAGCTTATCGGCTTCTGCGATACGTAGCAGTAAACCGTCCAAGTTATCTTCGCCCATATTTTCGGTCATTTGGCGTGGGTAAATCATATAGGTATAGTTGCCAAAAAAGCCACTGATGACCACGATTAACAATATGGCGTAGGCAAGCGTATGAATGTTCAAGCCAAAGTGAAAACCGCTGTGCAAAGTAACCATGATGGTGAGCGCTGTTCCTAAGTAGATGTGCGCCGATAACCAGCCTTGCGTGGCGCCAGAGCCACGATAACGACGTTTGCGCACCCCATACCATGCCATCCACAACACCATGAGTGCGGAAATAGTGCCAAGGCCATACCCAAGCCAACTGCCACCATAATGCCCAACTGCTGGCTCAAATAATAAATAAGCAACAAAAGCGATGAGAATGACAATAACCGCCAGTTTGAAATAGCGATAGTTTTTATAATCAAAAATGTTACTGCGTTGCATTCATTAGTGCTTTCTAAATTTCATCTGAGCTAAGTAAAGCCACTTCACCAGAAGTGCCGCTGGCATAACCCAACAGCCCTTCAGGATTTACGCGTAATGCAGCGCCTACAGGGCAGGCGCGTACGCATACAGGGCCGTCGGTGATGTCTTTACACATATCACATTTAACCGCAACTTTGGCGCTATTGGTTGTGGGTAATGATTCTGGCTGAATTCCAAGTAGCATCTGCCACAGGCTACGCTCTGGCTGATCTTGAATTACCGCCATTTGAATAACGTCATAAGGACAATTCTGCTGGCAATTGCCACAACCTATACAGCTATCATCAATATAAACTTCACCATGTGGTGCACGGTGAATCGCGTCTGGCGGACAATCTTTCATGCAATGCGGATGTTCGCAATGGCGACATGAAGTGGGAACCCGAATGTTGGCAAAAATTGGACCCGTGTCACGATCTAAACGCGTTGCGCCGCCATGGGTATCGGCACAGGCTTGTTCACAGTGATTACAGCGAATGCACAATGACTCATCAATCAGCAATACGTCAGTTGCCTCGCCAACGCCTTGTTGAATGAGGAACGAGATTAAGTTAGATTGCGTGGATTGACTAGTAAACGCACCGCTGCCATCCGAGGCGCTTTCAAGTTGTTTACGTTTTTCTTGCTCTTGTAAATGGTTAAGATAGCGTGCATCAAGTGCGCTACGAATTTCAGGATTACGCGCGATGATATCGCGCATACGATCCGCTTTAATTAAAACAGCTTCAGTTGCCACCGCTGCTCGCACTGTGGCATAACGAGGCTCTCCAGAAACGAGTGACATTTCTCCAACATAGTTACCCGCAGCCACATAAAACAGCACAACCTCGCGGCCGCCTATCATGCGAGATACGGTAACCGAGCCACTTTGAATGAGGTACAAACCATCTGCTTCATCACCTTCATGAAAAAGGTCTTCACCTGCGTTGTAGCTTTTAAGTGTCGCGTGAGTGGCGACATCATTGAGGTCTTCTTCACTTAATGAAAGCCCGATGCAGACTTGGACCACACTTTTAATGGCAACTTGGTTCAGCATGCGGCGCATGGCTTGCACCGAACCTATCAGTTTTTGCATCACACGCCGCGGCGTTTCAATGATGACGCATTTTGTTCGTGCGCGCACTGTGCCTGGTCGGCGACGACCAGAGACCAGGGCTAGTTCGCCAAAAAAGTCGCCTGCCTTTAATGTAGCATCTGGCACATTATCTTCATCAATCAAAACATCTAATTCACCCTCAATAATTGAAAAGAAAGTGGTGCTGTAATCGTTGCGTTTAAAGATAATATCGCTAGGTTCTGACAATAAAATATTACTTTCCAACACCAGTTCACGTAACTGTAGCGTGTTTAGCATGGCTAGAATTGGCACGTTTTTTTGAATTTTGTACAGAACATCATCAACACCACGATCGGTGCAAAAGTTTGAGAACTTTTCACGCAGCAATGCAGTATCAGCAGGTTCTACATCATTGCCAAGAATATACTCAATGACCTCATAACCTTGATTGATGCCTTGTTTAATTAAAGGGTAGCCTGCAAGCGCACCAATAATATAGAGACCAGGTACATTTGATTCATAACTGGTAGAAAGTAGTGGAAGGGCACCCAGATCTGCTGTCGGAAAAGCAATTCCGAAACTCTCCAATAATGGTCGCGAGGGCAGTGCGCCAAGTCGAGCAATGATGCGGTGGCATGGAATGCGTTCCACACCTTTTGGCGTATTGGCAAATAGGGTGATTGGAAACTCACCCTTGGTATTTTTTTCAATGGATTGAGGTTTTGTTTCCAGTAACCAATCTACGGCACCCTTTTGCCGCGATTCCATTAGTTGGCTCAGGTTGCTTTCTTTCAAATTACTAAAGTCTTCAGCACGGTTCAGTATGATGACTTGATTTCTATTTGTAAGTGCCAGCGCATTTTCTACGCCACTATCACCACCGCCTACGACAACAATGGTTTCATTTTGGTAAGCTTCCGGGTCATCCAGTTGATATTGTACTTGCGGTAAATCACCCCCTGGAATTTCCAGTCTACGCAAATTACCTTGCACGCCAATGGCAAGTACTACATGATTTGCCGTGAGTTTGTCACCGTCTGCCAGTTCGATTTCAAGTTTATTTTTAAGGCGCGAAATCGCAACCACCTTAGCGTCGTAGCGCACATTAATTTTGTGCTCCGAAATGGATTTTTCCCAATTTTCAAGCACAGTTTCACGTAATGACGCCGTAAACGGCAGTGGACTGCGCAGAGGCAAGCCACGAGGCTCTGCCATCACCAGCTTGCCGCGCTGATAGCTGCGAATAGTGCTTGCTACAGCTTGCGTTGCCTCCAGCAGCAAGTATGAAACGTCATGCTCGGCTGCTCGGATAGCAGCAGATAATCCGCTAGGCCCTGCACCAATAATAATGACGTTGAAATGTTTAAGCATGAAGTCTTAGAAGGTCTTTAGAAGTCTGTAAATTACAATTTTTTAAAGCGTATAGATGGTGGCATATACGAGGCGATAAGTCAAAATTGACTTACGCTAAAAATTGTAGTTTGGCCTATCTAAATACCTGTTGACGTTGATATTCACTGAGCTTCATGACAAGGTAATCGTCCAGCTTACCTTCATGCAGTTGCCGACTGTATTCGTCAGTTGACTGATGCCATTGCCGTAAGCGTTGTATTAGCTGATTACCATCTAGTGCGTTTAATGCAGAAAGATAGGCATCTATGGCTAGGTAGTAGCGCATGGTATTGCGTTCCACCAAGCCACGTATGCCTTGATGTAAGCATTTTTCCCGTTAGCTTGTTGAGCTACGGTAAAGCCAACTTTATCTCTGGCAATGGTGGCTAAACAGCCTTGCATTGCCAAGCGACCGGTTAAACCAAATGCATAGGCGTAAGAAAAATGTATAAAGATTTTTCCATCTTTCAACGGTGTGGCTTCTATTTGAATGCGATAGTTTTGAGTGCTTAATGGACCGTCCTCTGCATTGAGGTCTATACTGAAATAATCAGGGCTTAAAATTGATTGATGATAATTAAAGTTAACTTGATAAGTATCCGCTAATAGCTGATCATCTTTTTTGCCGATATTAACGCTCAATATTGGAGGGTGTCAGAAATTTTGTGTGAATAGTCATTTTGCAGGAAACTGCTATTTTCAGAAATGGATAAAAAATGACTTTACCGAAAGCTTTACCCAACGATTTAATTGATAGCCTGCTTTTCGATTATAAAAAGCCAGAAGACCTGATTGGTGAGAACGGTGATCAATATAGCACCCAGCGTTTTTTATCTATGCATTAGCGTACATTTAGGTGTTTTCTTAGTAACCATGCGCTTGTAAGTGTTATGTGCGATATCGCACAGAAGCTTTATTTTAGACTGTGTATATTGCAAAATGTAGGTTTTTCAAACTAGAGTTAACTGACACAAGGAGATTTAAGATGAAACGTTTTGTAATTGCAACTGCTATTATTTCTGCAGTAATTAGCATTCCAGCAACCGCTGCTGACGTAGGTGTTTCTGTCAGCATTGGCCAGCCCGGCTTTTATGGTCGTATTGATATTGGTGATTACCCTTACCCGCAGCCTCGGGTGATATACAGGCAACCAAGAGTAGTAGAGCGTGCATATATAGAAAGAGAGCCAATCTATTTGCGCGTACCTCCAGGCCACGCTAAAAACTGGGGTAAACACTGCCGTAGATATAATGCCTGTGGCGAGCGCGTTTATTTTGTGCAAGACAGCTGGTATCAACGCGAATACGTTCCACATTATCAGGAGAGACAACGTAATCGTGGTAATGGGCATTATGATTACAACGATGACCGCAGAGGATCCCATGATAATAACCGCCAGAAAAATAGTAAAGGTCGTGGGGATAGGCACTAAAGAACATGGAGCGCATGACTTTTTTAATATTCGTACGAGTTTTTCTGAATCGTAACGTGAGTTGTTATCAAAAAAGCATGCCTAATATGTTCATTAGCGTACAAAATGGTTTGTAACTTTTCAGGAGTATAAAAATGCTTGAAACTATTGCCGTTATTTTAATTATTCTTTGGGTACTTGGTTTAGTTTCGTCATACACTATGGGTGGGTTAATTCACATGTTATTGGTCATTGCGATCGTGGTGATATTAGTGCGAGTGATTCAGGGACGACGACTTTAACAAGCTTTTTGATTGTATTTGTAGCAGGGCGACTCATTAAAAATACGGCTACTTTAGTTTTTTTATTGGTTACCTTCATATGAAGGTAAATTTTATGTCTACAGGAGGATAAGGAAAATGAATGCAACTAAAATGTTGGCAATTATACTGATTGTGGCCGGTGGCCTAGCGTTGACATATGGTGGATTTACTTACACTAAAGATACGCATCAAGCGAAAATTGGCCCGATAGAGCTATCTATTAAAGATAAGGAAACCGTTAATATTCCAGTATGGGCTGGTGTGGCCGCAATGGTGGCTGGAGCATTTTTGTTACTTGCTCGCAAGTAACTTGGGTTAAAGTAAGTAACTTGGGTTAAAACAGTTCGGCATCAATAAATATTAGACATCAATGGAGAAAAGCATGAACAAATTTTCTGATCAATTCAATAAAGATCAACTCATCAACGAGTTTAAAGAGGTGGTTTCTGATGCGGAGGCATTGCTGAAAGCCACTGCAAATACTAGTGGCGAAAAAATAGCCGAGGTGCGCGCCAAAGCAGAAAAATCACTAAACATTGCAAAAGCCAAGCTAGCTGATGCGCAAGATGAAATGCTTGCCAAAACTAAAGCAGCCGCCAAAGTGACCGATGTTTATGTGCATGAAAACCCATGGCGTTCTATTGGCTTTGCAGCCAGCGTTGGTGTTGTCATTGGCTTGCTCATTGGTCGCCGTTAATTTAGACCTGAAAAATACGGCGATACATCTTGTTCACGTGGTTGCGTTGACAGCTGCAATAGTTCAAACCTAGTTATCGGCGTGCATCGGTGGTTAACTGCTTTTTATGGGTTTACAAACACACCATCGCAATGTTACTTCTGTGGTTTTTGAATATTGCAGTGATCAGCTAAATACGTCATGACCTCATTTAACTTCTCATCTGAATGATCTAACAGAAACGGCGTAGCTTCTTCAATAAAGTCACCCCATAACGACCTTAGTTGCTCCATTTCATCATGTGGCGCTTTTTTAATTAGATTAAGCACTTCATTTTGTAAAAGACCATTTTCACGAATGCTGAATACCGCTTTTCTAGCTTCACTCACTTTTAACGTTGTCTTTTGAGCTACGCCTGCTGCTGCGCAGAGGAGTAGGGTGAGAAGCAACGAATCATCCTCCGTACCTCCAGTAAGTGCAAACCAGTCTGCTGCAAACATTTTATCGAATCGGCTCACTTCATTTAACTGGTCATGCAAATAAAAATATCTCCGGTCTTTCAGGTCACTGAAAACAGATTCTAGCGTTACGGATTGATTGATTATTTTTGGAACATCGTCATTCTTGATGCTGGAGAGAACGTTCATTGCATAGTCGTGAAATTCTACCGGCACTTCATCTATAAATCTGGTTCTGCAGGTCACATCACCCAAAAATCCATACTCTTTGCGAATGGAGGTAAAAATTTCAAATAAGCTAGCTTCATCAAGAAAACTGGTTTTATTGCCGCCCGCTTTCTTTGTGCCATATGCCAAAGATAACAACGAGGTGCGAATAACTTGTTCAGCCGACGCATGGTGTTCGTTCAATTGATTGATAGGCGTTCCAATCCTCTTGACTAGCAATGTAGCAAAATCAACGTTTCTTTTGAACTGCTCACAATCTTTAAAAGTTTGCCTGTATTTTGCTACAGACATGCTTTTGCTTAAACATCTTTTAAGGAACTCGCGCTCAGAATCAAGTCGAGGTGAGCCGAAGTGATCATCTTCGGGCATGCTGTACAGCACTTTTAGCATTTGCGATCCACCGCGCGAAAGTGCTCGGAATGGCTTTTCCTTTAACAGCTGTGCGGCTTTATCCAGTTCACCACTGGTCGTGTCTTCAAGATATAAGCTGACCAGGCTCACCATGCGCTTCATTGACACTTCCAGGTTTTTTCTTAAGTGTGACGACTCTTCAAAATATTCCGCTATTTGAATAGACCCTGTGGCAGCCTCATTGATAATTTCATCAATGCGTGTCTGATCAATAAGGCTGTGCTGAACGGCATGTCTAAACGCCTTTTCAAAGAAAGGCGCATTGTCATAAGCTGCAATAGATTGTGTATTTTTAGCAGAGGTCATAAGTGGCTATTCAATGATGAAAAGGTTGCGTATAAAGGACATTACCTAAATCGCAGAGTCTTCGTCCTCATCATCGCCCCTGGTTACTTTTGCTACAGAATCCATATTCACAACGATTTCATCCTCACCTTCAGTAATATGCACAACTTCAGGGATTAACCTATCCTGAAGCTTAACTTTCAACAGGGTATGAACAATATTGTAAATATCCGCATGGTTATGACGCAGCAACCAAGTGAGCTCTTTCCAGTCATGGTCGCTAATTTCTGCGCGTGTGATATCTTCTGTATCGAGTGCCGCAAAAGTTTCCCCCGTCACTTCTTCAGCATGATCTGAAAGATAATCTGCCAATGTCTCATAACCAAATTCAAGTTCGGCTATTGCTTCAATAAACTCGTTAGCATCGGCATCCTCACGAAAGATAACTGAATTGATCATGCCACGCAGATGCTCATGCGACATATCTTTATAGAGTCGATCTAAAACAACTGCTCGTGCGAATTGTTCAGGTGTGATCAACAAATTCAAAAGTGACTGTTTAGATGAGTCATATTCGCGGATTACCGCCAATAGGTCTTTCGATGGTATCTCATCAAGCACTTCTACCAGTGCATGATCGCCCTCGGTCTCCACTAGAGCGGTGAGTAAAGCCTCTGCGCTCACTATATCGCCAGATTGAATAAGGCTGCTTGCTTGTACAACGATTAAATTTGTCATTTTTATCTTATTGAATAAATAGAGGTGCTATTTTACTAAAATCGACTAATGGGGAACTCTAATGGCTGTCGAATCCATGCTCAGATAGCCATTCACCACCTGATTCAGCAAGGTCGTCTGATTCTTCTGATTCCATTTCTTCAGCCGCATCTTCACTCACCTCATACAGCGCATACAGATGTTCGAGCATCACGGTGGTTAATAAAAACTGCTCGCCGCCTACTTCAGCTTTTAGCTTTTCAACCAGACCGATTGCCCAAGGGGCAAACTGAACGCTCGGAGATATAGCATCCCACGCTGGAAACTTGGCTGGTTCTTTATCAAGATAACTCATGATAATTTCTGGTTTTTTCACCGTCACACTTCTATGAAAAATAACCGCCAACATCTCAGGGTTAGTTTTAATCATAGGCATTAAGTCTGGTATCTGTGAACGTTTTTCTACAAGACGATCAGTCAGTACATCGTCACCGCCTGAATCAGTTTTAAAATCATCAATATCTGCCACATAAGTAGCCATTAGGTCGGTAAAGTAGCGCGATATTCTCATTTTTTTAATATTCCATCTAGGTAGTACTGCCAAATTTCATGTGCCGTGTCTATCGGACTATCCAATAAACTACGCCTGCGGTTTTCATCAAATGCCTTTCTTTTATCAACATCAGAAAGTACTTCATAAGCTTCCTGCACTTTTCTAAACTTTGCAGGGGCCTCACTTGATGCGTTTTTATCAGGATGGTATTGAGACGCCATCTTGCGATAAGTAGTTTTTATTTCAGCTAAGGTTGCATTAGCTGCAATACCTAAAATTGCGTAGTAATCTTTCAATTTTATCCACCAAATTCAGAGCTGCTAAGCCGTGTGTTTATATTATTTATATCCAAAGTGTAACTTTTATTACGCCTAGAATCATGAAATCAAAAAAGGTGTAGTGGATTGCCTAGGTTAAAAAAAGAAATCATGCTTTACTTATATTTTGTGTCTTTCGTATTTTTGCGAGCTTTCACCTTACGGTAAAATGCCTGCTTACCCCATTTAGTGAACAAATATAGTTTTTAGGCTAAAGTTTTAGTTATAAGATGAATAATCGATGCCATTTACTGCATCTTTTAGCACCTGCAAAAAAACATCGCCATAACGTGTTAGCTTAGCTTGACCTACACCGCTAATTCGACCTAATTCAGTCAGGTTGCCAGGACGGCTGTTAAGAATTTCAAGCAGCGTGCTGTCATGAAATATCACGTAAGGAGGCACTCCTTGTTCTTTAGCCAGTTCGGTACGTTTTGCTTTAAGTGCATGCCATAACGGGTCATCACTAACCCCTGCATAAGCCTCTTTTGCACGTGACCCGCGTTCGACTTTGCTAATTTTACGTTTGGACACTTCAGTATCCTGACGTAGCCAAACTTCAGTTTCACCACGTAATACAGAGCGTGATGCCTCGCTAAGCTTGAGGCCGCCAAAAGCGTCCATATCAGTTTCTAAATAGCCAGCTGCGACCAATTGTCGAAAAACACTACTCCATTGCTGTGGTGAGATTGCTTTACCAATGCCAAAAGTGCTGAGTTGCTGATGGCGGAACTGTTCAACTTTGGGCGTGGCTTTTCCAAGGAGTACATCAATTAGATGTACTACACCAAATCTCTGCCCGGTGCGGTAAACGCTAGATAACGCCATTTGTGCAGGCTGTGTGGCATCCCAAGTATCAATTGGTGTAAGGCAGTTATCACATTGACCACAATCACCCTCATGCTGTTCACCAAAATAGCGCAAAATGATTTGGTGGCGGCATGCGGTGGATTCACAAAAACCTAATAACGCATCCAGTTTTTGTCGCTCAACATGTTTGCGTTCTTCTGAGGCATCGCCACTGTCTAGCATTTTGCGCATGCTGACGACATCGCCTAGTCCGTAGGTCATCCAGGCATTGGCTGGCAAACCATCTCTGCCAGCGCGCCCGGTTTCCTGGTAGTAGCCTTCCATGCTTTTGGGTAAATCGAGATGTGCGACAAAGCGTACATTGGGTTTGTCAATGCCCATGCCAAATGCAACTGTGGCCACGATAATCACACCTTCTTCACGTAAAAATCTCCGCTGATTGGCATTGCGTACGCTGGCATCTAAACCTGCATGGTAGGGTAGGGCATCCCATCCGCGTGATTTCAGCCACTCGGCTGTTTCTTCAACTTTACGGCGCGATAAGCAATAGACAATGCCCGCGTCATTAGCATGTTCAGCTTCAAGAAAGGCTTCCAGCTGTTGGCGTGCGTTGGCTTTTTGCGTGATACGGTATTGAATATTCGGGCGATCAAAACTGGAAACAAATTGGCGCGCATTTTCAAGTTTGAGCCGTTCTACAATTTCCACCCGCGTAAGTGCGTCTGCCGTTGCCGTGAGTGCAATACGTGGTATTTGCGGAAAGTGCTCATGTAAAACGGTGAGCTTGCGATACTCTGGGCGAAAGTCATGACCCCATTGCGATACGCAATGCGCCTCATCAATGGCGAAGAGGGCAATACCTATGCTGCCTTCTATCTGTTCCAGCAACGTTAAAAAACTAGGCATGAGTAAACGCTCAGGGGCTACGTAGAGAATTTGTAAATCACCGCGCATCAGTTGTGCCGTAATTGCGCTGGCTTCTGCTGCGTTTAAGCTGGAGTTTAAAAATGCAGCTTGCACCCCAAGTTGTTGCAACGCATCAACTTGGTCTTGCATGAGCGCAATAAGTGGCGAAACTACAATGCCAACCCCATTGCGTAACAGGGCTGGCAATTGATAGCACAGTGACTTGCCACCGCCGGTAGGCATCAACACTAGGGCATCGCCACCTGCAACCACATGTTCTACAATGGCTTGCTGCTCACCACGAAAAGTGGTGAAACCAAAAACATCATGCAGGCACTGATGTGCCGTGAAGTAGTGTGTCGATGAGTTTGCCAAAATAGTTAAAGAGAACCGATAAACCTATTCAACCCCTTGACTCGCCAAGTAGTCTTCATAATTACCGGTAAAGTCAATAATTCCACCCGGCTTAATTTCGATAATACGTGTGGCGATAGAGCTTACAAATTCACGGTCGTGGCTAACAAAAAACAGCGTGCCTTTGTATTTATCCAGGGCAATATTGAGTGCCTCGATAGATTCCATGTCCATGTGGTTGGTGGGTTCATCCATAAGCATGACATTGGTTCTGGCCAGCATCATTTTTCCATATAGCATGCGGCCTTTTTCGCCACCTGATAATACTTTAACGGATTTTTTAGTATCGTCACCGCCGAATAATAAACGCCCTAGCATGCTGCGCACCACCTGGTCGTCATCGCCTGGTTGGCGATAAAGTGACATCCATTCAAACAGGTCTTCGCCATTTTCAAATTCATATTCGTGATCTTGCGCAAAGTAGCCGATGTTGGCTTTCTCTGCCCATTTCACTTCGCCGTGATTAGGTTGCAGGTCTCGTGCTAAGCAGCGTAAAAATGTGGTTTTACCAACACCGTTTTCACCAATAATTGCGACTTTTTCGCCTGCTTCAAATATCATATCAACGTCGTTAAACAAGGGCTTGTCAAAGCCGTGGCTGAGTTTTTTTAACTCAACCGCATTGCGGTACAATTTATCGCGCTCGTCAAATTCAAAACGAATAAACGGATATTGACGTGATGATGGCTTAAATTCTTCAATTTTAATTTTATCAATTTTCTTGGCACGGCTGGTCGCTTGCTTAGCTTTTGAAGCGTTGGCAGAGAAGCGGCGCACAAAGTCTTGTAATTCAGCCACTTGCTGTTTAGCTTTTTCATTATCTTTGGTTGCCTGCGCGCGGGCGGCGGTGCTAGCCTCCATGTAGTCATCATAATTACCTGGGTAAACTGTAATTTTCCCATAATCCATATCGCAAGTATGCGTACATACCTGGTTCAAAAAGTGGCGGTCATGCGAGATGATAATCATGGTGCAGTCGCGATTATTCAGCACATCTTCTAACCAACGGATGGTGTTAATGTCCAAGTTGTTGGTCGGTTCATCTAGCAGCAAAATATCCGGGTTAGAGAATAGCGCTTGTACCAGCAAAACGCGCAATTTCCAACCAGGTGCTACTGCGCTCATTGGGCCGTTGTGCTGCTCAATCGGGATGCCTACACCCATTAAAAGCTCGCCAGCGCGCGCTTCGGCAGTGTAGCCGTCAAATTCCGCAAACACACCTTCTAGCTCGGCAGCACGCATGTAGTCATCTTCAGTCGCTTCTAAATTAGCATAGATCGCATTTTTTTCTACATTCGCCTTCCACATTTCTTCATGGCCCATCATGACCACATCGAGCACACGTTGATCTTCGTAAGCAAACTGGTCTTGGTGAAGAAACGCCATACGCTCATGGCTATCGATCGAAATATTGCCAGCGCTTGGCACTAATTCGCCAGCCAGCACTTTCATATAGGTGGATTTACCACAGCCATTGGCGCCAATTAAACCATAGCGATTATTATCGCCAAATTTAACAGAAACGTTTTCAAACAATGGCTTAGCGCCAAATTGCACGGTGATATTGTTGCTAATTAACAAGTTGAACCCTTAAAATTGTTGTGTAGGAGCGCAATCAGGATAAACTGATAAGCACTACTAAGCCAGTAAACTGGCAAGTATTGCTAATTTATTGCGCGCCTACAGATTACTAAAATTTATTATAAATCACGACTTCATCCATCGTGAGTTGTCCGCCACGCGGCGGTGCTTGTTTTAATGCTTTGCCAACTACTACAAACATTGCTGGCGTATGATCCGCTGGTAAGTTAAGCAGTGTAGCAACGGCATCAAAGTCAAAGCCGTCCATTGGGCAGGTATCGTAGCCCATTTCCTTGGCAGTCAACATGATATTCATGGCTGCCATGCCGCATGAGCGCATCGCTTCATCGCGTTGTACTTGTTCGTGCCCTTCATAATATTGGCCAATGGCTGGAATCAAGTAATCTTGCACAGGTTTTGCTGCATTTACCCAATAGCGCTCAGGTTTTTTTGCCCATGCTTTTAAATCTGCGGTAAGCACGATGAGTAAAGAAGCCTCTTCAACCTGTGCTTGATCCCAACTCACTTTACGTATTTCTTTGCGTAATTCAGGGTCAGTCACTACCACAAAACGCCAGTTTTGGATGTTAAAAGCGGTCGGAGACAGCATCGCCAATGACATGAGTTTAGCTATTTCTTGTTCAGTCATTTTATGTTGCGGGTTATACGCCTTAACCGAGCGGCGCTCTATAATGGCTTGACTAACATTCATGATTCGTAGTGAATATCCAAAATTTCTAAAGTAATATCACCAACAGGGCGTTGCCAAGTGACGGTGTCGCCAATTTTGTGACCAAGCAAAGATTTTGCTAGCGGTGAAACCCAGCTTACTTTGTTGATGCTGGCATCAGCCTCATCTTCACCTACGATGTGAAATTTATGCTGAGTGCCTTCACCATCCTTCACCTCAATCGTCGCGCCAAATAACACTGTTTCGTGGCTTTGAGCTTTGGGGTCAACCAATAAGGCTGAATCTAGCCGCGCACGTACATAACGTAAGTCACGTTCAATTTCAGCGATTTTTTCTTTGCCGAAGGTATCATCTGTAGCATTTTTTAAGGTTTCTAGTTGTGCTAACAGTGACTCCTCAAGTGTTTGTAGTTCAAGCGCGCCTGTGGGCGTCACGTAATTAGGATGCTCACTAATGGGACGCTCGACGATATCATCGCCAGCTTGCTCAAATCTTTCTTCATTTACAAATGCACGGCTCATAGATGACCTCCAATTATTCCCACTCAATGGTTGCTGGCGGCTTGCCAGAAACGTCATAAACCACACGATTAATACCGCGCACTTCATTGATAATACGATTAGAAACACGCCCTAAAAGGGCGTAGGGCAATTCTGCCCAATGTGCGGTCATGAAGTCGCTGGTGACTACGGCGCGTAATGCCACCACATAATCATAAGTGCGGCCGTCACCCATTACGCCTACTGATTTAACGGGTAAGAATACAGTAAATGCCTGGCTGGTAAGTTCATACCAGGTTTTACCTGTTTTTTCGTCTTTGGTGTTGCGTAGCTCTTCAATAAAAATTGCGTCTGCACGGCGTAATAAATCGGCAAAGTCTTTTTTAACTTCACCTAAAATACGCACCCCCAAACCAGGGCCTGGGAAAGGGTGGCGATACACCATGTCAGGTGGCAAGCCCAGCGCCACACCAAGCTCACGCACTTCGTCTTTGAATAGGTCGCGTAGTGGTTCCAACAGTTTTAAGCCTAATGTTTCAGGCAGCCCACCCACGTTGTGGTGACTTTTAATGGAGACTGCTTTTTTGGATTTCGCGCCGCCAGACTCAATCACGTCAGGGTAAATCGTGCCTTGCGCCAGATAAGTCGCCCCCTTATGCCCGCCAGTACCAGCTTTAAGTTTGGCGGCTTCGGCTTTGAATACTTCTACAAATTCGCGGCCGATAATTTTGCGTTTGGCTTCAGGTTCACTCACGCCTGCTAAATGCCCCAAAAATTGTTCAGTGGCGTCCACGCGAATGACATTTACATGTAAACGCCCTGCGAACATATCCATCACCATATCGCCTTCATTCAAGCGCAATAAACCATGATCCACAAATACGCAAGTGAGTTGGTCACCAATAGCTCGATGAATAAGCGCTGCGGCAACGCTAGAGTCAACGCCGCCAGATAAACCTAAAATCACTTCTTCATCACCAACTTGGGCTTTAATTTTAGCCACAGCTTCAGTAATGTAATCGCCCATAATCCAGTCTGGTTTTGCGCGGCAAATGTCTAATACAAAGCGGTTAAGCATCGCCTGACCTTGCTTGGTGTGCGTGACTTCAGGGTGAAATTGCACGCCGTAAAATTTGCGTGTTTCATCTGCCATTGCAGCGATAGGCGTAGTTTCGTTACTGGCAATTATTTTAAAGCCAGCAGGCAATTCAGTCACTTTATCGCCGTGACTCATCCACACATCAAGCAAACCGTGACCTTCAGCATTAGTGCTGTCTTGTATATCGCGGAATAGGGCAGAGTGGCCTTGCGCGCGCACCGCTGCATAACCAAACTCACGTTTATGACCAGCTTCCACCTTGCCACCGAGTTGCTGCGCCATGGTTTGCATACCATAACAAATGCCTAACACAGGCACACCTAACTCAAATACCGCTTGCGGTGCTTTATCAGTTTCTTCTTCATATACGCTGGCATGGCTACCTGAAAGAATAATGCCATCAGCACCAAAGTTGCGTACAAAGTCGTCAGAAACTTCACATGAATGAATTTCGCAATACACATGCGCCTCACGCACACGGCGTGCAATAAGTTGGGTAACTTGAGAACCGAAGTCGAGAATAAGGATTTTTGAATGAGACATTTTTTAGCCGCAAAATGCACAGAGAACACAGCCTCAGAGTTTCTGATTTCTCTGATGTTGTGTTCTCTGTGGCTAGAGTTAATATTTAAGTAAATTAATCAACGCGATAATTAGGCGCTTCTTTAGTAATTTGCACATCATGCACATGAGATTCACGCATACCTGCAGAGGTGATTTGTACAAACTCGGCACGCTCACGCATCTCGGTAATGTTACTTGCACCTACATAACCCATAGAGGCACGTAAACCGCCCATTAACTGATGAATCACAGCTAATACGCTACCTTTGTAAGGCACCCGACCTTCAATGCCTTCTGGTACTAATTTGTCAGCGCCGCTATTGGTATCTTGGAAGTAACGATCACTGGAGCCTTTTTCCATGGCGCCAATCGAACCCATACCTCGGTAAGATTTATAGGAGCGGCCTTGAAATAGCTCAATTTCACCGGGCGCTTCTTCAGTCCCTGCAAACATGCCACCTAACATAACGCTGTAAGCACCAGCGGCTATGGCTTTGGAGATGTCGCCAGAATAACGAATGCCACCATCGGCAATAAATGGCACACCAGACCCTCTTAAAGCTTCCTCAACGTTTGAAATTGCACTGATTTGCGGCACACCCACGCCAGCTACAATACGCGTTGTGCAAATTGAGCCGGGGCCGATACCCACTTTTACGCCGTCAGCGCCTGCATCCACTAACGCTAACGCAGCGCCAGCCGTTGCAATATTGCCGCCGATAACATCAATTTGCGGAAAGTGTTTTTTAACCCATTTAACGCGATCCAACACACCTTGCGAATGACCATGCGCGGTATCGACCACAATAACATCAACGCCAGCTTCAGCTAGAGCAGCCACGCGCTCTTCAGTACCTTCACCTACACCTACGGCTGCGCCAACACGCAATCTGCCTTGTGCGTCTTTGCAGGCATAAGGGTGGTCAGTTGATTTTTGAATATCTTTAACCGTGATTAAACCTTTTAATGTATCTGAGTCATCAATCACCAACACTCGTTCAAGACGATATTGGTGCAATAAGCGAATAACATCTTCCTTTGCGGCACCTTCTCTAACCGTTACCAGCCTATCTCTAGGCGTCATAATGTTTTTGATTGGCTGATCCAGATTGGTTTCAAAACGCAAATCACGGTTGGTTACAATACCGACGATTTTGCCGTTATCCACCACAGGAATACCTGAAATTTTATGGGTGCGGTTGAGTTCAAGCACATCACGTACCGTCATGTGACTTTGAATTGTAATCGGGTCATTCACTACGCCTGACTCAAAACGTTTAACACGTGCAACATGCGCAGCCTGCTTCATGGCTGTCATGTTTTTATGAATAAAGCCCAGGCCGCCTTCTTGCGCCAAGGCAATTGCAAGGGGCGCTTCAGTCACCGTATCCATTGCGGCTGATAACAGCGGTATGTTAAGTTGAATGTTGCGAGAGAGTTGTGTCGCGAGAGACACTTCACGTGGCAGCACATTAGAGTAGGCTGGCACTAATAAAACGTCGTCAAAAGTGAGAGCTTGTTGCAATAAACGCATGCGTAAATCCTTGTACCCAAAACGGAATTATACAGAGTTATGAGCAACTTAGCGAGAGTGGGATGATTTTTTTGTAAACATAAATGAGCGTCAGGCGTTTAATTTAGTGGTCAGCATGGCACTTGCTTGTAAATGAGATAAGCAATAATATGTATAAAACCTATGCAAAGGGGTATCTAGTATGAAAATTCGCTTGTTATTACTGTGTTTGGCAATGCTGCCTATGCTGGCAAATGCTGAAATTTACAAATGGAAAGATAAAGACGGTAGCGTGCGTTATAGCGATGTGCCGCCAGCTTCTAATGTCAAGCAAGAGCCTATGCAGGGAAAAAGAACACCTAAACCTACAGGTCAGGCACCGTTGACGGCAGTTGAAGGAGATGTAACCACTGCTATCAATAGAGACAAAGCGGCAACTGCAAAAGAAAAAGCAGACAAAACACCGCTTACTAAAGAGGAAGCCGCAGCCAAGCGCGCTAAAGATGCTGAAGAGCAAAAGAAAGCGGATGAAGCAAAGGAAGCCGAGTTAAAACTGAAGCAAGAAAATTGCAAAGTTTCTAAGTCAAATTTAGCAACCTATGTGAATGGTGGCCGAATTGCCAAAACGAACGAAAAAGGTGAGCGTACATACTTAGGTGATGATGAAATCAACCAAGGTAAACTTGATGCGCAAAAAGATGTTGAAAAATACTGTGATTAACTAAAAACACCTTGTAAGTAAAGTAACTTCCCATAAAGCAACCTCAATATTTTAGGTTGCTTTATGCATTTTTAGGCAGGTAAATCACCACCACCTTTTTTCATTATTTTGCCGTCAGCGGCACGTTGTTTACGAACCTCTTTAGGATCGGCAATCAGTGGGCGATAAATTTCCACGCGATCTAAATGCCGCAAGGGTGACTCTAATTTAACCAGTTTTCCAAAAATACCAATTTTATTCACTGATAAATCAATTTCTGGAAATTTACTCAAAATATCAGATGCTTGAATGGCTTGCTCGGCAGAAACACCACTTTGCACTCTGACTGGCACAATCAACTGCTCTGTAGGCAATGCGTATGCTACTTCCACGGTAATTTCGGCTTGATTGTTCATTGTTATCCTTTTGACTTCTACTTTTGTTCGTATATTTCATCAGCACGCGCCACAAATCCATCAACAAAGGTATTGGCGATGTGGCTAAAAACTGGTGCAATGATTTTTTCTAAAAAGCTATTGGCAAACTCATAATTAAGCATGAATTCAACTTTACAGGCATTTTCATTCAGTTCTATAAAGCGCCATACGCCTTCAAGCTGCTTAAATGGACCGTCTTTAAGTTTAATTTCCATCAAGCTAGGGTAAGTTTTATGGTTTTCGGTGGTAAATTTTTGATGCAAGCCGTGGTAAGCGATATGCAGTGTGGCAATGGTCGAAACTTCATCTTGTTTAATTAAGTCCACACCGCCGCACCAAGGCAAAAACTCAGGATACTTGCTTACATCATCCACCAGTGCGTACATGCGCCTAGCCGAATGATTGATGAGAACTGATTTTTGAACTTGTGCCATGCGTCCCTTTAATGACAAGCTAAATCTGCACCAGTGTAGTAAGCGAACTGGCGCAGAAAGTAGAGTAAAATGGTATTTTAAGTCATTCGCCAAGAAATATTTAGCTTTATGAGCATTGCACAAAATAAAAAAGCCTTTTTTGATTACTTTATTGAAGATAAATACGAAGCTGGTATCGTTTTAGAGGGCTGGGAAGTTAAAGCCATTCGAGACAACCGCGTCAATATTAAAGAAGCTTATGTCATTATTCAACGCGGCGAGATTTATCTAATCGGTTGCCATATCACGCCATTAGGTGCTGCCTCTACGCATATTAGACCTGATGCAATAAGAACACGTAAGTTATTGTTGCATAATGAAGAAATTATAAAATTGATTGCTAAAGTTGAACGCTCTGGTTATACCATTGTGCCGCTTGATTTGCATTTTTCAAAAGGGCGCGTCAAAGTGCAAATTGGGCTAGCCAAAGGTAAAAAGCAACACGATAAACGCGATACCGAAAAAGAGCGAGATTGGGAACGTGAAAAAGGCCGCATTATGCGAGCGCATAATAAGTAATACCCTTAAGTAATTCCTTGTTTGTAAACAGGCTAGACTTAACGATTAGGAACAATCAATGATTGCACATGCCCCACAAAAAGCTCCATACCCAGTTGAAGTAAAAGCGGGCGAGAGTTATTACTGGTGCGCTTGCGGGCTAAGTAAAAACCAACCATTGTGCGATGGCTCACATAAAGGCACAGGCTTTGCGCCAGTAAAGTACGACGCAACAGAGAACAAAACGGTTTATTTTTGTGGCTGTAAATACAGCGAAAACCAGCCGCTGTGTGATGGGTCGCATTCTAAGCTTTGATTGCAGCGAGCCATATCAATGGTGCGTATTACGGCTATCGTGACCAATAAATTTAGCTTTGCTTCAGCAACGCTTCAAACTGCTCAATCGGCACTGGCCTGCCAAACAGATATCCTTGATAGGTGTAGCAACCATTGCTTAGAAGAAGCTGCCGTTGCTCTTCCGTTTCCACACCCTCAGCAATCACATTTAATTCCAGGCTGTTCGCCATTGCAATAATAGTGTGCACAATCGCTTGATCGCTACTATCAACGGCAATATCCCGTACGAATGATTGGTCGATCTTCAACTGGTACAACGGCAAGCGTTTGAGGTATTGTAATGACGAATAACCTGTGCCAAAATCATCCAATGAGAAGCGGATACCAGTTTCTCTCAATGCGTTC
>Ga0156104_101_pt4 | contig 60746 bp, 50 predicted proteins | sample RifCSPlowO2_02_FD_107757 | JGI IMG/M metagenome (GOLD analysis project Ga0156104, IMG submission 107757) | Methylotenera sp. RIFCSPLOWO2_02_FULL_45_14 | reverse complement strand
TTTCTCACCGACATAAACAATCAGCAGGGCACCATAGCAAGCCAGCACGGCGATGCCTATCGAAACCAAGAAGATAAGCGGGTCGTAGACAATCGGTGGCGACATCTTTAGCGCCGCCATGCCGGTATAGTGCATGGCGGAAATGCCCAGCCCCATGATCAGACCGCCGATGGCAACTTGCCCCAGCTTCATTGTTGACGCACGTAATAAGCGGAACCCTAGCAACGCGGCGGCTACTGCAGGTAGTACAGAAAGCAAGGTGAGCTGGGGATCGTAAGAAACAGGAACGGATATATGGAAAGCCAGCATGCCGATAAAATGCATCGTCCAGATCACCAGCCCGAGTGTAATTCCCCCTGCCATCATCCAGATGATTTCTCCGCGGCCGGTGCTTTCCCGCATGCGTTTGGCATGAATCAGCGCGGTGAACGAGCCGAAAATGGCGACCAGGATGGAAAGTGCTACCAGATACGGATTCCAGATTATTGGCACACTTATTCTTTCAGGTCTGATGTTGAGAGTGAGTTTCGAAGTGCAGTGTTTGAGTCTAACATGCTGGTTAACCCCAATAAAATATATGAAACTGCATTTGGGTTTAACTGCTTAAATCCCATCGTATGATTATGGGTAAATTCTAGCCGAATATCAATAAGTTACTTGGTTTATTCTTTATTTTTTGATAAAGCGTAGGCTCTAACATAAGCCTGGAGCTTACCTATCACGCGCCGAGCTTCACCATGTCATCTTCACTCAGCCAGCGCCATTTGCCAACAGCCAAATCATCAGGCAGTTTTAATTGACCAATTTGAATACGTTTTAAGCCTTCAACGCGGTTACTAATGGCAGCGATCATGCGTTTCACCTGATGATATTTGCCTTCAGCAAGGGTCATGTGAATCACATGGTCGCTGATTTTGGTGCAGGCTAGCGCAGCTATTGGCGCATTTTCATCTACCAGTTGCACACCTTTTAGAATATGGGTAATTTGGCTGTCATCCACTGCGTGTTTGCAGGTCACTTCATACACTTTGGGTACTCTGTGTTTGGGCGAACTCATGCGATGGATAAATTGGCCATCATCTGAAATGAGGATTAAGCCAGTGGTGTCTTCGTCCAATCGGCCAATGCATTGCACATCCCGCACAACCAATGGGTGCGGCAGCAGGCTGTAAATGGTAGGGTGATGCTGGGTTTTGTGTGAACACTCATAATTGCTGGGTTTGTGCAGCATTAAGTAAGACTTTTCGCGGTAATCCCATGCTTCACCTTGAACTGTGTAGCGCAGGTTTTCGGTATCAAAACTCGCATCAGGGTCGTCGCACATGGTGTCATTGACAGTGACTTCTTCATTGATAATCATGATGCGACATTGCTTGCGCGTGCCAAAGCCTTGGTTACACAGGATACGTTCTAAGTTTAGTTTTTTAGCCATACGTGCATTATCCTATAAAAAGCACTTAACTGCCGATGCACGCCAATAATTCAGAGAGATACATAAAATTTATTGCTAACCTTTTTGGATATCAAAAAAGGTTAATAACACCATGATTTATCGGCGTTAATCGTCATTTTTGGCTATGGTGTGGGGCAGGTTTAATACCTGCCACTACGAGATTAAACGGCTTTCAGTTAAACTAACGTTTTGAATTGTAAACAATGGTTGAATGGTTGTATGTCTTTTAAACATATTATTTCGCGTGACAACCCAGTTTTTAAGCAGCTTAAGAAATTTGCAGATAATGCGCGTGAGCGGCGTAGCGAAGGTAAAACGCTATTAGATGGCGTGCATTTAATTGAGTCATACATCACTGCTTTTGGTGCACCTGATGTGGCTGGGCTTGAGTTGATAATCATTCCTGAAGGTAAAAGTAGTGTGGAAGCGACAGGTTTAATTCAAGCGCTAGTGGATGTTTCTACCGTGATGTTGCCTACTTTGATGTTTGCTGAGCTCACACCGGTTGCCAGTGCCACTGGTATTTTGGCGTTAGTAAAAATTCCGCAATTGCCAGTGCCAGAAAACCCAGCATTTGCACTGATGTTAGAAGACATACAAGACCCAGGTAATCTCGGTAGTATGTTACGCACCGCGGCGGCATCTGGTGTAGAGGTGGTTTATTTAAGCACCAGTTGCACTGATACATGGTCACCTAAAGCCTTACGTGGCGGGCAGGGTGCGCAGTTTGTGTTGCCTATTGTAGAGCGCGCCGACTTGATTTTTGAACTGCAAAATTTTCAAGGGTGTAGTTATGCAACCACCATGCAGGGCGAGTCACTTTATGCGCAAGATTTATCAAAGCCAACCGCTTTTGTGATCGGTAACGAAGGCTCAGGACTACGTAGCCAAACGATTGCAGCTTCAACTAAATCTATTACCATTCCAATGGCAAATACTTCGTTAGGGTCTGTTGAGTCGCTCAATGCGGGTGCAGCAGCAGCGGTGTGTTTGTTTGAACGTAAGCGTCAAGTTGCTTTAAATTAAAAAATCAGGGTTGGTTATAGCATTCAGCCAGCGTACATTCCAAAAATTTAGTGTACTTTTGAACTAGTTGGTACGGTGACTTCGCCCACGAGTAATTGTGCCGCATCTATTTTGTCAAATTTGTAATGTGTATTGCAAAAGTCACAGTTCACTTCAATTTGACCTTGCTCTTCAATAATGCTGGATAGCTCGTCATTGCCTAACATGCGCAACATATTGGCCACGCTGTCTCGTGAGCAACTGCAAAAAAACGTAGTATGACTTGCATCGAACAGGCGTACATCTTCTTCGTGAAATAAGCGTTTAAGCAAGGTTTCAGTGGGTAAGTTCAGCAACTCATCATCTGTAATTGTGTTGGCTAAATGGCCAACGCGGTTCCACGTGTCTAAGTCATGTTCAGAGTGCTCTTGGCTTTGTGTTGCTTGATTCATGGTGTCTGGCAACTTTTGTAGTAGCATCCCGGCAGCGGAGTTACCATCGCAACATAACCAAATTCTGGTGTCGATTTGTTCCGAACGTAACATGTAGTTTTCGAGTATTGCGCTGATGTTATCGCCTTCTAACGGTACAACGCCTTGATACGCTTGCCCGCCGTCTTTGGGATCTAATGTAATCATGAACTGACCGTGTTCAATGAGATCAAACAAACTTTGTTGGTCATTGACCAATCCCGTCCATTTTGCTGTAGCGCGTATGCCAAAATCTGAGTTGCATTCTACAACCAATAGTTTTAATAAACCCTTGCTTTGAATTTGCAATACCAGAGAACCGTTCATTTTAAGCGTGGCTGTGAGTAGGGCGCTTGCTGCCATCAGCTCACCTAATGCTCGCCTCAAGCCTGCGGGCAATGATTGTTTGTTAAGTGCGAGTTGAAAAGTGCTTGTAAGATTAACAAGATTGCCACGTACCGGCGTATTTTCAAATACAAAGCGTTGCAATGTGTCTTGATCGTTTTCCATAACAACATTTTAACATTGGATACTAATTCATTGATGACTCTCATAAAAAATTACTTGTAAATGATAATGATTATCATGTAGAATCGTGTTATTGAGAATTTTATTAAATTTAAAGGGTTGTAATGTCAAAAAATAACTTAGTTTTAAAGCCAAACCAAATTGCATTGGCTGTTGCTTCTTTATTGTTTTATCAAATGCCAGCAATGGCTACAGAAATTCTATTACCGCGTATTGATGTGATTGGTGTGGGCGAACTGGCCGTAGCAAAGCAGCCTGGCTCAGTTGCGATTATAGAGGTAGAACAATTGGAGCTATTGCAGCCGCTATCTACTCAGGATGCGCTTAAATCTGTACCAGGTATTGTTATCCGCGAGGAAGAAGGTTACGGATTTATTCCTAATATCGGTATGCGTGGGTTAAATCCTAATCGCAGTCAAAAGTTGTTAGTATTGGAAGATGGCGTGCCAGTGGCACCAGGTTTATTTTTAGCAAATGAATCCTATTACAGTCCTCGTATTGAGCGCATGCAAAGTATTGAAGTATTAAAAGGTGCTGCTGGCCTACGCTATGGCCCAACTACCATTGGTGGTGTGATCAATTATAAAACTAAAGATCCTGAAGATGGTATTAAGTTAACAACAAGAGTAGGAAGTAATGGTTTTAGATTGCTTGGCTTGGATGCTGGCGGTGCATCTCCATCAGGCGAAGCGGTTGCAGGCCTCAGCGTGATTACCTCTCGTGGTGATGGCTTTCGTCATAATGAGTTTGATTTAAATGATGTCGTTGCAAAAGGTGGCATGCAGATTAATGACAATCAATGGATTAGTGCAAAATTTTCATATTACGATAATGAAGTGAATACTTCATATGTGGGTTTGAGACCAAACGAATATAAAAACAACCCAACTAAAAACCCAGCACCGAATGATTATTTCTTAACGGATCGTAAATCGTTTGATATTAACCACGAGTGGGAAATTGCCAACGGCGTTAAACTGAATACATTGCTGTACTGGAGTCAATTAAATCGTGATTACTGGCGTCGTGATATTGCTAGTAGAACCGCAAATGGCACCACCTTTGTGGCTTGTACGGGTGTAAGTAATTGTATGACTGGTCGTAATCGTGAGTTTGAAATGATGGGTGTAGATTCGCGCTTGTTTATCTCACATAATAGTTTCGGGATTAAAAATGAAACTGAACTAGGTGTCCGTTTGCATACAGACTCTTTAAGCAATAAAACAATCCGCTCTAAAACTGATCCAGATGCTAGATCTGGTGCATTAACAGGGGATGAAACACAAAAAGCAGAAGGAATCGCGTTATATGCTCAAAATAGATTTGAGCTGAATGATAAGGTAGCTGTGACACCTGGCTTACGCGTAGAGTCTTATGATCAGAAGCGTAAAAATGAGTTAACGGGTGTTAAAGGTAAGGCGAATAACATAGAAGTCATGCCAGGTCTTGGTGCTACATGGCAAGTGGTGCCAGAAGCTCAACTGTTTGCTGGCGCATACAAAGGATTTTCACCAGCGATGGTGGCAACAGCTATCTCTGGGGATGGTGTAGATCAGCAATTAGACGCAGAGCGCTCAACAAATTATGAAATTGGTGTTCGTGGTACTTTGCAACGACTCACTTATGAGGCAACGGTGTTTCATATGGACTTTGATAATCAAATCGTGAATCAAAGTTTGTCTGGAGGTATCAACCAAGCCAATGGTGGTAAAACCTTAAACCAAGGACTTGAGCTTGCGCTAGGTTACGAAATTGGTGATGGTTGGAGTGTAGATGGTAACGCAACGTATGTGCCAACCGCTGAGTTTAAGAACGATTCGCTTGGCCCAGATGGTAATCGTTTGCCTTATGCGCCTAGGTTAACAAGTAATATGAATTTGAATTACAAACTTGGCAGCTTTAGAACGAGTTTGGGTGCGTATCATGTTTCACGCCAGTATGTTGATGCAGCGAATACGCGAGATGAAAATACGATTGGTACACTCGGTGAAATATCAAGTTACACAACATTTAATTTAAATGCTTACTACGATGTTGATAAACACTTGTCATTATTTGGAACAGTGCGAAATTTAACTGACAAGAAATACATAGCTAGTCGTAATCCAGATGGTATTTTCCCTGGTGTTGAGCGCAATGTCGAAGTCGGTGCAAGTTATAAGTTTTAATGATCAGCTAGAATCTGTCTGGTTTTAGGGACGGCTTCTAGGTTCCAATATAAAAATGCCCAGCGCCACATTTCATTTAATGTGGCGTTTTTTATTGCCGCGGGTGGTTTTTGTCCCAGGAAACATAAAGCATCATGCAGGTGATGATTAGCCACACTAGTTTCTATGGGCTTAGCCAATGTTTGTTTACTTAGCTTTTCACCAGTAGCATTACTTGCCACTGGTACATGGGCATAGTGTGGCGTGCTAAAGCCTAATAATTGTTGCAAGTAAATTTGTCTGGGGGTGGAGTCCAGTAAATCAGCGCCGCGCACAATGTGTGTAATACCTTGCGCTGCATCATCTACAACAACAGCTAGCTGGTAAGCAAATAAGCCGTCTGCACGCTTTAAAATAAAGTCGCCTACATTTTGGCTTAATGTTTGTTTGATTTCACCTTGAATAGCATCAACAAAACTGATTTCAAGCGCATTTGTTTTAATGCGCCAGGCATTGGCTACATTTGGTTTAAGTGGATGGCTTAAGCAGGTTCCAGGGTAAATAATGCCATCAATGCCAAATTGATTGGTAGTGTCTGCAATTTCTTTACGTGTGCAGGTGCAAGGGTAAATTAGCTGTTTGTTTTTTAGTGAGTTAAAGGCTTCTTCGTATAAACCGTTACGCTGGCTTTGGTATAGCACTTCACCGTCCCATTCAAAACCAAGTTTTTCAAGGCTATGTAAGATAGCATCTGCCGCACCTTTGATTTCACGTGGTTTATCAACGTCTTCCATACGCAACAACCATCGGCCTTGGTGCGTTTTAACTTCAAGATAACTTGCAACGGCTGCTACTAATGAGCCGAAATGGAGCGGCCCGGTAGGCGAGGGCGCGAAGCGACCGATAACCATGTTGTTTTAATCCATAGGTTGTAAATAAGGCGGAATATGCCACGAACCTAATTGGTTGCCTAATAGCATTAAGTGGCAATGTAAACGATCATCACCGCTAGCGCTGACATCAAATTCATAAGTGCGTAAAAGCTGCATGTGACCACGCCGATTTCTACCCATCCACAATTTGCTACACACCACGGTTTGATCTAATAATTGCAAATTAAAGCGAGCGGCCAGTTCAGTGCCTAGCAAAATAGCGCGTTCACGTTTGTCTAGGCTATCTAGCCAAAACCAAGCGAGTGCAATTAATATAAATAATAATGCTAATTCCATTTATTCACTTTCAGTCATAGTTTCTACAGGTGCATCTTCATTTAAATATAAACGGTCAGCTTTTGATGCGATGTCTTAGTTCCTGTGTCTTTAGTTATGTAATTTGAATTGTAAGCGTAATTCATGAGTGGAATCAGCGCTACGCAATGTGACCTTTTCACTTAAATAAACAAAGCTTGGTCAAATGGTTGCATGCTACGCAAAAGGTTATGCATATAATTGCGTGCTTGTTCATTTGCCATTCAAAAAACCTCATATATTAGAGTTACAATGTCGCCTAGCTGATTACAATGCATCACTAATTTATGTTGAATTGTAAGCTAAACAATCCAGTTGTCAGCCATGGTTTTGCAAGTTATTAGGAATAATCATTACTTAAAATGAATGAAATGCGTGAAAAAGAAGCCATCAGTGCCTATTTAAAACTTTTGCAAGCCAAAGGCGTCGTCAGTGCGGCACTGCATAAGCGTGCATTATTTTTAGATAAAATCAGTAGCAACCTTGCTGGCAAAGCACTTGATGGTATTGAATACCGCACGGTAATAGAGGATGTGATGGAAACGATTCCAGCAGATGATTGGCATGAAAATCTGACTGCGGCACGCGAGTTTTATCCATTTTGGTTAAAAGATATTAAGGCGATAGCTGCTCTGAATATCAATCCTGGGTTTGACATTAACCCTGTGCAGTGGAGGCCAGACCAAGCTACTTTAAAGTCATTAACTGATAGTTTAGTCACTGAAAAATTTGATATCTCTGAAAATTGGCCGCTCAAGGCTTACACGCAGGCACTGCGTCATGAGGGCGCGGAGCAGTCTATTGTAGATACCCGCGTTAAGCTGGCTAAAATCATACTGATACGCCTGAGGAAAGCCCCGGAAAAAAATCACAAGGCTTATCGCACAGCGGTTGATCTGACGCTGCCACTTTTTAATATCAAACTAAATAGACGTTTGTTTTTAGTGGTGGTACGCGAGTTTTATCATTTTTGGTCTGGCAACCCAGACGCGGCAAATATGGTATTTAAAGATGGCTCGGGAAATATTCTGCTCTAGATCCTGCCTAGATTAAGATAAGACGCATCTACTTAATTTGCACAAATAAGGTGCAGCGCACTCATTAGTGCATCATTAAGGTGCATTTTGTAACCTTTAATTCTTTATAAATTATAAAAAACAATAGGTTAGTAATTGGCGCATTCTTTGCTTAGTTTGCTTATTCAAAAATTTAGAGGATATGTCAATGGAAGCTTCAATTTCAGCTAGTAATACGTTGTTTGTGTTGATAGGCGCTATTATGGTGCTGGCAATGCATGCGGGGTTTGCTTTTTTAGAATTAGGCACAGTGCGTAAAAAAAACCAGGTCAACGCCTTGGTTAAAATTATGGTGGATTTTTCTGTATCGACCATCGCCTATTTTTTTATCGGCTACAGTATTGCCTATGGCGTTAACTTTTTTAGTAGTGCAGAAGCATTGGCAGCAAAAAATGGCTTTGAATTAGTTAAGTTTTTTTTCTTGCTCACCTTTGCTGCGGCAATTCCTGCCATAATTTCCGGTGGCATTGCAGAGCGTGCTAAATTCAACCCCCAACTTGCGGCGACCTTCTTATTGGTAGGTTTTGTATATCCATTTTTTGAGGGCATTGCTTGGCATAATCACTTTGGTTTGCAAGATTGGTTATATGCTAGCTTTGGCGCTAATTTTCATGATTTTGCAGGCTCGGTTGTGGTGCACGCAATGGGTGGCTGGATTGCATTAACTGCTGTGGTTCTATTAGGCGCCCGCAGAGGACGGTATAGTAAAGATGGAGGCCTACACGCTCATCCACCCTCAAATATTCCATTTTTGGCACTTGGTGCATGGATACTCACTGTCGGTTGGTTTGGCTTTAATGTGATGTCAGCACAATCCGTGCAAGGCATTTCCGGCTTAGTGGCTGTTAACTCACTTATGGCACTGGTAGGCGGCACACTAGCTGCGTTAGTTATGGGTAAAAATGACCCTGGGTTTGTACATAATGGTCCGCTTGCAGGATTAGTGGCCGTATGCGCTGGGTCGGATGTTATGCACCCATTAGGTGCGTTAGTGACTGGTTTGGTGGCCGGCATATTGTTTGTAAAAGCATTTACGCTTACACAAAATCGTTGGAAAATTGATGACGTACTTGGTGTATGGCCATTGCATGGTTTGTGCGGCGCTTGGGGTGGGATTGCCGCTGGTATTTTTGGGGCAAAAGCACTTGGGGGCATTGGTGGTGTCAGTCTTGTCTCACAGCTAGTTGGAACGGCATTAGGAGTTAGTATCGCGTTGGTTGGAGGCGTTATTATTTATGGTGTACTTAAAAAATCGGTCGGTATTCGCATGAGCGCAGAAGAAGAATTTGATGGGGCAGATTTAAGTATTCATAAAATTGTAGCTTCCACAGATGATTGATGGCTAAATTTAATTTCAAGCTAGCGTGCTATGTTAAAATTTGAGCATGATTTTAATCTTACGCTCAATTTAACATGGCACGTTTTCACACTATCATTCCTGCGGCGGGGGTTGGTAATCGTATGGCAACCGCTATTCCCAAACAGTATTTGCCATTGTGTGGCAAACCAACGATCTCACACAGTATTCAAACTTTTTTTTCGTGCCCGCGCATTGCCAGTATTCACTTGGCACTTAGCCCGGAAGATTACTTTTGGCGCAATCTCACGCTAGATGCCAACAGTCGTTTGCATTTGCATTACACCGGCGGCGATTCACGCTCTGAAACGGTATTAAATACATTAGAGGCAATTCGTACTCAGGTAGATGATGACGATTGGATTTTGGTACATGATGCCGCGCGTCCTGGTTTAACGGTTTCATTACTCGATGATTTGCTGGATGCCATACAAGATGATGCCGTAGGTGGTTTGCTTGCGTTGCCGTTGGCTGATACTTTAAAACAGTCGAATGTAGATGCCAGGGTGCTTAACACCATTCCGCGCGAGTTGCTTTGGCAGGCGCAGACCCCGCAGATGTTTCGCTATGCTTTGCTTAAAGATGCGCTAGCGAGTTTTAATGGTACGCCCACCGATGAGGCGCAAGCGGTAGAAGCATTAGGTTTGCAGCCAAAACTGGTGGTTGGCTCTTTAAGAAATATGAAAATTACCTATCCTCAAGATATTGCCTTGATGGAACTGCTGTTGCAACAGCAATAATCAAATGGAAACATTGTAATGATAAGAATCGGTCATGGTTTTGATGTGCACGCTTTAGTTTCTGGGCGACAATGCATTATTGGCGGCGTAGAAATACCACATGAAAAAGGCTTAGATGGACATTCAGATGCCGATGTATTGCTACACGCAATTTGTGATGCTTTGTTAGGGGCAGCGGCATTGGGCGATATTGGCAAACACTTTCCACCCACTGACATGCGCTACAAAGGCGCGGATTCACGCGAGCTGTTGCGGCAGGTGGTTGCGTTACTTAATACTAAAAACTACGTCGTAAATAACATTGATGCCACCGTGATTTGCGAAGCCCCCAAACTTTCGCCACACACTGATCAAATGTGCATCAATATCGCCTCTGATTGCAATGTGGAGATGTCTCAAATCAACGTTAAAGCGACCACTACGGAGAGATTAGGGTTTACTGGTCGAGGTGAAGGCATTGCGGCTGAAGCGGTGTGTTTGATACAAGTACGCAACGCTGATTGAAAATAGTCATGCTGCGTTGGTTTGAAAACCGCTTAAATCCGTTTCCCGCAAACGAAATTGCACCACCGCCTAATGCGTTGTGGCCGTTTTTATGGTCATGCACCAAAGGCTCACGCTTATTTATTCTAGTAATGACTTTGTTTACTGCCGTGATTGGTGGTTTTGAGGCACTGTTATTTGCCGTTATGGGCAAGGTAGTGGATTGGTTAAGTAACACCTCACCTGATTTATTGTGGGCAACTGAGCGGCATCATTTGCTACTTTTAGCCACTTTGTTATTGTTAAGCCCCATTTTAATTGCAGTACAAACCCTGATCAAACATCAAACGCTAGCGGGTAATTTCCCTATGCGTTTACGTTGGAATTTTCATCGCCTCATGCTGAATCAAAGCATGAGTTTTTATCAAGATGAGTTTGCTGGCCGTATTGCGGCAAAGGTCATGCAAACGGCATTGGCTGTGCGTGACGTGTGGTTTATTGTTGCGGATATTTTGGTATTTGTAGTGATTTATTTTGTGACGATGGTGGCGGTAGTCGCGCATTTTAATGCCACAGTGATGTTGCCATTTTTAGTCTGGGTGATTTGTTATGTCGCTTCACTCAGTTATTTTGTGCCAAGGCTAGCCAAGGTTTCACAAAATCAGGCCGATGCACGCTCAATGATGACGGGCCGCATCACCGATGCCTACACCAACATCAGTACGGTAAAGTTATTTTCACATGCAGGTCGTGAAGCGGGGTATGCACAATCTGCCATGAGTGAGTTTTTAGGCACCGTACACGCGCAGATGCGCTATGTATCAGGGGTAGAAGTTGCAAATCATATTTTGAATATATTGTTAGTGATTGCAACTTCTGGCGTAGCATTATGGTTATGGACTAAAGGCGAGGTCACAGTTGGCGGCGTGGCAGCGGTGACTGCAATGGCGCTGCGTTTGAATGGTATTTCACATTGGGTGATGTGGGAGCTGACCTCACTTTATGAGCAAATTGGCACTGCACAAGATGGTGTCAATACTTTATCCTTGATACAACAAATTACCGATGCACCAGACGCCAAATTATTGAATGTGAGCGTTGGTGAAATAAAATTTGAGCAAGTTGATTTTGCCTATGGCATGCAAAAATCTGTGTTGCAAGCACTTAACTTGACGATTAAAGCAGGTGAAAAAGTGGGTTTGGTAGGACGTTCAGGCGCGGGGAAATCTACCATCGTGAATTTATTACTACGCTTTTATGATGTCGAAAAAGGACGCGTACTGATAGACGAACAAGATATTAAGCACGTGACACAAAACAGCTTGCGCAGCCAAATTGGCATGGTGACACAAGACACGTCATTATTGCATCGCAGTGTGCGCGACAATATTTTATACGGCCGCCCCAACGCCACTGAAAATGAAATGATTAACGCTGCTAAACGTGCTGAGGCGCATGCATTCATCTTGACGTTGCAAGATGCAAAAGGGCGTACAGGTTACGAAGCGCATGTAGGCGAGCGTGGTGTTAAGCTTTCTGGTGGGCAGCGGCAACGCATTGCCATTGCGCGGGTGATGTTGAAAGATGCACCAATATTGTTGCTGGACGAAGCGACCAGCGCACTGGATTCGGAAGTGGAGCAAGCGATACAAGCGAGTCTATACAATTTGATGCAGGGTAAAACCGTAGTGGCTATTGCGCATAGGCTATCGACCATTGCCGCAATGGATAGGCTCATTGTATTGGATAACGGCAAGATTGTTGAAGAAGGCGACCATCAAACTTTAATCAAACAAGGTGGGTTATATGCCACGCTTTGGGCACATCAGAGCGGTGGCTTTTTAGGTGAGTAGTGCGCGCTAGCCAAGCAGGTTAGGCAGCTGGTAGCCAGGGTTCTTTAATTAACCACGTGGGTAGAAATCTGCCACCTAACAAATCTATAAAAAATGGTTGGAACCTAGCTAGGCCTTTAACAATATAATCACCGCACCACTGCCACCATCTTGCCTGCGCGCTTGGGCGTAGGCGATGACTTCATCTTTTTGCATAAGCCAACCGCGTAATTTATGTTTGAGCACGGGTTCGCGGTTGTGTGAGCCCAAGCCTTTGCCATGCACAATGCGCACACAGCGGATGCCACGTTTTTTACAATCGCTGATAAAAGTGGATACATAAAGCCGTGCTTCGTCACTAATTAGGCCATGTAGATCAATCGCGGCTTGCACCACCCAATGCCCACGGCGCAGCTTGCTTAAAATGTCGGGTGAGTGACCTTCGCGCAAATAAAGTAGCTCTTCACCTGTTTCAAGCTCATGCGCTGGAATGTAATGGTCTGATAATGAGTCCGCAAGTGCTTGTTGCTCATCGCGAATAAATTGGTTGGGGATGGGTTTTGGTTTTTTAACGGGGTGAACTGCGCGGTCATGTTTTGGCAGCGGACGCACGTCTTTGACTGCTTCTGAAAACATATTTTTTTCGTTATCGTTTGAGATAGCCACAATTGTAGAGTGTAGATTGGTTTGTGTAGGAGCGGATTTCACTCAGAATAATGCGCTTCCCCACATAATATATGTGCTAAAGCGCATTATTCTGAGTGAAATCCGCTCCTACATCATGAGTTATTTATCCAAATAACGTTCCGCATCCAATGCAGCCATGCAACCAGTGCCAGCGCTAGTGACGGCTTGGCGATAAATATGGTCTTGTACATCACCCGCTGCAAAAACGCCGGGTACGCTAGTAGCAGTAGCATTACCCGCACGACCCATCTGGGTTACAATGTAGCCGCCTTCCATTTCCAGTTGACCCTCAAAAATATCAGTATTGGGTTTGTGGCCAATGGCAATAAATACGCCCATTAACTTGATGTCTTTAGTGGTGCCAAAATCATCACTATCCGCGTTTACGTTTTTGAGGCGCATGCCTGTTACACCGCTGTCATCGCCTAACACTTCATCTAGTGTCTGGAATGTTTCTAATACAATTTTTCCTTCTTTCACGCGCGCCATTAGTTTATCCACTAAAATGGCTTCGGCCTTGAATTTATCGCGGCGATGCACCAGTGTGACTTTGCTCGCAATGTTTGCCAGGTATAGCGCTTCTTCTACCGCGGTATTACCACCGCCGATGACGGCAACTTCTTGATTGCGATAGAAAAATCCATCACAAGTGGCGCAAGCTGAAACACCTTTTCCGCTAAACTTTTCTTCACTCGGAATACCCAAATACTTAGCACTTGCGCCCGTTGCAATAATCAGCGCATCGCAAGTATATTCACCACTATCACCCACTAAACGAATGGGTTTTTCAGCTAAGTGCGTGGTGTGAATATGATCAAAAATCATTTCAGTATTAAAGCGTTCAGCATGTTTTTGAAAGCGTGCCATGAGTTCCGGGCCTTGCACGCCATCAGCATCTGCTGGCCAGTTATCGACCTCAGTGGTAGTCATGAGCTGACCACCTTGTGCGATACCAGTGATTAAAACTGGCTTAAGGTTGGCACGTGCTGCATAAACTGCCGCAGAGTAACCTGCAGGACCAGAGCCTAAAATAAGTAAGTGAATGTGACGTGTTGCCATGATTTATTGCTTTCTTGATTCTTAATGAGTGTTGTAACGTTGATGTTGGGTTGGTTGATATGTTTCTCAAGCAAACTATTTTTCTAATAAACTGCGTAACATCCAAGCAGTTTTTTGGCTTCAGCCGCGCTTCGCACTTAACATCGCGTTGCGAGTTAGCCTACACCGAAAAACTGCTTTGCTATTTTTCCAGCAAACTACGCAACATCCAAGCAGTTTTTTCATGCACCTGTAAGCGTTGTGTGAGTAAATCAGCTGTTGCTTCATCTGAGGCGGCGTCAGCACTAGGGAACACGCTACGTGCTGTGCGGCATACCGCTTCATGTCCAGCAACCAATTCGGCAATCATGTCTTGTGCTTTTGGTACAGATTCAGATTCTTTAATTGAGGTGAGTTTGGCAAAATCGCGATAAGTGCCAGGTGCATAGACATCTAATGCGCGAATGCGCTCTGCAATTAAATCTACCGCGAGTGCCAGTTCGTTGTACTGTACTTCAAACATCAAATGGAGTGTGCTGAACATTGGCCCCGTCACGTTCCAATGAAAGTAATGCGTTTTCAAATACAGTGTGTAAGTATCCGCCAAAAGATGCGATAAACCTTGCGCTATATTTTTTCTGTCTTGTGCTTTTATACCAATATCCATGATGATTTCCTATCTCTTTATTGGGTTGCTGTTAGATTGATATTCTAATCTCTACGTAGTGACTTTGATACTGCTATAATTAAATCTAACATTAAATACGTAAGGTTTTTTCCATCTTGTTTTTTAAAAAATCTACCCCTGCCAATGCGCGCCGCGAGGCTGAGGTCAGCAAATCGAATGCGCTTGCCAATACACTCATTAAAGAAGCATGGTGGCTAGGCTTAGTGCTAGTCGGTTTGTATATCACGGTGATTCTTTTTACCTATCACCCTGATGATTCTTCATGGTCACACATGGCGCCTAATGGTGCTGTTATCCATAATAGTGGCGGTAGTGTGGGTGCATGGCTTTCTGATTTGCTGTTATATATTTTTGGTTTTTCAGCATGGTGGTGGGCGGTGCTGGCTTTTTATGCCATGTGGTTTGTCTATTTGAAATTAGAAGTGGTCAGATTGGTAGAAGGGCGGCCTAGTGAAAAACCATTTTTGCTGTTTAATTTCATTGGTTTTGCATTATTGCTGATTGCTTCCAGTGCTTTAGAGGCGGGTCATTTAATTGGCTTGCCTGCCTCGCTGCCATTAGCGCCTGGCGGCATGCTTGGCGGCGCTGTGGATAATGGCTTGCGTAGTTTATTTGGCTATACCGGTTCTAGCATGTTGCTGTTGCTGATGTTTGTGGTGGGGTTTAGTCTGTTTACGGGCTGGTCTTGGATTGTGATTACTGAAAAGTTCGGTGCGCTTTTAATGACCAGCTATGCGTTTATTAAGCTGAAATGGCAAGATTGGCAAGATAGAAAAGTAGGCAAGGTGGTTGAGCTTGAACGTAAAGTATTTGTACAGACCGAGCGTAAACGATCAGAAAACCGTGAGCCAGTATTCATCGAACCACCTGTGCTTGAAGTAGCACAAAGTGAGCGCGTGCAAAAAGAGAAGCAAGCGCCGCTGTTTGAAACGATGCCAGATTCCATGCTGCCCCCATTGCATTTGTTGGATGAGCCATCAGGGTTGGTTGAATTACCGTCTGCCGAAACGCTCGATTTTACCTCACGCTTGATTGAACGCAAGCTGATGGATTTCGGCATTGAAGTTAAAGTGTTAACCGCGCAGCCAGGTCCCGTGATTACCCGTTTTGAGTTAGAACCAGCGGCTGGCGTTAAGGGTAGTCAAGTTACTAATTTAATTAAAGATTTAGCCCGTGCATTGTCGGTAGTGAGCGTGCGTGTGGTAGAAACCATTCCAGGTAAAACCTGCATGGGTTTGGAGATTCCAAATGCAAAACGACAAATTGTACATTTGTCTGAAATCATGGGTAGCCAAGCCTATGCTGACGTAAAGTCGCCGCTAGCGATTTCGTTAGGTAAAGATATTGCAGGCAAGCCAGCGGTAGCAGATTTAGCAAAAATGCCACATGTCTTGGTGGCGGGTACCACGGGCTCAGGCAAATCGGTGGCGATTAACGCGCTCATTTTAAGTTGGCTGTATAAAGCCGATGCCAGACAGGTACGCATGATTCTCATTGACCCGAAAATGCTTGAGCTTTCCGTGTATGAAGGCATCCCACATTTATTGGCACCGGTAGTGACCGATATGCGCCAAGCTGCAAATGCGCTCAATTGGTGCGTGGCAGAGATGGAACGTCGCTACAAATTGATGTCGATGCTGGGGGTGCGCAATTTAGCAGGCTATAATCAAAAAATTAGAGACGCGGATAAAGTGGGTGAAAAAATACCACATCCGTTTAGCTTAACGCCAGATGCCCCTGAGCCATTAGAAGAAATGCCGTTAATCGTGGTGGTGATAGATGAGCTGGCGGATTTAATGATGGTGGTTGGCAAAAAAGTGGAAGAGCTGATTGCACGTTTAGCACAAAAAGCACGTGCGTCTGGCATTCATTTAGTATTAGCCACACAACGCCCATCGGTAGATGTGATTACAGGGCTGATTAAAGCCAATGTGCCGACACGGATTTCTTTTCAGGTTTCCAGCAAAATTGACTCGCGCACTATTTTAGATCAAATGGGTGCTGAAGCGCTGTTAGGGCAGGGCGATATGTTGTATATGCCGCCTGGTACTGGCTACCCTGTGCGGATTCATGGTGCGTTTGTATCTGATCAAGAAGTGCATAAAGTGGTGAACTACCTTAAAGCCCAAGGTGAACCTAATTACATAGAGGGTATCTTAACTAACGAAGTTGAAGACGGTGGAGCTGACTTTGCCAGCGTTGGTGCTAGCGGAGGGAGCGGAGCAGAGGTTGATCCGCTTTATGATGAAGCCGTGGGCATTGTGCTAAAAACTCGGCGCGCCAGTATTTCATCAGTGCAGCGCCAGCTTCGGATTGGTTATAATCGCGCCGCACGTTTGATTGAGGATATGGAGCGTGCTGGTTTAGTGTCTGCAATGCAAACTAATGGTAACCGTGAAGTTCTAGCACCACATCACGAAGCCTGATAATTAGGGATTTTAATGATTAAACCTAAAATAAAGTATTTATTGATACTGTTGCCAATGCTGTTAGCCATGCAATCTGCAAAAGCTGATGGCATGGCAAGTGTAAAGATTTTTTACGAACAAACGCAGGCAATGCACGCAAAATTCCATCAGTTGGTGACGGATAAACAAGGGCGCAAGGTGCAAGAAGTTGATGGTGAAATGCAGTTGAAGCGTCCAAATAAATTTCGGTGGGATTACAACCAACCATTTGAGCAACAAATTATTAGTGATGGTAAGCAAGTGTGGTTATATGACGTAGATCTGGCGCAAGTGACGGTGCGAGAGCTAGGTAAAGCCTTAGGTTCTAGCCCGGCAGCATTGTTGGCAGGGGGTGACGAAATTGATAAAAGTTTTAAGTTGGTCAATGCTTATGCTAAAGGTGGTTTAGACTGGGTAAGTGCTAATCCAAAAGATAAAGAATCTGGTTTTGAGAAAATACTGCTGGGTTTTAAAGATAATAAGTTGCAAGAAATGTCATTGATTGATAGTTTTGGGCACAACACAAAAATCGTGTTTAGTCAGCTTGAACTCAATCCTGTGCTTGATGATAAATCTTTTTTATTCAAGCCACCTAAAGGTGTAGATGTCGTTGGTGAGTAGCGAGCAATGCTTGCTAACTTGCGCTTGTATTAAACTATTTTTACCAGAAACACATTAGAAACACCTTATATTTTGAATAGTTTATTTGCCCCTAATACACCACAAGCGCCACTAGCGGAACGGTTACGCCCAAAAACTTTAGATGAAGTGGTTGGGCAATCCCATTTACTCGGTGTGGGTAAACCGCTGCGTTTGGCGTTTCAATCTGGCAAGTTACCCTCTATGATTTTGTGGGGACCACCAGGCGTGGGGAAAACCACCTTGGCGCGACTCATTGCCAACACCGCAGATGCCGATTTCATTCCTATTTCCGCTGTTTTGTCGGGCATTAAAGATATTCGCGAGGCAGTAGAGCGCGCGGAGCTTACCTTACAGCAACACGGTCGCAAAACCATTTTGTTTGTGGATGAAGTCCACAGATTCAACAAAGGTCAGCAAGATGCCTTTTTGCCGTTTGTTGAAAGTGGCTTAATCACGTTTATTGGTGCCACTACGGAGAATCCTTCATTTGAAGTGAATAGTGCGCTGTTAAGCCGCTCACAAGTGTTTGTATTAAATGCGCTTAGTGAACCGGAATTGTCGTTATTGCTAGAGCGGGCAAGATTATTAGTGGCTGAAAGTGTCACATTTTCGGATGAAGTGCGCGAGCAAATATTGGCTTACGCAGACGGCGATGCAAGGCGATTACTTAACTTTGTTGAAGGTTTATTTAACGCCGCTGTTGGTGCGCAAGTTACCGGAATAGATGAAGCTTTTTTACAAACCACCATGGCGAGCAAGCTACGCCGCTTTGATAAAGGCGGCGAGGCTTTTTATGATCAAATATCCGCGCTACATAAATCCGTTCGCGGCTCTAATCCCGATGCAGCCTTGTACTGGTTTTTGCGTATGATAGATGGCGGCGCCGACCCGCTATACCTAGGGCGGCGCATCGTGCGTATGGCGGTTGAAGATATCGGTTTAGCAGACCCGCGCGCGCAAGGCATGGCGTTAGAAGCTTGCCAAATTTTTGAGCGGCTAGGTTCGCCTGAAGGTGAATTGGCTTTATCCAACGCAGTGATTTATTTAGCAGTAGCGCCTAAAAGTAACGCCGCTTACATGGCGTACAACCAAGCCAAAGCTTTTGTAGCACAAGATAAGTCGCGTCCAGTGCCGTTGCACTTGCGCAATGCGCCAACCAAGTTGATGAAGGCATTAGATTACGGCAAAGAATATCGTTACGCCCATAACGAGCCAGAAGCCTATGCGGCGGGCGTAGATTATTTTCCAGATGATTTGACTCCTCCGCAATTTTATATGCCCACACCACGCGGCTTAGAAGGTAAAATTACGGAAAAATTGGCGCACTTGCGCGATTTGGATAAGCGCGAACTGGCTAAAAAAGCAAAAAAATAAAATTTAGGAATACACATGTTAGACATTCAGGCATTAAGAAATGATTTAGACGGCGTTGTAAGCCAATTAAAAAAACGCGGTTTTGCCTTTGATTCAGCTAAATTCACCGCTTTGGAACAAGAGCGTAAAACCGTTCAAACGCGTACGCAAGACCTACAAGCCAAACGTAATAATACTTCTAAGCAGATTGGCTTTGCTAAATCTAAAGGTGAAGATGTCAGCGCCATCATGGCTGAAGTGGCTGGCTTAGGCGACCAATTGAAAGCCGATGAGGCTCGTTTGGGCGAGCTGCAAACTGAATTGCAAAACCTGTTGCTGAATGTGCCTAACTTGCCGCATGAGAGCGTGCCACCAGGACAGTCTGAAGTTGATAATGTGGAAGTGCGTAAAATAGGCACGCCACGCAGCTTTGATTTTGAAATCAAAGATCATACGGATGTTGGTACGCCATTGGGTTTGGATTTTGAAACAGGTATCAAGCTTTCAGGTGCACGCTTTACTTTGATGCGCGGGCAGATTGCGAAACTACACCGTGCGCTGGCGCAGTTTATGTTAGATACGCAAACAGAACAGCATGGCTATGAAGAGTGTTATACGCCGTATTTGGTAAACGCCGAAACGCTAACGGGCACTGGTCAGTTGCCCAAGTTTGAAGAGGATCTGTTCTCTTTGTCCCACAACGACAGCAAGTTGTATTTAATTCCAACTTCTGAAGTCACACTTACAAACACAGTACGCGATGAAATCGTGCCTTTAGAATCATTACCTATCAAGCTCACTGCGCATACACCTTGTTTTCGTTCAGAGGCTGGTTCTTACGGACGCGATACCAAAGGCATGATACGCCAGCACCAGTTTGATAAAGTTGAAATGGTGCAGATTGTACATCCTGATACCAGCTATGAAGCGTTAGAACAAATGGTCGGTCACGCTGAGAGCATTTTGAAAGCACTTGAGTTACCTTACCGTGTGGTTGCGTTGTGTACTGGTGATATGGGCTTTGGTGCCACTAAAACTTATGATTTAGAAGTCTGGCTACCAGCACAAAATACGTATCGTGAAATATCTTCAGTTTCAAATTGTGAGGCGTTTCAAGCACGCCGTTTACAAGCGCGGTTTAGAAATGAAAATGGCAAGCTTGAATTAGTGCATACTTTGAATGGCTCTGGTTTAGCGGTAGGGCGTACTTTGGTGGCGGTGTTGGAGAACTATCAAAACGCAGATGGCAGCGTGACAGTGCCAGCGGTATTAAGGCCTTATATGAATAATCTAGAGATTATTAAAAAGTAGCCCTTTCGACAGGCTCAGGGAACGGTACTCCCTGAGCCTGTCGAAGGAGGTAGCTATATCTTTATTCAGCCCGCGCAACCCTGAAGTTGTTGTAATCTGGGTTATGGCTAGGTTGATAACGCTCTAAAATACGTTGATAACTTCGCACGGACTCGACAAAAATGACAGGTGCGCCACCACTGGCATAGCCATACTTAACTGTGGTGTAGTAATCCGGGTTGTTGAGTAGTACCAGTGTTTTTTTAACATCTGCCCAACGGTCCGGGTTAAGGTTTTGGCGTTTGGCAAGCACGCGGGCATCTTCAACATGCGCGTAGCCAATGTTGTAGGCAGCTAGTGCCATGTAGGTTCTATCAGGCTCTGGAATGCGGTCTGGAATGGTGTCTTTGAGTTTGAGAATGTATTGTGCACCCGCAGGAATGCTTTGCTTAGGGTCTAGTCTATTGGTCACGCCCATTAAGTCGGCCGTGCTTTCTGTTAGCATCATTAAACCGCGTACCCCGGTGGGGGATGTGTTAAAGGTATCCCAATGTGATTCGCGGTAACTCACTGCCGCAAGTAATCGCCATTCTAATCCTGTAAGTTCTTGCGCTTGTTTAAATAAATGAATGTACTTAGGCAGAATCGTATTGCTACGGGCTAAGAAGGTGGTAATGTCTAACGTATTTAAGCGTTTTGAGCTGCCGTAGTAGCGATCCATTAAATTACGTAACGTGCCATCTTTGTGAATTTTATCAATAAAAGTATTCACTTTTGCCACAAGTTGCGGATCTGTATTTTTGGACATTGCCCAAGCAATTTTGTCACTTGCACCCACTGGCATGGCAACAGATAAATTAGGGTAATAGTTTTGCATTACCGATACTAAATGACTATCGACAATAGTGAAATCCAACATGCCATCGGCAACTTCTTCTAGCAGTGTTTCTGAGTTAGTGCGATGCGCCGCTCGCCATCTTAGCGTGGGTAGCTTTTGTTGTAATTCTGCCAATCGTTCTACATAGCTAGTACCTGCCGGGACTACAATTTTTTTATCTATAATGGCAGCAAGATCTTTCGGTTTCTTATTGATTTCATTGTTAAAAACCAATTGCTGCTGTGTTTCTTGATACGGTTTTGAAAACAAAACCAGTTGCTCACGAATATGCGTCACAGATAAGTTTGCCGCCGCGATATGGGCTTGACCCTTGAGCAGGCTCGGGATGACATCACTAATGCTATTGACTAATAAAAACCTGATTTGGTAGTCAGGCGCATATTCTTTTACAAACAAAGTGGCCAAATCATACTCAAAGCCAGCTGGTTGATTTTCACCATTCAAGTAATAGGTAGAAGGGCCGTTGTGTGTGACAAAAACAATTTCTTTTTTGTTAGGGTCAATTAACGGAGGTTCATTATTGCTTTCAGTTGGCTTACAGGCCACTGTGAAAAAAACAACTAATGAAATTAGCAATAAACGCATGGTGTGCTGTTTTTGTGAAAAGTGCACACTATGGCTTAATACTCGCTTACCGTGCCGTTGTCAGCAATGAGTACGACATTGGTAAGCCCGAAAAAAATGCCATGTTCAACCACGCCAGGAGTATTGTTGATCAGCGCATTTAAGGTGCTGGCATCAAGGCTTTTGTCAAATTGCATGTCCAGCACATAGCTGCCATGTGAGGTAATCCAAAAACCATCTTTAGCAGCATTTGGTCGAAGATCACCTACGCCACCTAACGCTTCAAGGCTTTTTTTCGTCAGTTGCCAGGCGAAAGGCATGACTTCAATCGGAATCAAAAAGTTTTGACCAATATGGCTCACTAGCTTGCTGGCATCTGCTACCACAACAAATTGTGATGCCGCTGTTGCGAGCAGTTTTTCTTTGACTAAATCACTGCCACGGCCTTTGAGTAAGGTTTTATCTGGTGTGATTTCATCGGCACCATCTACATATAAATCAATACAGTTAATGTGTTCTAGTGCAACGATGGGTAACTGTAACGATTGTGCTTTTTGCGCGCTAATAGTGGAGCTGGCAACGGTAGTGAATCTCAAGCCCTCGTTACGGGCTAAGCGTGCGAGTTCTTCGATAAAGTAATTGGCGGTAGAGCCGGTGCCTAAACCAACCAGCATGCCATCTTTTACATATTTTGCAGCTTGTAGCGCGACCAATTGTTTGTCGTTCATATACGCCCCCAGCAGGTTTTTACTTTTTATGTTTTGCTATCTTAACGCGAATTTAGTTTTTTTAGGCATAAAAAAAGGGAGCTAGTTGCTCCCTTTTTTAAATTTTTGCTAATTAAAAAGCAAAAAATTATTTCATGACACGGTTACGATATTCACCAGTGCGTGTATCGATTTCTATTTTATCACCTTGTGCGCAGAATAATGGTACTGGTAATTCAAAGCCAGTGGCGATTTTAGCAGGCTTCATTACCTTGCCTGAGGTGTCGCCTTTAACGGCTGGTTCGGTATAAGTGATTTCGCGTACTACTGTGGTAGGTAACTCGACTGAAATGGCTTTCTCATTGTAAAAACGCAAATCAGCTGGCATGCCATCTTCCAGGTAGGGTAACGCGTCTTCCATAAACTCTGCGTCAACATCGTACTGGTTGTAATCGGCATCCATAAACACATAGGTTGGGTCGGCAAAATAAGAGTATGTCACTTCTTTTTTCTCAAGCACAATGACTTCAAATTTGTCGCCAGCACCGTAGATGTTCTCGCTTGGCGTTTCTGTGAGTAGATTTTTAAACTTCATCTTCACGACCGCTGTGGTGCGGCCTGATTTATTGTATTCTGCCTTAATCACGACTAATGGTTCGTCACCGACCATAATCACGTTACCGGCGCGGAGTTCTTGTGCTGTTTTCATAGGTTGCCTTACAAATTATAAAAGGTGTGTGCGTAAAACCGCGCATTATACCCGATTTCCAGTTAAATTTTTACTAAAAATCACTAACTTAGTAGCTAAGTCTGTTTGTGTTGCGAGCGCGTGCGTTTGTTGCAAAGTCAATGTTTTAAGCGTGGCAAGATTGTTTAAATAATCTTGCCAAACGTCTGTTGAAATATCGTTCCCTATCCAAGCTAGATGGGCATCATAGGTTGATTGTCTGCTGGCATGATCGAATCTGCCGTAAAATAAGGCTAAAAACGCTTTTAGCTTAGTAATATGTGTTTGTTCTGTTTGCAGGTAAGGTTGCCAAATAAAAGGTTTTCCTGCCCAAATGGCGCGTACCCAGCTATCTTCGCCACGGACAAAGTTGATGTCGCATATCGCTAGTAGCTTGTCGTAATCCGCTTGGCTTAAAAAAGGTAAGACATGCAAATTTAGATTTTTATGCGTAAGCACTTCACCTGTAACTATTGAGTTTTTACCAAAAAAACTAGCCACGGTAGGCAGAATGCTACTGGCAGGCACGTAGCAATCAGTGGGTTGATTACAGTGTGCCATAGCATTCAGCAGGCCGTGAATAGGCGCGTGTGGGTAACAAAATAGCGATATTTTTATGCGGTTGTTATCTTCTAAATTTAGACTGTGGAGAAATTGATGTTGTAATGATCTGTTGCTTGCAAGCTGCTGATTGTTTGCAACAATAGCATGCTCACGCAGCAAGCCGCCTGTGACTGGCGTGAAGCCTGGAAAAAAAAAGTGTCGTGTCAAATGGTTATGTTTTGAATTCCCAGCATGAAAATCCTCGACCCAAGACTCGGCTGATAAATATTCTAAGTTTATCCAAACCGTATTGGGTCGCATTTTAGATAAATACGCGGCGGGTAATTCGCAGCTAAATGCTTCGATGACCACGTCTGCAGGTTCGTTAAAAACAGACGCTGCATGCCAAGAGGCGATTGCAATGTTTTGTATGACTTGAGTTGGCAGGGTTATATCCAAGCCGGGGATAAGTTGCTTGGCAACGCTTAAATCATCTATCCATAAGTATATCTGTAAGCCATGTTCAGCCTGCAGTTGTCTAGCCAGGCGCCAGCACACTCCAATGTCGCCAAAGTTATCGACAATTTTGCAAAAAATATCCCAGTGTTTATTCATAGGTGTTCAATTCTTGTTTTGACAGCTGTCCAAGGTGCAATGCGGTTGCAACCAATGCGCCATGTACTCCCATTTTATTTAGCGTCGCTAAATCTTCACCTCCTCTGATGCCTCCGGCTGCATAGACATTAAAACCATTGGCCTTGGCTAAAATTTGGTTTAATAAGTCTGAATTGACGCCTTGGTTTGCACCAACATGCTCAAGTGACATCACTATTACATCATGTGGCCAGTATTCATTATGCGTGAGTAGTTCGAGAGGGCCCTGATAGCCATGAGGCATAAAATCCAGTGATAGTACAAAATTTTTATCATGATTGAGAGATGTGAAGCTATTCAAATGTGTGAAGTTTTCACTGCCTAATACCAGTTGAATGTTAAGTCTTTGCCAAATATTGAGTTCGGTATTATTACTGATGCCAGCATCCACCCATAATTTTAACGTTGGGAATTGCTGGGTGATAGACTCAATCACGTTATAATTTGATGAGCAGGGTTTTTCTAATTTTTGTATCGCATTTAGGTCGGCAATGTAGAATTGCTCAAAAGGGTATAGATCAAGTAAAGCCGAAACTATGTCTATCGGCTGGCTGGATTTCGTAAGCGATGACTGAATGGCTTGATAACTTTTACGGTCACCTTTTTTTGCATGCACGACCACGCCATTTAATAAATCAATTACCGGGATTATTTGCATCATCGAACCATTAAAAAAATTACTAGTATGTGAGTTTATCACTGGTGGCGGGCTTAGTGATGAGATAGGTACAGCTCCGTTGCCTGAATCTTTAGTCAAGGAGGGCGCACTAATGCGCGACGTCTTGTTGCGGGATTTAAGTGCGCTTAAGCAATACCAGTTGATTACGATGCATGATGTGCGATTAGCGCCATCTGAATACATCCAAAAAAGTATGGTGGTAGCCGCAGGGGACTTCAAAAAAGTGTTCAAAAAAGCACTGAAGCAAGCAGATTTGGTTTGGCTAATCGCGCCTGAAACCGATGGTGTGCTGCTGGAGTTAACAGAGCTATGTTTGGAGGCTGAAGCTAAAGAAACTCACGCGCTATTATTAGGTTGTGGCTTTGATGCAACGTTGACAGGCACCAGTAAAACTTTATGTTTTGAGGCGATGCAGGCAGCCCATATATTTACCTTGCCGGTGTATGCAGGTGAGGATTTAATGCAGCCAGACTATTACGATGCTTTACTTAAACAAAATATAGGTAAATGGGTAGCCAAACCTGAGGATGGCGCAGGCTGTAAGGGTATTAAAATTTTTGATTCTCTTCACGACTTAAAGCTTTGGATAACAAATTATGACCGTTATCTAAACTATCTGGCGCAGCCTTATCAGGTCGGGGTCGCCGCTAGTTTCTCAATGTTGTGCCGTGATGGAAAAGCCTGGTTGTTAAGTTGCAACCAACAGCATATTATCTGCGATGGTAGCCAATTTAAGCTGACAGGTATTACCGTGAATGGCATGTTGCCTTATTGGCAGCGTTTTGAAACCATTGCCAGAAAAATCGCTAAAATGTTGCCAGATGCCTTGGGTTATGTGGGTGTAGATGTGATTGTGGATGTTGAAAATAACGATAAAATTTATGTGGTTGAAATTAACCCGCGCTTAACAACAAGCTATGTGGGTTTGCACGAAGCGTTAAATTACAATCCAGCCAAACTGATACTGGATTGCGTGTTGAGTGACAAATTTGAAATGCCGGTGTTAGCCAGAAAGCAGGTTGAAATTCGGCTATGAGTCAAAACCAAAGCACACAAACAGTGATTGGCTGGGATATTGGCGGCGCTCATCTAAAAGCAGTGATGCTAAATGTGGCTGGACACGTTTTGGCTGTAAACCAAGTGTATTGCCCTTTATGGCGTGGCTTGCATGAACTAGACCTGGCAATGGACGTTATTTTGCGTGAATTTAATGCTGAAAAGCACGTAGTGACGATGACAGGTGAGCTTGCCGATATTTTCCCTAATCGCCATGCCGGCGTGATGCAAATTGCACAGTTTGCAGCCCAAAAACTATCGGGTCAGAAACTGTTGAGTACAGTGATGTTTTATGCGGGTAATCAAGGTGTTGTGACTATTGAAACAGTTGAGCCACACAGCGCGGAGATCGCTTCGATGAATTGGTTAGCAAGTGTGCAATACATAGCACACAACGTGAAGCAGGCTTTGTTTATCGACATGGGCAGCACAACCACAGATATTGCCTTGATAAGTGATGGTAAAGTACAGGTGCGCGGTTTTAATGATGCTACACGGATGCAATGTGATGAATTGGTTTATACGGGTGTGGTACGGACGCCATTGATGGCACTGACGCAAAAAATTCCTTTTGCTGGGCAGCAGGTAAATATAGCTGCAGAACATTTTGCGACCACTGCAGATGTTTATACACTCACTGGTGATTTAGCGCTGGCAGAAAATATGGCAGAAACCGCAGACGGTGCGGAAAAAAGTATCGAAGCCAGTGCGCGGCGTGTGGCAAGAATGATTGGGCATGATGCACAAGAGGCACCATTATCAGCTTGGCGTAATTTAGCTTATGCGTTTAAGCAAGCGCAGCTTAATCTCATCAAACAAGCCGTGCTTACTCAAATATCAAGGCTGGGAGATTGTCAAAATTTGCACATCATAGGTGCAGGGGCGGGTGAATTCATGGTGGGTGAACTTGCAAAACAACTCGGTTTTAAATATGCGTCTGTGAGTGATTTTATCTACGCTGAAAGTGATGCGAAAAAAAATATGGTGAAAGTGTGCTTTCCCGCCTACGCCGTTGCTAGTTTGGGGCTTAATGTATGAGCTTGTTGCAGCACCCGTTAACGTATCATACAGATAGCGCACAATTGTTTGCGCGTATCTCACATCAACCATGGGCCATGTTTTTCGATAGCGGGCAGTTGATTAACCCTGTAACTGGCAAGCCTGGTAGTCAATATGGGCGCTATGATATTTTGGTGGCTGATCCGTTTCTTACTTTTTCCACTAATGATGAGTTGACCACAATCTGTGAGCATGGGTCTTCGCATACCTCAACGCAAGACCCATTTCAACTGATTAACGATGCCTTAGCGCGGTATCAGCCTGATTCCTCTATTTCTAAATCATGTGATTTACCATTTACCGGAGGAGCGGTTGGTTACTTTGGCTATGATTTAGCGCGACGATTAGAAAAGCTAGCACATAAAGCGACCGACACAATCGAAACAACTTTTGCTGAAATTCCGCAGTTGCAGGTTGGTATTTACGATTGGGCAGTGGTGATAGACCATCGTAATAAAACTGCATGTTTGGTATCTCATGGCTTTGATATTAAAACACGCGAGCATTGGCCTGAGTTATGTGCGCTATTCGATGCGCCTGATGAAGTGCAGAATCTTGCAATTCCTTTGCGCTTTGAAGTGACTTCTGCCGTGATTTCAAATATGGACAAACAGTCGTATAAAACAGCTTTTGATGCCATTCAACGCTATATTCATGCAGGGGATTGCTACCAAGTGAATCTGGCGCAGCGGTTTTCAGTCAAAGCGCGCGGCAATGCTTGGCTGGCGTATAAAAAATTACGAGAAATAAGCCCCGCGCCGTTTATGGCATATATTAATTTAGGCGCATTGCAGGTCATTTCCGGTTCGCCGGAGCGTTTTTTACAAGTGGTGGATGGGCATGTGGAAACGCGGCCGATTAAAGGCACGAGACCACGTTCTGATGATGTTACGCAAGATATTGCCTACGCAAACGAATTGCAATCCAGCGTCAAAGATAAAGCAGAAAATTTAATGATTGTCGATTTGTTGCGTAACGACATTGGCAAAAATTGCAAAATTGGCTCGGTGAAGGCTGATCAGTTGTTTCAGCTGCAAAGTTTTGCCAATGTACATCATTTAGTGAGCATCGTGACGGGTGAACTGCAAGACTCAAAAACTGCCATTGATTTATTGCGCGGTTGCTTCCCGGGTGGCTCAATTACCGGCGCACCTAAGTTGAGAGCGATGCAGATTATTGAAGAGTTAGAACCGCACCGGCGCGGTGTTTATTGCGGTGCGATTGGCTATATAGGTTTTGATGGCAACATGGACACTAACATAGCGATACGTACAGCTGTTTATGTTGCGAATGACGATGCTGATGGGGAGCTGAGCTTTTATGCGGGGGGCGGTATTGTTGCCGACTCAGACCTTGAAAAAGAGTATGCTGAAACGTTGGATAAAGCATCAAGCCTATTAAAAATGCTGGGATTTTTTTCTAAGCTATGACGCAAGTAAAAGCAGTGTCAAAGGACATCGTATGTGGGTAGTGAAACTAGGCGGTAGCTTGTTAGGATCGCCAGAACTGCCGCGCTGGCTAGAAACTTTAGTTAAGATCAGTGATGGCCAGGTGGTGATTGTGCCGGGCGGCGGCCTGTTTGCAGATACGGTGCGCGAAGCGCAGCAACGCACGAATGTGAGTGATGCCGTTGCGCACGAGCTGGCGCTGTTGGCGATGGATCAATTCGGTTTATTGATGGCTGGGATGAATAGCAAGCTCGTCACGGCGAGTAGTGAACTTGAAATTGCTGAAAGAGGCTGGCAGCATCGCTGCATTGTGTGGTTACCAAGTGAAATGGTGTTAGCTGATGATGGCGTGCCTAAAAACTGGCAAGTGACATCTGATAGCTTAAGTGCCTGGCTGACTCATAAAATTGGAGCAAAGCAACTGGTTTTAGTAAAGTCAAAATCACTTGAGTCATATCTAAAGCCAACCAATGTTTCTCAGCAAAACCTGCAAGAGGATAACTTGATTGATGATGCTTTTGCTGATTTTTTCATCGGTAATCACCAAACTTGGATAGTCAATAAATTGGATTATTGTTTATTTGAACAAGGCTTAAATTTGCCACTTTTAAAGCAAAGTAGCATTGGTGTGAATCAATAATATTGATGAAAGGTGCACGTATGTCATCTAGCAAGGTATATTCAGAACCAAGAGGTTGAAGCTAAACTAAAAACAGAATTGCCGCATTGGGTTTTAGAAAATGGCTGGATTCGACGTAAGTTTAAAATCAGTGGCTAGAAAGCTACGCTTATGGTAGTGAATACAGTCGGACATTTGGCTGAGGCAGCATCATCCTGATTTCACTCAGAATATATGTGCTTTGACGTGCGAATAATGCACTTTAGTGCATGTATTCCACGGGCAAGCCAAATACTGGCTTAACAGTGTCTTATGCGTTTGTGATCGTCAAGTTATGCACGCATGATGCAAAAGGCATCACGGATAAAGGTTTTGAATTGGCGACCAAGATTGAATCAGTCATTAGTTGGCAAGAGCCATCAGAAGCAAATGGAACGAGGATTGGGCTTTTCGGGGAGTTCATACGGTAATCTTCTCCTATTTTGCACTGCTTGTGTCATGAGCTGAGTCTGATCTAGTGGACGGACAAGTCATCAAAATTTTACTGCAAGTTGACGGCTAATGTAATATTGATTGGCGAAGTACAGCAGGTACTTGATTGCCAATCTTTGCATGTCGCTGAACACCATATCAAGGTCAGCAACGGCTCGAAAATTCCGTATCACATGTGTCTGCTATCGTAAGGTCCAATCTCTGAGTTAATTCGCTAAATCAATCATATAATTTGTTCGGGGAAGCAATAATAAAATCCAAAATCAATCACGGAATACCTTAGTAACATGGTCAATAAATCTTGATATTTCAATCGGAGCGATAAACATTAAGGTTCTCTAGGCTAATTATTTAGGGTTAAAAAAGGTCCAAGCCACAATACGGCTTTGTTTTTGGCCTTGTGCCATGTCTATGGTTTTTATCTTCAACGCATGCGCTTTTTTAAGTGCACTATATACACTGGGTAAGCTCGTGGTTTTAGATATTAGCGTGGTAAACCAAGTGCATTGGTTTTTAAACTGCACGCTTTCTTCAATCATGCGGCTTACAAAGGCGACTTCGCCGCCATCACAATAAAGTTCAGCCGCTTGACCGCCGAAGTTGAGCTTAAGTGCTTTACTTTTACCCGTATTTACGCCTAGATTTTGCCATTTACGCCGGGTACCTACCTGTGCCTCAGCCAGCGAAGTATGAAACGGCGGGTTACATAGGGTGAGGTTGAAAAAGTCATCGGGTTGGATAATGCCTTTAAAAATGTTGGTGGGCAATGCCTGCAAGCGTAGCTCAATGGACGCTGTTAGCCCTGCATTTGCATGCAAAATCTGTTGTGCATTGGCGAGTGCCGTCGCATCTATATCTGCCCCTACAAAGCGCCAGCCGTATTCACGGTTGCCAATGAGTGGGTAAATGGCATTAGCACCTACGCCTATGTCCAGCAGGCGGATAGTGTCGCCGTGTGGAATTTTACCGTGGTTGGTTTCAGCTAATAAATCAGCCAGATAATGTAAATAGTCTGCACGACCAGGAATGGGCGGGCAAAGATATTGTGGGGGAATATCCCACTCTAGAATGTTGTAATGCTGAATAAGTAGCGCCTTATTCAGCGCCTTAACTGCTTGTGGGTTGGCAAAGTCTATGGATGTACCGTTGTAAGCGTTTAACTTTACAAAGGGAGCCAGTGCAGGGCTCGCTTGAATTAGAAGGTCAAAATCGTAGCGACCATTGTGCTTGTTTCTAGGATGCAAATTTAGCTTTCTCAAATTTTCCAAAATGCAACATAATCGTCGGTAGAATTAGCAGGTTAAGAACAGTGGATGTGATTAAACCACCCACAATAATGGTGGCCATTGGGCCTTCAATTTCACGTCCTGGTTGACCGCTGGCGGCGGCAAGTGGCAATAAACCAAGGGCTGTTACTAGTGCGGTCATTAAAATAGAGGGTAGGCGCTCGGAGGCGCCGCGGATGCAGGTTTCCAAACCCCAAATGCAGTTTTCTTCATCAACCAGATGTTGGTAGTGTGACACCATCATAATGGAGTTGCGCAAGGTGATGCCAAATAAAGTGACAAAGCCGACCAGTGAGCCAATCGACATCCAGCCGCCTGTTGCCATGATGGCAAGCACGCCGCCAAATAAAGCAAAAGGTAAGTTTGCAAACGTAAGTAATAAATTACGTAACCGACCAAAAGCGATATAAAGCATTAAGAACACGGTGACGCCTGCCAATAGGGAATGTAAAATCAGCGCCTCTTTGGACTTCGCGTTAGCTTCTGCCGCGCCAGTAAATTCTAAATAAGAACCTTGCGACAATACGACATCACTTTTCAGTTTGTTTTTAAGTTCGTCGGTAAATGATTCGATGTCGCGCCCATTGACGTTTGCGGTGACGGTTTGAATACGTTTTGCGCCTGCATGCAGTATTTTGGAGCGACCATTTTCCTGCACAATATCAGCGACATCACGTAATCGCAGCAATTTACCGTCAGGGTTAAATAATGGCAAATTGCCTGTTTCTTGCACATCATCGCGGGCTTCTAAAGCTAACAACACACTGACACCAATCACGCGATTGCCTTCATAAACTTGCGTGATCGGCGTGCCTTCGTGGGCGGCGCGAATGTTATCTAAAACGTCGGTTGGCTGTAAGCCTAATTGTGCCATTTTTTCCGGGCGTAGCCGTATTACGAGCTGCGGTGTACCTGGTGGCGATTGCACCAATACGTCTGTCGCACCTTTGATGCCTTTTACAACGTTTGCGACCGCATTGGCATCACGATCCAGCGCGTCTAAATCCTGACCATAGATGTTAATGACCGTTGAGGCGGCGTAGCCAGAAATGGTTTCTTCTATACGTTCAGTCAAGAAAGTATTGATCGCAAAGTTAACCCCAATAAAACCTGCTTCGGCGACACCATCACCGTCATCATCGACTTCTTCACCCGCTAATTCTTCACGAATTCTATTTAGAATACGACGTTGCTCTTCACCAGAAATTGCGCCGATTTCAATTTCAAATTCGCTGTAATGTGTGCCAAAGGAGTCTGCGCCATTAGGCGCACGTCCAACCCATTGTGTGACTGATTTCACCCCTTTGATGTTACGAATGACTGCCGAAACTCTTTTGCCTATCCGCAACGACTCTTGCTCTGATGTGCCTGGCACGGCGGTCATATGCATGATGTAATGACCTTCATATAAAGCTGGAATAAATTGGCTTTTGAATAACGGTAGGGTGCCTAAGCCAATGGCGATAAAAATAAAACTAATTGCAATAATAGATTTGTATTGTTTTTCAATCCGGTGCAGCACTTTAACGTACCATTTTTTGATGATACGTATCATGGGTGGATCTTCTGATTCTAGTTTAGTGTTACCCAAAAGCAGATAACAAAGTGCCGGCGTGAGGGTGAGCGCAACTGCTAAAGAGGCAATGATAGCTGCAATATAAGCAAAGCCCAGCGGCGCGAATAATTTACCTGCCACCCCGCCCAGCGTGAGTAGCGGCATAAATACCAGCGCGACAATAATGGTGGCATAGACCACTGAGCTACGTACCTCCATCGAGGCATCAAATACAACGCGACGGGTAGCTAAGGGCTGTGCCAACATACGATTTTCACGCAGCCTTCTAAAAATATTTTCGGTATCAATAATGGCGTCATCAACAACCTCACCTAGAGCAATCGCCAAACCACCCAGCACCATGATATTAAGCCCAATGTTAAAGTAACTCATCACCACGATGGCGGTGAGTAATGAAAGCGGAATAGCGGTTGCTGAAATAAATGCGGTACGCACGTTAAATAAGAACAGAAACAGGATGGCAATGACTAATATAGAGCCAATTAAAATGTCCGTACGAACGCCTTTAATGGCAACTTCAATAAAATTAGCCGGCCTGAATAAACCTTCATGCAAAGTGACGTTTTCTGCGCTTAAGCTAGGTTTTAGTTCTAGCAATGCACGCTCAATGGCAAGGGTCACGCCGTGGGTATTGGCACCTAACTGGCCTTGTACAGAAAGGTAAACCCCTGTTTCTTCGTTAATCGCTGCGGCGCTGATAGATGGTGCTGCACCCTCAACTACCTGCCCAATATCACTTAAGCGTATGGTTTGCCCATTTTTATGCAGCAATGTGACTTGTGCTAATTTTTCGGGAGAGGTAGCTTGACCTTCTGTATTGATGACAATGCGCTGATTTTTATTTTCAATGTAACCATTGCCACGTACGCCCGTTGCTTTTTTAACGGCTTCTTCAATTTGGAGGAGCGAGATACCATAACGAATCATTTTTTCAGGGTCGACTTGCACTTGAAATTGTCGTACTTTTCCGCCAAACACATTCACATCAGCCACACCTGGAATTGCCAGTAAATGCGGCACAATGACCCAATCCACCAGTGTGCGGATTTCAGTGAGGCTACGTGTTTTTGAGGTCAAGCCAAAGCCAAGTACGGTACTGGCAGAAGAGGTTAACGGGGTAATGTTTGGGGTGATGCCTTGCGGGAGTTTGTTGTTGAGTGTGGTCAGGCGTTCCGCAATCACTTGCCGATTACGATAAATATCGGTGCCTTCATCAAAAATAATGGTGACGATTGATAAGCCAGGGATAGATTGCGAACGCATGCTTTCAATGCCGACCGTGCCCGCGATGCTGGTTTCAATGGCTTGCGTGACGATGCTTTCTACTAACTCAGCTGAAAGTCCTGGTGATTCTGTTTGAATAATGATTTGTGTGGGTGAAAACTCAGGAAATACGTCTAAATTACTGCGGTTAAGGCTATACAAGCCATATAGCACCACAATCATGGCTAAGCCAATAATAACGCCACTATAGCGAATGGAAAAACGGACTAAAGCCGGCATCATGGCGATTTAATCCTCGTTCTCGTTAGTAATCTGGGATTTAAACTCTTCTGATAACAGTAATTGTGCGCCGCTGGTCACAACCTCGTCTTTCTCTTTTAAATTGCCTTGATAAAACCAGCCAGTTTCAACTTCAATATCTGTCTTAATGGGCAATCTGTTAAATTCTTCTTTGCCAGTTTTACGATACACCCAAGGTTTTCCAGCGTACCAAATAATCGCATCGTTTGGCACAATCACACCTGATACACTTTTATTTGATGCGGCGTTAATGGCGTTGATTTGCATACCAGCACGTAATTCAGTTGAAATTGTACGGTAAAAATAAGTTTTGCCTTGAATCGTAGCGTTGCTCATCGACGCACGTGAAATATAATAGGCACGAATGGTGTGTGATGGTGCGGCCGTTGGCGCAATCATAATGCTGCTGTTCTCACGCGGTTCGGCGGCATCAAACGGCAGCGTTGTTTGTATTAACACTTCTTTGCCAGCGATTAAATTTTGCAGCAATCCACTGGCATTTAGTTGTGTCGCCTGTTTTGCAAGCGATTCTCCCCACTGTTGCCGCATGCTGTCAGCAAGATTTCTAGCATTAGATTCTGCCGCAGCTATTTTGGCTTCATCTGTCTTGATATTGCCAGCCGCAGCCGCAACAACTTTGTCAGACACGTTTTTATCATCTAAATTGAGCGCATGTAAACGTGCATACTCATTTTTATTTTGCGCTAAAGAAGTACGTAAAATTTCGATTTCAGATTTAGCCGCTAAATAACGCGTTCTGAGCTCAATTAAGCTATCAATGCTCATCACGCTACCATAAGTGCTGATGTTAGCCTGGTGAGTACTGGCACTCAGTGGGCTTGTTTTGATGTCACTTTGAATTTGTGTGGCCGTATTCAGGTTAATTACGGTGATACCCTCTTTGCTACTCACGAGATTGGGTGTTTCAATTTCTTCTTCATGTTGCTGGTTTAAGGCTTCAAATTCATCTTTGCCATAAAAAACCAATAGCCAAAACAGCATTACAATTAAAAATGCTTGTATGCCGATGATAATAGCGATTTTACGATTCATTTTATTTATCCCCATCACGCGCTTTGGCTCAATGATTAACATTCAAAACTCATTGGTTCAAAGATAAAGCTTCAAGTTTTTCTTTAGTGATCAAGGTGTTGATCGGTTGTTGCAGCGTGTTCTCTAATTGATTGATGGCTGTTTTAAGCTGAAAATGCGCTAAAGCTATATTTTTTTCGGCAATCACGTCTTCTAATTTGCTGAAAGTTAATTCCAGTCGATCAATTTCGCCAGCCGCTAATCTTTGTGCCATACGTTGGGTGTTGTGCTGCTGGAGTTCATAGAGTTTTTGTTGTTGGGCTAATGCTTGTTCAGCTTGTATGAGTTTGGCATTTGCTGCGCTAGCTTCTGCAATAACATTATTTTGTAAAGCTTCAAACTGGGCGGCCTCAACCTCGCGCAATTGTGTTGCTTCGGCAATGGCTAATTTATTTTTATTCAACAACGTCAGTAAGCCAGATAGCCCAAGTGACCATACATGGTTACCAAATTCATAGGTATAGCCAGGGCTAATGGTAATGTCTGGATACTGCTTAGCGATTGCTAGTTTTAATTTAGCTTCAGCTGTGGCGTATCGTTCAAGCGCGATACGGATATCCAAACGGTTTAACAGTGCTGTGCTGTTAAGATTTTCAGGTTTTACTTGGATCGGACTGAGCGAATTTTCTATTGATGTATTATATGAATCTTGCAACAAAGGCATGGCTTCTACTTTGCTGAGCGGTAATCCTAAATGACTGGCTAATTTAGATAACAATACTAGCTTATTTTGCTGAGCGGCATTTAATTCAGCCGTGCTTATCTGTAGCTGAAGTTTTGCCGTGCTTAACTCAACATTAGATGCAGCCCCTAAGTTCACGCGTTTTTGATAAATGGCGACTACTTGCTGCCGAAACGATTGTTCTTTAGTCAGCAGGTTGATTTGCTGCTGATTAAACTGAGCTTCATATAAAGACTGCGCTACAAGGTTGCGTAACTGCCACGCCGTTTGCGCGATTTCAAGTTTAGCAATTTGTGACAAGTGCTTTGCATTTTCAATGCGAATATCCCGCTTGTTTGCCGATTCAATAGGCACATCTATACTTAAGCCAAATGCAAAAGGGCTAATGTCTTGGTTAGCGTTATTGCTATGGGCGATATGGCTATTGATACCAGGAATGGGTTTTGTTGCCGCAGTAAGGGTTGCTGTTTCAGCGGCACGCCATTGCGCACGCGCTACTTCTAAACTTGGGTGGAAGAATAATGCACAGTAAGTCAGTTCATCTACACCCCATTGTTTAACGGGTAAATGCTCGGGTGAAAAACCATTGTTGATTAAAAACTGCTGAAATTGCGTACTTTCAGGGTTTTTAGCTTCAATTTTTATGGCAATAGCTTCTGTATGAATCGGTTTGGCGATGTACTGCTCAAAGCCGCATGCTGCCAACAGCAAAGGCAAACAGATGAGTAATGCGCTTTTGTAACTTACCTTTATGTTTGCGCTAGATTGGATGCTAAAAATAGATTCAGTCCACATCGTAGATTTTTTTATTTTTCAATTGAACAATCTTCAAATAAATAGTGCTACATCCGCTTATTGCACAATCTCAGCATGGACTGCATTTAAAGCATCCTGCAAAGTTTCTTCGCTTAAATGGTTAATAGAGGTGGCGAGTAGATCTGCAGCTTCTACCGCGGTAGTGGGTAAGTTGTGAGTATCTAACTCAGCAACAAGGCCTGCTGCAACACCTGTCACTTTTAATAAAGTTTGGCGTTCGCGCATGAGTAGTTCTAACTCAGTACGCAGCATATTGATTTCATTTTGATTAAGACTGTTTGGCATATTAGTGATCAACTTTAAATGTTGTGATAAAAATTTAGTTTGTTTATTATTTTCTCACAATCGCAGCCTGCTCTGCTAGATATTCAATGCTGATTACAGCATTAAGAATAATACTTACCGAAATAAAACTAACGTTTTTTTATTTTATGTCTTTTCTGATTGCTAAAAGTTGAGATACAATAGCGAATTATCTGAACGACTAGGTATTTACGAGTCGTACACTACCTGCGAGAGTGGCGGAATTGGTAGACGCACTGGATTTAGGTTCCAGCGCCGTAAGGCGTGAGAGTTCGAGTCTCTCCTTTCGCACCATCATTACTTTAAAATTGCGTATCATGAGTTGCTGCATAACACCGCGCATCTGCTCGTGTATGCAATTACAAAAATTAGGAAATACGGCATGGCTCTAAATGTTGAAACCCTCAGTAAACTCGAACGTAGAATCACAATTAGTGTTCCACTTCAGCCACTAGAAGCGCAAATCAAACAACGATTAAACCAAGTCTCACGCACCGCAAAATTTGCGGGCTTCAGGCCTGGCAAAGCCCCAATGGGTCTAGTGAATCAGCATTACGGCAATCAAGTGCGTGATGAAGTTTATTCTGCCGCCGTTGAAAAAAGCTTTGGTGATGCCGTTGACGAAAATAAATTACGCGTCGCCGGTTTTCCTAATATCGAACACAAGCCATTTGATGCAGCATCTGAAGTTTTAGAGTACACCGCGACATTTGAGGTGTTTCCTGAAGTTTCTTTAGGTGATTTGTCAAAAGTGAAAATTGAGCGTCCAGTCATCGAATTGGCTGATGCTGACGTCAAGAAAACATTAGATGTGTTAGTCAAGCAACGTGTGAGCTTCGAGCCTGTTAAGCGCGCAGCTAAAAAAGGTGACAGTGTTAACGTTACCCTTAAAGCGTCGATTGATGGACAAGAAGTGGAATCAACTGGCGACAATGGTATTGATTTGGTGTTAGGTGAAGCTGGACGCGTAGAGTCGTTTGACGAGCAGTTGGCAGGCGGTAAAGCGGGCACTACAAAACAGTTTGAAATTACCTACCCGGCAGATCATAGCCCAGAGCAACTTGCTGGAAAAACAGTAGGTTACGAAGTGACTTACGTGAGTGTTTCACAACCTAAATTCCCGGAAATTGATGCTGACTTTGCTAAAAGCTTAGGTGTTGAAGATGGTGATGTTGAGAAAATGAAGGCTGAAATAAGCGAGAGCCTGGAGCAGGAAGTCGCTAAGCGTGTGAGTGCAAAACTAAAAGAACAAGTATTTCAAGCCTTGGTAGATAACGCGGAATTTGAAATTCCACGCATCATATTAGAGTCTGAAGTTAACCGCATGATGCAAACAACAGAGCAAAATTTGAAGCAACGCGGGGCAGATTTAGGCAACATTAAGCTCGAGCCGGCAATGTTTGAAGATCAGGCGAAACGCAGTGCTAAATTGCGTTTGGTTTTAGGTGAATTGATTAACACCAATAGCTTGCATGCAAGTGCAGACCAAGTGCGTACAATGGTGGATGTGTTCTCACAAAGCTTTGAGCGTCCTGCAGACGTAGTCACTTGGTATTATGCTGATCCTAAACGTTTAGATGAACCTGCTGCATTGGCGACAGAAGAGAACGCAGTTGCTTGGGTGTTGTCGAAAGCCAAAGTGAGTGATAAAAAAGTTAAATTTGACGACTTAATGGGAAATGCTTAAATGAACAACATGTTGCAGTCACAAGCGCAGGATGACTTAACGCCAAAAGGTTTGGGATACATCCCGATGGTGATTGAGCAAAGTGGCCGCGGCGAACGTTCTTTTGATATTTATTCGCGCCTGCTAAAAGAGCGTGTCATTTTTCTTGTAGGTCCAGTCAATGATATGACTGCTAATTTGGTGGTTGCTCAGCTTTTATTTTTAGAAGCTGATAATCCAGATAAAGATATTTCTTTGTATATCAATTCACCTGGTGGATCTGTGACTGCGGGCATGTCGATTTATGACACGATGCAGTTTGTTAAGCCCGATGTCAGCACTTTGTGTATTGGTCAGGCTGCAAGTATGGGCGCATTTCTTTTGGCCGCAGGGGCAAAAGGTAAACGTTTTAGCTTGCCAAACTCACGTGTGATGATTCATCAGCCTTCAGGTGGTTTTCAGGGACAGTCGAGTGATATTGAGATTCATGCAAAAGAGATTTTATATTTGCGTTCAAAATTAAACGATATCTTAGCGCACCATACTGGTAAGACTGCTGAAGAAATAGACCGAGATACAGAGCGTGATAACTTTATGAGTGCTGAGCAATCAGTAGCCTATGGCATGATTGATAAAGTTATCGGTAGCCGTAACGAAACAGCATAAAAGCGCTTACTTTGTAATTGGTATCGCGTTATTCAATCAACAATCAGTACATCTACTTTCAATAGGACATAATTGATGGCAACTAAAGCCGACGACGATAAATTACTTTATTGCTCATTCTGTGGCAAAAGCCAACATGAAGTAAAAAAACTGATTGCAGGACCTTCTGTATTCATTTGTAATGAGTGCGTTGATTTATGTAATGATATCATCAAAGAAGAAGTCCAGAACACTGATGGTTTAAAGTCAGCAGAAACTAGCCTGCCTACGCCTCAAGAAATTTGCAAAATTTTAGATCAATATGTGATTGGTCAAACTCAAGCCAAGAAAAACCTGGCAGTAGCGGTTTATAACCATTACAAACGTTTAGGTCACAATAATCTTTCTAACGGCGGACAAAAAGACGAAGTTGAAATTGCTAAAAGCAATATATTGCTGATTGGACCAACGGGTTCAGGCAAAACGTTGTTAGCACAAACTTTAGCCAGATTGCTTGACGTGCCTTTTGTAATGGCTGACGCTACGACACTGACCGAAGCAGGTTATGTCGGTGAAGACGTTGAAAATATCATGCAAAAGCTGTTGCAAAAGTGTGATTACGATGCTGAGAAAGCCAAGCGTGGCATAGTTTATATTGATGAAGTCGATAAAATTTCTCGCAAATCAGAAAATGCGTCTATCACCCGTGATGTGTCCGGTGAGGGCGTGCAGCAGGCCTTGCTAAAACTCATTGAAGGTACCGTTGCCTCAATTCCCCCACAGGGCGGACGTAAGCATCCCAATCAAGAGTTTGTACAGCTTGATACCACCAACATTTTATTCATTTGTGGCGGTGCATTTGATGGCTTAGAAAAAGTGATTCGCTTACGCTCTGAAAAAGGCGGTATGGGTTTCGGTGCTGAAGTTAAAAGCAAAGCTGATGTGCGTGAAATAGGCGCTGTGTTACGTGATGTTGAGCCTGAAGATTTGATTAAATTCGGGCTTATCCCAGAATTTATTGGGCGCTTACCTGTAGTAGCTACGCTAGAATCATTGGATGAAGCTGCGCTAATGACGATTTTGACTGAGCCTAAAAACGCATTAACTAAACAATATATCAAGTTGTTTAAAATGGAAGGTGTGGATTTAGAGTTTAGAGAGTCGGCTTTATTACTCATCGCTAAAAAGGCGTTAGATCGTAAAACTGGCGCACGTGGCTTGCGTTCTATTATGGAACACGCTTTGCTGGAAATTATGTATGAGCTACCCTCTCTTACTAACTTGAGTAAAGTTGTGATAGATGAAGGCGTTATTCGAGGTGATACACCACCTATCCTGATTTATGCAGACAAGCCTGCTGAGGAATCTGTCGGTTAAGTTATTATTATCACCATAATCTCAGTTTGAAAACGATTAAAGTTTAAAACTGAGATTTTCATGTCGCTTATGGCACATCGCAATTCCCACTAAATTTCTTTCAAACATTTCGATTTAACACGCTAAATTAGTGCTTAAATGTTAACTTATACTTGAAGTGTAAAGAAACCACCCCATACAACATATACACAGGCATTTTTTGCTTAATTTTTTAGCTTATTGAGGTCTTTCATGGCGCAATTATTCCCTTCGTATAGTTCAGATGGCGGTTTAATCCCGCTGTTACCATTGCGTGATGTCGTGGTATATCCGCACTTAGTTATCCCTCTCTTTGTTGGACGCTCTAAATCCGTGAAAGCGCTTGAGCTTGCATCGGAGGGCAATAAACAGATTTTATTAGTGGCGCAAAAATCGGCTAATAAGGATGATCCAGAAGCTAACGACCTGCACGAAGTAGGTACTATTGCGACTGTATTGCAAATGCTTAAACTTCCCGATGGCACTGTAAAGGTGTTGGTTGAAGGTGTGCAACGTGCCAAAATTATTGATTTTACAGAAACAGAAGAGTGTTTTGCTGCGCGTGCGGAGTTGATTGCTGAATCCGTGAGCGATGTAGAAATACAAGCTTTAATGCGTACGGTGTTCGCACAATTCGACCAGTACGTTAAATTGAATAAAAAAATTCCACCTGAAATATTAACTTCGCTTGCGAGTATAGATGAAGCGGGTCGTTTGGCAGATACCATCGCCGCACACTTGACATTGAAGCTAGATGAAAAGCAAAAAATACTTGAAATGTTTGATGTTGCCGCGCGTTTAGAGCATTTACTACGCTTGATGGAAGGCGAAATTGATATTCTGCAGGTAGAGAAGCGTATTCGTGGCCGTGTAAAACGCCAAATGGAAAAAACACAGCGCGAATACTACTTAAATGAACAAGTGAAAGCGATTCAAAAAGAGCTGGGTGAGCAAGATGAAGGTGAAGAAATGGATGAGCTTGATAAGCGCATTGAAGCAGCTCGTATGCCCAAAGATGCACTTGCTAAAGTTTCCAGCGAATTAAAAAAATTAAAATTAATGTCGCCGATGTCTGCTGAGGCATCTGTAGTGCGTAACTATATTGATACCTTAATCAATTTACCTTGGAAGAAAAAAACTAAAATCAGTAAAGATCTGATCGCAGCTGAAGCGGTATTAGATAATGATCATTATGGCTTGGAAAAAGTCAAAGAACGTATTGTTGAGTATTTAGCAGTGCAACAACGTGTTGACAAAATCAAGGCGCCTATTTTGTGTTTAGTAGGCCCGCCAGGGGTTGGTAAAACCTCGCTTGGGCAAAGTATAGCAAAAGCGGTTAATCGTAAATTTGTGCGTATGGCTTTGGGTGGCGTACGTGATGAATCAGAGATTCGTGGTCACAGACGTACGTACATCGGCTCAATGCCCGGTAAGATTTTACAAAGTATGGCTAAAGTTGGTGTTAGAAACCCGCTATTTTTACTCGATGAAGTGGATAAGTTAGGGCAGGACTTTAGAGGTGACCCATCTTCAGCGTTGCTCGAGGTGTTAGATCCTGAGCAAAACCATACATTTTCCGATCACTATGTTGAGGTTGAGTACGATTTATCAGATGTAATGTTTGTGGCTACTGCAAACTCAATGAATATCCCAGCACCTTTATTGGATCGCATGGAGATCATTCACTTGTCAGGCTATACTGAAGATGAAAAAGTGAATATCGCGATGCGTTATTTACTACCTAAGCAATTAAAATTGCATGGCTTAAAAGAACAGGAAGTGAGTGTTTCAGAAACTGCCGTGCGAGATATTGTTCGTTATTATACGCGTGAGGCTGGCGTTCGTAAGCTTGAGCAAGAAATCTCTAAAGTATGCAGAAAAGTAGTTAAAGAGCTACTGACGACTAAAGCAAAAGAGGGGGCTAAAGCGCCTAAAAAAATCAGTGTTACGCCTAAAAATTTGGATAAGTATTTAGGGGTGCAGCGTTATGATTACGGTGTAGCGGCTAAAGAAAACCAAGTGGGGCAGGTAACTGGTCTTGCTTGGACGTCCGTGGGTGGCGAGTTGTTGACGATTGAAGCGGTATTGTTGCCTGGCAAAGGTAAAACAACAACAACTGGCAAATTGGGCGATGTGATGAAGGAATCCACGCAGGCGGCAATGAGCGTAGTGCGTAGCCGTGCTAAACGTCTTGGTATAGCTGATGATTTTTATGAGAAGAATGATATTCACATTCACTTTCCTGAGGGCGCTACGCCTAAAGACGGTCCAAGTGCGGGTATTGCCATTACTACGGCGCTGGTGTCGATTCTGACGGGTATTCCAGTGCGCGCAGATGTAGCGATGACAGGAGAGATCACACTAAGAGGTGAGGTGTTGCCGATAGGTGGGCTCAAAGAAAAGTTGTTAGCAGCACACAGGGGCGGCATTAAAACCGTATTGATTCCACAGCAGAATGTAAAAGATTTAACTGACGTTCCAGAGAACATCAAAAATCATTTGGATATACATCCTGTGCAATGGATAGATGATGTATTGGCTTTAGCACTGGCCTCTAAACCAGAGCCATTGCCTGAAACGGCTGATGTTAAAGAGAATCTAACAAAAGAGGTTCAAGCTACTGATAATTCTAAGGAAAATGTCTCTGTTATTATAGAGACAACAAAACATTGAAAAATAAGTGCGTTATAAGGCGCATAAAAGCTTGACATAGCCTTTGTAGGCTTGATATAAAGCTGTTACGGGGATAAATCCCCGAACATTTACCGATGTCTTTATTTAATAAACCTTGAGAGGGGATTACACGTGAATAAATCAGAACTGATTGACGAGATTGCAAATGCTGCAGGGATTTCTAAAGCTGCTGCTGGTCGTGCATTAGATGCAACAACAGCTGCAATTACAACAGCAATTAAAAAAGGCGATTTAGTAACATTGATTGGCTTTGGCACATTTTATGTAGGTAAACGTGAGGCTCGTAACGGTCGTAATCCACGTACTGGTGAAACAATTAAAATTGCAGCTGCAAATTCTCCTAAATTTAGGGCTGGTAAAGCGCTTAAAGATGCTGTAAACTAGCGTTTTCGTTGGTTAAGCAGGGTGCTTAGCTCAGTTGGTAGAGCGTCGCCCTTACAAGGCGAATGTCAGCGGTTCGACCCCGTTAGCACCCACCAAAAACCAGCGATTATGTGACTAAGCCGTTTCTAATTTTAAAATTGAGAGTGCTGGTAATTTAAGCACTCTTTATTTTTGTAAAAAACTATTGAGAACCAATAGCTAAATTTAGAAGCGCAAATTTTTAATGCGTATTCAGTAGTAAGAAATACGTTGTAGTTAAGGAGTGGTAGTTCAGTTGGTTAGAATACCGGCCTGTCACGCCGGGGGTCGCGGGTTCGAGTCCCGTCCACTCCGCCAAATAAAAAAAGCGAGTCTTCGGACTCGCTTTTTTTATTTGTATTCTAGTTGTTTATTGATGCGTAATTTACCAAGTAATTTTGTATGATTAAGAACTTGTTTTAATTATCTTATGTCTTAAGCCACAGTCCTAATATATCAAGTAAAACTTGTGATATATTAGTTGCGCTTTTAGTTTGCAACCTTTGTTTTTAGTGTTTGCAGATTTTTTATCTTTTACTGATTAGTGAATATTTAAGAAGAGAATTTTTTATGTTAGATAGTATCCGCGATGTAGCCAAAGGTTGGGTTGGTAAAACATTGTTAGCTTTAATTACGATTCCTTTTGCCTTATTTGGTATTGATTCTTATCTGAGTCAATCAGGTAAGAATGTGGCAATTGCTAAGGTGAATGGTACTGATATTTCTATTCAAGCCTATTCTAATGCAATGCAAGAAATACGTAATCGTATGCAATCAGAAGGTAAAGTTGATCAAGCGCAGCTTGATAGCCCAGCGGTTAAATCTTTGGTGCTAGATCGACTCATTAACGAGCAGCTGCTAACTGAAGAAATCAAACGCGAAAATTATGCGATTAGTGATGCGCAACTTGCTACCTATATTACAAGTATGCCAACTTTTCAAAAAGACGGAAAGTTTTCACAAGACTTATACGATCAAGTATTACAGCAAAATAATATGACACCTTCTAGATTTGAAGCGGGAATGCGCTCAGATTTATTGGCACAACAAGCACAGGATGGTATTGCTAAGCTTGGTTTTATTTCTAATGCGCGCGCTGGCAATACTTTGAAATTACTTAATCAGAAACGTCATGTCACAGTGGCCGAGATTAAAACTAAAGACTTTATCGATCAGGTAAAAATTGAGCCGGCACAAGTGAAAACCTATTACGAGCAGCACAAAGATAAATTTATTGCGCCTGCACAAGTGAAAGTTGAGTTTTTATTGCTGTCTGCGGCTAATTTAATTACAAAAGTAAAAGTTGATGATGCCGAAGTAAAAGCTTTTTACGATGAAAATGCAGCTCAATTTCAAGGAAATGAGCAACGCAGTGCTAGTCATATTTTAATAGGTTTTGGCGTGAATGCGACACCTGAGAAAAAACAAGAAGCTAAAGCCAAAGCAGAAGCCTTACTTGTCACAATTAAAAAGAATCCCAAGTCATTTGAGGAGCTGGCAGTTAAAAATTCTCAAGATACTGGTTCTGCGACTAAAGGTGGTGATTTAGGAAGTTTTGGTCGCGGTGCAATGGTTAAGCCGTTCGAAGATGCGGCTTTTAGTATGAAAGTAAATGATGTGAGTGACTTAGTGGAATCTGAATTTGGATACCACATTATCAAGCTCACAGGCATTACAGGTCAGAATTCAGATTTCAATACATTAAAGCCACAAATTAAAGGCGACTTAATGTTCAAGAAAGCACAGGAAGAGTTTACAAGACAGGCTGAAGGATTTAGCAACATTGTCTATGAGCAATCAGGTAGTTTGGAGCCGGCGGCCAAGGCTTATGGCGGGCAGGTGCAGCAATCGGATTGGTTAAGCCGTGAATCTGGTGCTCAGTATTTTAAAAATAGTGATAAGTTGATGAGTTTGATTTTTTCTGAAGAATCATTAAAAGATCGCCGTAATACAGAAGCGGTTGAAATTGCGCCGAATAATTTAGCCTCTGCGCGCGTGATTGATTACAAAGCCGCTACATCAAGAAGTTTTGATGAAGTTGAAGCGGGTATTGAGAGTTTACTTAAGTTAGAGACCGCATCTAAACTAGCGGTAACTAAGGGTGAAGCGGCATTAAAAGACCTGCGTGTAGGAAATGCCGTAGATGGCGTTAACTGGATTCCAGAAGTGACGGTTGATCGTAAAAATGCACAAGGCTTAACGCAATTAGCAATGACGCAAGTGTTTAAAACTGACATTAGTCAATTACCTGCTTATTCAGGGTTGGCTGATGAAAAACAAGGTTACTTGCTTGTTAAAGTAGTCAATGTTGATAGCGCGGCAGCCGATGATGCTGAAGCTGGAAAAGCTGTTAAATCAGAAATGGATGCCGCATTGAACAGTGAATACCTTGCAGCCTACAAACAATCGTTGCGTGAAAAAGCCAAGGTTAAAGTTAACCAGCGCTTATTATTAGATAATGCTGCGAACTAATATCTAATGAAAATCCGGGATCTAATGAAAAATCCCGGATAATATTGTCGTAATAAAAAAGCCGATGTTAAACATCGGCTTTTTTATGTACGTAACGAACGACTTTAATTTACAATCGTTAGTCGATTTGACCCGCAGCGGTTATATTCATGCCGCCATCTACATAAGTAATTTCACCTGTAATACCTGAGGCTAAATCGCTACAGAGGAATGCTGCGGCATTGCCGACTTCTTCAATCGTGACATTACGGCGTAGCGCCGCATGTTTTTCGTTAAAGCCTATCATTTTATCAAAGTCGGCAATACCAGAGGCTGCAAGCGTTTTAATGGGGCCGGCAGACACAGCATTAACGCGGATGCCACGTGGGCCCAGGCTTTGTGCTAAATAACGTACATTGGCCTCTAAACTTGCTTTGGCAACGCCCATGACGTTGTAGTTAGGCATGGTACGTTCTGCGCCTAAGTAGCTCAGTGTGAGCAGGCTACCTTTGCGGCCTGCCATCATCGGGTAGGCCGCTTTAGCCAGCGCTGAAAAACTGTATGAGCTGATATCGTGTGCAATACGGAAGTATTCACGATTTACGGCGTCCAGATAATCGCCATCTAGCGCTACTTTTGGTACGAATGCCAGTGAGTGCACGAGTGAGTCTAGGCCATCCCAGTGTTTAGCTAGCGCTGGGAAGAGGGCGTCAATTTGTGCATCTTCAGCAACATCACACGGCAGTACAATTTTTGAATCAAAATCAGCGGCTAAGTCCGCCACTCTTTTTTCATGTTTATCGAGTTGGTAGGTGAATGCGAGTTCGGCACCTTCACGTTTCATGGCAGCAGCAATGCCGTAAGCGATTGAGCGGCTGCTTAACAAGCCCGCGATGAGTACTTTTTTACCAGCTAAAAATCCCATATTAATTTCCTATTATCTTGAATTGGAGCGAAGGGCTGTTCATTTTCAAGACTCACATTATGAATCTTTAATTATCATTTCCGCTTCGCGGATCTAATGCGTCGCGTAAGCCCTCACCGAGTAAATTATACCCTAATACGGTAATTAAAATTGCCAAACCAGGGAATAGCGATAACCACCATGCAAACTGAATGTACTCTTTGCCGTCAGTTAAAATGTTGCCCCAAGAGGCCTGCGGCGCTTGTACACCAAGCCCCAAGAAGCTTAATCCAGATTCCATTAAAACTGCACCAGCGACACCAAGCACTGCGCTAACAATAATCGGCGTGAGGCTATTGGGTAACAAATGCGTGAAAATTAAACGTGCGTCTCTTGCACCTAATGTGCGTGAGGCAGTGACGAATTCACGCTCGTTTAAGCTTAAAAATTCTGCACGAACCAAGCGCGTTACGCCCATCCATGAGGTCAAACCAATTACAATCATGATGTTGATAATAGAAGGGGTTAAAAACGCAATGACGGCTAATATCAAGAAAAAGCTGGGAATAGATAGCATGACATCTACTAGGCGCATAATGAAGGTATCTATCCAGCCGCGATAAAACCCCGCGATTGCACCTAGGACAATGCCAATGGCGGTGGAAATGCCGACGGCAACTAAGCCCACTAGTAAAGAAATGCGTCCGCCATGTAGCATACGGCTTAGCACGTCGCGTCCTAGGCCGTCAGTGCCCATCCAATGTTGCATTGAAGGTTCAAGTAATATGGATTTGACGTTAATGTCGTTGGGGTCGTATGGGGCAATGAAAGGGGAGAATATCGATAATAAAAATACCAGCACGATAATAACGAAGCCAGCTAATGCAAGCGGGTTAGATAAGGCTTTTATGAAAACGCTACGATTCATATTAATCCCTTGCCACACCACGTCGTACGCGTGGGTCTGCCCATGCGTAGGCAACGTCAGCCAGTAAGTTACCTACCAGTGTGAGTGCGGAACCGATGGTGAGGATACCCATCACTACTGGAAAGTCGCGCATCAAGACTGCATCATAAAATAATTTCCCCATGCCAGGGATGGCAAAAATAGTTTCTGCAATCACTGAGCCACCGATTAAGCCTGGTATCGATAGACCGATAATAGTGATGAGCGGTAGCAGAGCATTTCTCAAGGCGTGGGTGTAAACAACCTTGTGCTTATTTAAGCCTTTGGCGCGAGCGGTGGTAATGTAATCTTGCTGTAACACATCTAGCATGCCGTTTTTAACAAATAAGGTGATGCCTGCCAAGCCTGTAATAGAGGGAATAACCACAGGTAGAAACAAGTGGCTTAATGAGTCTTTGAGTTTGCCCCATGAGTCTAGTGATTCGTAATTGAGGCTATGTAACCCAGAAATGGGAAACCAGTTATTGACCACCCCTAGCCAGTACATTAACAGTAACGATAGCCAGAAACCTGGAATAGAAAAGCCGATAAAATTAAACAAGGTAATGGATCGATCTTGCCAGCCCAGATATTTACGCGCAGCGATGATGCCTAACGGGATGGCTAATATCAGTGTGATGGCAAGTCCTAGCAAGTTAATCATTAAGGTAATCGGTAAGGCTTCTTGAATGAGACCTTTGGTCACATTGCCATCATTATCTGCGGTTTGCCAAAACACTGGTTTTTGATGGCTGGCAAACGATTTACCAAAGTCCAAGGTGACCATGCGTTTTAGCCATAAACCATATTGCACAATAACGGGTTTATCTAAATTGTACATTTCACGTAACTTTTGGCGTGATTCTTCGCTGGCTTTTGGGTTGAAAGCAGCTTCATTGCTAGTGATGTCACCCGGTGCCAAGTGCATGATGAAGAACGAGATGAGACTAATGCCAATCAACATCGGAATCATCCACAATACACGTTTAATCAGATATTTAAGCATGGCTAATTGGCGCTAATTTCGTTTCTGCGTAAGGGCGTAGGAATATACCAATCGTGCGAGTTATGTCCGATGCCAGCGGGAGGTGCAGGGTCATCTATACCTTTTACACGTTTATTAATGGCAGTTAAACCATAACCTGCTGATAAATATACAATCGGGCTATCTTCTAACAATACGCGTGCAAATTCATGATAAATTTTCATGCGCTTATCTGGGTTAAGCTCTAAACGACCTTGTTCTAAAAGTTTATCTATTGTGGGATTGTTATAACCGATAAAATTAAACTGCCCTGGAGCCTGTTGGCTAGAATGCCAAATGTTGTATTGATCAGGATCTAACCCTAAGCCCCAACCGAGTACCACCACATCAAAGTCACCTGTTTTAATAAAGCGGCTAATAAAGCTTGCCCATTCAATGGCGCGTATTTTTACATCTATGCCTACGTCTTTAAGTCTGCGTTGAATCAGTACCGCTGATTTTTCACGCTCTTTATTTTGATTGGTGACGATTTCAAAGGCAAATGGTTTGCCATCTTGTTCCACAATACCATCGCCATCAGTGTCCACAAATCCAGCCTGTTTTAGCAAAGCTTTGGCTTTTGCTGGGTTGTAAGGGTAGGGAGTAAGCTCAGGGTTGCTCCAGCGCGTGCCAGGTTTGTAAGGTGACGCAATGTTGATGCCTAAACCTAAATAAACGCCGTCAATAATCTCTTGTTTATCAATCGCATAGTTGATGGCATGGCGCACACGTATGTCATCAAATGGCTTGTGTTTCAGGTTAAAACCCATATAGGTATAGCTGTTGCCAAGCTCTTTATAAAGCGCGAGTTTTTGCTGTAATTCAGGGTGCGCTGGGATAATGCGCGAGTACTTAATAGGATCCAAGCCCATCAAGTCAATATTATCTGCCATCAGTTCTAGAAATTGCGCAGAGTTGTCAGGAATAATGCGCGTAATCAGTTTATCTATCTTGGCTTGTCCCAATACTGAGTTGGCATTTCTTGATAGTTTTAAATTTTCGCCATGCGCCCAGCTATCCAGCTTGTAATAATGGCTACCTACAGGGTTGCGTACAAAGGCCGTTGTGTGTAAATTCTTCCCTTGTAGTAAATGTTTGGGCAGAATTTGCAAACTTGCCCAGCTATCAAGTGCTGGGGCGTAAGCTTGGTTGTAAGTCACACTAAACGTCAGCGGGTCTGGCGTTTCTGCCTTTTTAACCAGTTGGAAATCAGAGGCGTAGGGGCTGGCTGTTTTTTCATCGGTGACGGCTTGCCATGTAAACAGAACGTCGGCACTGGTGAGTGGCTGATTATCTGCCCATTTTAAATTGGGTTTGAGTTTAAATATAATGGTTTTTTGGTCTGCTGAAATTTGCCAGTTTGTGACTAAATCCCCTTCAAGTTCAAGATTTTTGTCATATTTGAGCAAGCTATTAAAAATGTTGGAAGAAATGGCGGAAGAAGCAGACTCGCCGGCAATCATCGATATCAAGCCACTTGGCTCACCTGTCATGGCATTGATCAATGCTCCGCCAGATTCTATGGGGTAATTGATGTTGTCGATGCTGGCAGCAGATTGATGACTATTCGGTGATTCTCCACATGCCAATAGCCACATACAAACAACCACAATAATCGCGTTTTTGATGAAGTGCAATGGATGATTTGTCATCGATCGTGCTTAATTACACCGCATCAGCCGGGATGATGGTGAGTTTGTTGCCAGGTTGAATATGATGGCTAACGTTTTTGTTCCAACGTTTGATATCCGTAATGGCAACGTCAAATTTTTCTGCAATACTATGTAAAGTGTCACCACGCTTCACGATGTAGGTTTGTTTTTTAGTTGAGTTTTTATTGGATGCGATTTTAGTGGTTTTGTTGTTTGCATTAGTGCTTATATTCAGTACTTGGCCAGCTTTTAGCCTATTACTTTTAAGTGAGTTTTCGGCCATAATTTGCTTAACACTCACGCCGTAGCGTGTTGCAATGCTCTGCATTACTTCACCTTTTTTAACTTTGTGTGTGACGTTATTTTTTTCTACCAGTTCATTTTTTCTAGTTTCATTGTTGTCGGTGGCGATATTCTGCGCGCTTGCCATGTCGATGTTCGCTGCATTTTGTTGCTTACTTAAAACACTCTCTTGTGTAGATGATGTTGATTCATCTGTGTTGTAGTTTGTTACGGTGCTGCTGTTATTGAAAGTGGCTTGGTTACCATTGGGGACCAAAATAGTCGAGGTGGTTTTAATTTTTTTCTCTGCAGATAAGTTATTGACATTGCGTAATTGTGAAACGTTAATGCCGAACTTACTGGCGATTGTTTCCATGCGCTCACCACGCTTTGCATGATAAGTTTGCCAGCTCACTAATGGTTTGCCATAGTTAGCAAGGTTGGTTCTGAATGTTTGCGCAGAAAAAATGGGTAGCAGCAGCTCATGTTTTTCGCTGCTGCTGGTGACAACTGGTCGCTTATAGCTAGGATTAAGTGCCAGAAATTCGTCATCACTTATTTCGGCAAGTCTTGCTGCTAAACGTGAGTCTATCTGTGCGGGCGCATTGACTTTAGCAAAGTACGGTGTATTGGCAATGGTTTGAATGTCAAGGCCATAGTTTTCAGGGTTAGTCATGATGTTCTTAACCGCTTGTAATTTTGGAACATAGCTTTTAGTTTCTGCTGGTAAATTCAAACTTTCATAGTCGGTAGGTAGTCCGAGTTTTCGATTTTTCTCAATGGCACGGCCAACTGTACCTTCACCGGCGTTGTAAGCGGCCAATGCTAAATCCCAAGCACCAAACATCGCATGAAGTTTCTGTAAATAAGTAAGCGCGGCATCTGTTGCAAAGGTAATGTTGCGTCTGTTATCCACCCACCAATTTTGCTTCAAACCAAAATGCTTGCCAGTAGATGGGATAAATTGCCAAATACCAGAAGCATTACTCGTTGAATTGGCTTGCGGGTTATAGGCACTTTCTATCATGGGTAACAGTGCGATTTCAGTTGGCATGCCGCGTTTTTCAACTTCTTCCACAATGTGAAATAAGTATCTTTGGCTACGTTCTACCATACGTTTTATATAGTCTGGGCGTGAGCTGTACCAGTTTTCATGTTTAGCAGTGAGGTCGGATGTTGATTCTGGCATGGCATAGCCATTTTTGATACGTTGCCATAAGTCATCGCTACCAATCGTGATGACGTCGGAGGTGTCGTTGCTGGCACTATTTGTATTTGTAGTATCCAGCGCATCGCCTAAACGACCACTGCGCGGGGTTTTGTTGCCTAGATTCTCGGTAGCAGTAATCTTGGTCGCTACCTCTTTTGCACTGCTTTCACTCACGCCTAAATTCCTAGGCGCAGGCTTGAAAGTATCATCTGCAAAAATAATGATTTCATCACCTACCACATTGAATTCCCTATAGGATTCGGCGTGTAATAACGGGCTGGCGAGGCACAGGCTGGTAAATAAGATAGTTAAATGATTTGAAAGTTTAACGCTAGATAATTTAATCGTAATAAAACACCCGATGCTTTTGCAAGAATGACAAATGCGTAGAAATAATTGAAAACCCATAAAAACGCTCTTGATCATAATGTAGCGACATAGTAACGAACAGCCTGTTGTAAAGTCAAGTAAATAAAAGGGTAAATTACATGATGAATAGTTTATATCTTATTGATTAGTAAAGATTTCTCATCTCTCTAATTAAACTAAAAGCTTGTAATAATGTGGCGTTTTTTAGTTGAAGTGACGATTGGATTTCTTCTGAGTTGCAACGTAAAAAAGGATTAGTGGCTAACTCTAAGGCTATGGTTGAGGGCAGGCTGGGTAGTTGTCTGTTTCTTAATTCAAGCGTGTCATGTTGTCGTTGGCGTAGCGCTGAATTATTAGGTTCAAGTGTTAATGCGAAGCCAATATTGTGCAATGTGTATTCATGTGTGCAGAACACTTGGGTTGCAGCAGGCAATGCCGCTAGCTTTTGTAATGAGTGTAGCATTTGCGCAGGTGACCCTTCAAATAGACGCCCACAACCTGCGCCAAATAAGGTGTCACCGCAGAATAACCAGGGATGATCGTGGTGTGCTACATAATAGGCAACGTGACCAAGCGTGTGTCCTGGTAGGTCGATGAGTGCAATTTCAATATTAAACGCCGCTAAGTTAATTACATCAGGTTCGCTGACTTGAGTATGTTTAAAGTCATATTGCTCAACCTTTGGTGCGAATATTTGTACATTGGGATATTTTTCTACCAGTGCATTTACACCGCCAATATGGTCATGATGATGATGGGTAATTAAAATGGTATGTAAAGTTAACTGACACTGACTTAAAGTGTTAAGCACGGGGAGTGCGTCACCAGGGTCAACCACAATAGCCTGGCTGCCATTGTGAATAAGCCAGATGTAATTGTCCTTAAATGCGGGAATGCTGATAATTTGTAAATGAGGCTGCATATCGACTATCATTTGGTTAAGTGCTTTAAATGTCAATTAAAAAATAACAAGTTTGTTTGAATGGTAATTACACAATGAGTTCGCAAATAAATCTATCAGACATACAAAATGCTCAGCATCAGTGGCTGGATTCTGCGCTAGGACAGTATTTACAGCGGCAAGAGCAGGCATTATATGACCAAGCTGTCGTTGATTTGTTTGGTTTTAATGCATTGCAAATGGGTTGTTTGCAGATGGACTTGCTACGTAATTCACGTATTGCATATCGGTATCAATCGGCAGAATATGCCTGTGCAACACAGGTGCATGATTTATGTTGTCAAGATGATTTTTTACCTTTTTCTGACATGAGTTTAGATCTTTTACTGTTACCACATCGGCTTGAGTTTAGTGAGCGCCCGCATCAAACTTTGCGTGAGGCAGAGCGGGTGATGATGCCAGAGGGGCATTTGTTGATCACTGGTTTTAATCCATTTAGCTTATGGGGTGCAGTGTTGGTCTTAAAAAAACTATTCTCAAATAAAAACACAGCCGTTAACACTTTTCCATGGAATGGTAAGTTTATTGGGCTTAACCGCTTAAAAGATTGGTTAGCGCTGTTAGGATTTGAAGTGGTGTCGGTTGAGATGTGTTGTCATGTGCCACCGTTCGAGCAAGAAACCTGGCGTAAACGCTTTAGCTTTATGAATAAGCTCACGGCCCGCTGGCTACCCGTGATGGGTGGCGTATATTTTATTGTTGCAAAAAAACGTGTGGTAGGCATGACGCCATTAAAACCAAACTGGAAAACAGCGCCGTTAAAATCTGTCTTAATTGCGCGGCCTACTCAATCTAAACCTACGCAGAATGAGCGTTTAGAACCACAAGATAATGCGCAATGTGAGCAGTAATTTTTTTTAATTATTAACACATCTTTTAAACCTGCATTAAAATTTTTCTAATTTCCATTTCATCCAGCCCTTTACCAATAATCACAATACGCGAACTAGGTTCATCATCATCCCAGCCTTCTAGTAGCGTAGGTGGATAAGGCGTGAAATGCACCGCATGAATAGCGAGAGGTGCGGGTTGATCTTCGGCGTGGATAATGCCTTTTAAGCGCAATAGTTTTTCGCCATGCGTTTGGCATAGTTTAAGAATCACAGGTTTGAGGTTGCGCCAATGCAGAGGTTTGGGCATGGTGACGGTGAAGCTTACTATTTCGTCATCATGTATTTTCTGCGGTAAAGTGCCTTTAGGTAATTTTGCTTTGTTTGGCGCGCGTAGCCAGCGTTGCGGCTCTGCTTGCCTGGTAGTCAGGTCAAATAGCCCAACATCAATGATAAAGGCAGGGTCTAACTCACCATTGACAATTTTGTGCTGCGTGGCGCCAGGGTTGATGCTGTTAAGTTTTTGTTCTAAATTTTCTATTTGTTCCACACTGGCTAAATCAGTTTTAGTCAGTACCAGTACATCTGCCACAGCCGCTTGTTTTAAGGCTTCTTGATTATTTGCAATTTGCGCTAAGCCATAAACGCTATCAATAGTCACCACCACAGCATCTAATCTGTATGTGGACTCAATGACTGGTTCATTCATCAAGTTAGCCAATATCGGACCAGGATCCGCCATGCCTGTGGTTTCTATCACCAAACGATTAAATTCAGGGATGGCTTGTAGCGCGCGCTTGAAAAATAAATCGCGCATCGTATCTGCCAGTTCATTTTTCAAAGTGCAACATAAGCAACCGGAGCTTAGCAAAACTGTGTTATCGGTAATATGTTCGCTTTCAATATTTTGTGCCAAGTTACTATTGGCAAAAATTTGGTCCAAGCCAGCATCACCTAACTCGTTGATAATGATAGCGGTATCTTTCATTTCGGGGCGATTAAGTAAATGATTGAGCAATGTCGTTTTGCCACTGCCTAAAAAGCCTGTAAGTAGGGTGACGGGGATGCGTTTGTCCATAGTGATATCTTAATTGAATTGTATCTGGTGGCTAAATTTTGATTGTTTAGAAGTGAATTTGCTATTACAAGGTAAAATGTGCCTAATTTAGTTAGCCAAGCCTAGTATGAACGTATTTTTTGAAGAAGATGGTAGTTTTAAAGTAGCCTCTATCATGACCGAATCGCAGGGGTCTATGCAAATAGAATCTGCAGGTGGTAAGCGCAGTAAAATTAAAACCAGCAATGTGTTAATGCGTTTTGAAGCGCCATTAGATGGCTTTATGGACGCTGCTAACCTTGAGGCAGAAACATTAGACCTGGATTTTTTATGGGAGTGTTGTAGTGAGCCAGAGTTTGGGTTTGAAGCGTTTGCAGTCGATTACTACGGACGTAAACCAAGCTCAATAGAGGCCGCAGCCATTGCGATTAAGCTGCACAGCGCACCTGTTTACTTTAACCGCAAAGGTAAAGGGCGTTATAAAGCGGCGCCTGCCGAAATTTTAAAAGCCGCGCTCGCAGGATTAGAAAAAAAACGCCTGCTGGCAGAGAAAATGGCCGGTTTTATTGCGCAACTCAAAGCATATACGATGCCTGAAGAGTTGATGCAAAAGCTTGACATGTTGCTATACGAGCCAGATAAAAATGCTTTTGAATACAAAACGCTAGATGCAGCAGCGGGCGAGTTGCATGTTAGTCATATCAAACTTTTGCATGCTTGTGGCGCGATTCCATCAATCCATGATTATCACTTAGGCGCTTTTTTACGCGAGTATTTCGCTAAAGGATCAGATTTTACAGCGCAACAAATTGCAGAAATTGCTGCGGATATTACCTTTGATCTGCCCATGGCAGATGCCGAAGCTTTTAGTATTGATGACAGCACCACCACTGAAATTGATGATGCTTTTTCAATTAAACCATTAGCCGATGGTATTACCCGTGTCGGGATTCATATTGCTGCACCAGCCTTAGGCATTGCCATTGATAGCGCGCTGGACGTTGAAGCTATGCAACGACTGTCAACGGTTTATATGCCAGGCCACAAAATTACCATGTTGCCAGAAACTGCCATCAGGCCGTTTAGTTTGGATGCGGGGAAAATCAAGCCGGTATTGTCACTATATCTGCATGTAGCTGCTGACCTGACGATTACGCGGCGTGATAGTAAAGTCGAACTGATTAAAGTCGCCGATAATTTGCGCCATGATGCACTAGAACCTTTTTTCAATGAAACAACATTAGCCGCAGATAGTGGCCACCCTTATTGGGAAAAGCTTTTATTTTTGTTTCAGTTGGCCCAATCGTTAGAAAAAGCGCGCGGTAAATATGATCCGACCAAGCCGCCTCAAGTGGATTACAACTTTTATGTCAATGACGGCAAAGTGAGCATCGTGGGGCGTCACCGTGGCTCGCCTATGGATAAGCTGGTGGCAGAGTTAATGATTGAAGCGAATAATCAATGGGGAGCTTTACTCGTGGCGCATGAAGTGCCAGGTTTATACCGCGCGCAATCAGGCGGTAAGGTTTATATGACGACTAAAGCTGAGCCGCATCAAGGCTTAGGGGTGGCGCAGTATGCATGGAGTACATCGCCATTACGCCGCGCGGTTGATTTAATTAACCAACGGCAAATAATAAGCGTGGTGCAGAATACAGCGCCTGCTTATCTGCCTAATAGCGACGCGCTTACTACCCATATGCGTAACTTTGAACTCACTTACAAAGCCTATAGCGAGTTTCAAATCCGGATGGAGCGCTATTGGTGCCTACAGTATTTAATTCAAGAGAACGTGCAGGAAATTCACGCTACGGTGTGGCGTGAAAACCTGGTACGCTTGGATCACTTACCTTACATGACTAAAGTATATGGCCTGCCTGAACTTAAAACGGGTACGCGCGTAAGTTTGCAAGTGCAGGAAGTAGATACTCTGATGATGGATTTGCGCACTAAATTTATGCATGTGCTTGAAAATGAACCAGCACTGGTAGATTTAACTATTGCAGATGATGAAAATGAAGCGGAGGTTGCGTAATGTTTCGTGTCGCCAAACATTTGTTACGCGGCTTTAGTGATGCGAGCGCAGCAGATGATACGGTAGATGTGAGTGAAGTTAATGGAGTGCGTGCGCTTCATTTGGGATCAGCTACCGTGCAAAGCGCGATGCGGATTAGAGACCCGTTTGCATTGGAATTAACTTATACACGTGCCATTATGTGCTTTTTGTTGTTTCACGCAAATGTCAGACAAATGCTGACGATAGGCTTGGGTGGCGGCTCAGTGGCTAAATATGTGCATGCACACTGCCCTGAAATTGTAAGCAAAGTGATCGAGATTAACCCTAGTATTATTCAGGTTGCACGTAACCAGTTTTATGTGCCTGAAAATGACGCGCGACTTGAAGTGATTGAAGCGGATGGTTTAGTTTATTTAGCAGAACACACCGATACGGCAGATATTTTGTTAATTGATGCCTTTGATCGTAATGGCATACCACCTAATTTTTGTAGTCAAGATTTTTTTGATCAATGTGCCATTACGTTAAAGCATGACGGTATATTCGTCATTAACTTATGGGGTAGTGATAAGAACTTTGATGTATATTTGACACGTATTGAACAGAGCTTTGATGACCGCGTGTTGATATTGCCAACGGGTAAGCCGGGGAATATTGCCGTGTTTGGCTTTAAGCGTGGGTTTGCAGATTTACGTTTAAACAGTTTACGTGAGCGTGCAAAAACGCTCGAAAAAACACATAAAATTGAATTTCTGCAGTTTATAGAAAAACTGGCAGAACATAACCAGAGTACTAACAACCGAATTTTCATGAAAAGCGACAGTTAATTTATGGCACTGAATAGTATGCAACTACAACCTCCTAATCGATATTTTGCAACCTGCCCACGTGGCCTAGAACAGTTGTTGGCAGATGAGCTGTTACAAGTCGGCGCTAAATCTATCAAGCCTACTGATGGCGGCGTGAGCTTTGATGGTGATTGGGCGGTGTGCTATGCCGCCAATTTACATTCACGTATTGCTACACGTATTATGTGGCAAGTAGGGCGCGGTAAGTATCTGAATGAAGAAGACTTATTTGATGCTGCCTATAAAATGAATTGGCCACAATGGTTTGATGTAAAACATGACTTTATGGTTAAGGTCACCGGTGTTAAATGCCCACTCAAAAGCCTTGAGTTTGCGACTTTAAAAATTAAAGATGCCGTGTGTGATAAATTTAGGCAAGCTGTTGGTAGCCGTCCCTATATCGATACTAAAACGCCAGCAGTGCGTATTCATGCTTATTTAACGGCAGATGAGTATCAATATTATGTGGATACTTCAGGTGCTGCGCTTTATCAGCGTGGTAATCGTGGGGCGAGCATTGAAGCGCCTCTGCGTGAAAATTTAGCGGCTGGTATTTTAAAGTTAACAGGCTGGCAGGTTGGTCAGCCCTTATTAGACCCGATGTGCGGTAGCGGTACATTTTTATTAGAAGCCGCTATGCTGGCGTTAGACATGGCGCCAGGTCTTAAAAGAGATTTTGGTTTTGAAAAACTGAAAACATTTGAATCAGACACTTGGAAGAAAATAAAAAATCAGGCTTTAGGTAAAGTTAAAAAAGTTATTTTTCAAAAAATATATGGTTCAGATATTGATTTACGTGCAGTGCGCGTGACTAAGCAGAACTTAGAGGCGGCGGGGTTGCTAGAGGCGGTGCAAGTGGCACATGTTGATATAGTGAATGTCATTCCACCAGCAGATCACGGTGTGCTAGTCGCTAATCCACCTTACGGCGTGCGTATTGGTGACAACGAAGAGTTGAGCTTACTCTATCCCAAAATAGGCGAAGCTCTAAAACGTAAGTTTGCAGGCTGGAACACCTATTTTTTGACCAATGACTTGACCATGCCTAAGTTGATGCGCCTGACGCCAAGTAAACGCACGCCATTATTTAATGGCTCATTAGAGTGCCGTTTGTTTGAAATTAAAATGGTGGCTGGAAGTAATAGAAAATAGCTTATCCAAAAATAGGCGAATCGCAAGGAGTAAACGATGGCTGATTCACTGGTAGAACTAAGGCAACGACTCGATGCTTTTGTGGCAGAGCGTGACTGGGCGCAATTTCATACACCTAAAAATCTAGCGATGGCGATGATTGTGGAAGCTGCTGAATTAGTCGAGCAGTTTCAGTGGGATACGCCGCTAGAGAGTCAGCAGTTAACGTTAGAAAAGCGAGAGGCAGTTAGCCACGAGCTGGCAGATACTTTTGTTTATTTGTTGCGAATCGCAGAAGTGTTAGAAATTGATTTGATTGAAGCTACCAATCAGAAAATTGAATTGAATGCAAAAAAATATCCTGTGGATAAAGCACGGGGTAGTAATGCCAAATATACGGCCTATGAATAAACGGAAATTTCTTATTGCGTATCAGAGCGTAAGCCAGTACTTGGCTTGTCCGTGGAATATATGCGGTAAACCGCATTATTCACACGCCAAAGCACGGGGTAGTAATGCCAAATATACGGAGTATTTATAGGGGCAATTTTTATTGCCCCTATAAAATAGTTACAAGGCCGCTAATGCTGCATCATAATTAGGTTCACTGGTGATTTCAGCCACCAACTCACTGTGCAGCACTTTATTATTTTCATCTAATACAATGACAGCTCGGCTTGTAAGACCTGCCAAACTACTGGATTTAATGGCTACACCATAACTTTCTGCAAAAGCGGCGGTATTACGAAAGCTGGAGAGTGTGGCTACATTCTCTATACCTTCAGCAGCACAAAAGCGGTTTTGTGCAAAAGGTAAGTCGGCTGAAATGCACAGTACTACCGTGTTATTTAAGCTGCTAGTTTGTTTATTAAAAGTACGCACTGAAGTGGCGCAGGTTGGGGTGTCGATACTTGGAAAAATGTTCAATATTTTACGTTTGCCTGCATAATTAGCTAATGAAACATCGGCTCTGGTTTTGTCAGCAAGGTTAAAATCAGGGGCGGTCTGACCTTTTTGTGGAAAACTACCGCTTATTTCAACGGGACTGCCTTTT
>Ga0156104_107_pt4 | contig 66501 bp, 66 predicted proteins | sample RifCSPlowO2_02_FD_107757 | JGI IMG/M metagenome (GOLD analysis project Ga0156104, IMG submission 107757) | Methylotenera sp. RIFCSPLOWO2_02_FULL_45_14 | reverse complement strand
GTTAAACTGTAGGCGCAATTCATACAAAAAGGAGGAATACCATGACAGACCAACACGAAATCAGGCATCTCTCAAGGGGACAGTGGATGTTTTATGGATTCCTCGCCATTATTGGATTTCTGCTGTTTACCGAGCACCGCGCCCATGTGCTGGGTATCCTCCCTTACCTGATCCTGCTGGCCTGTCCGCTGATGCATCTATTTATGCACCATGGACATGGCGACCATGGCTCGCATCATCATGGATATTCCGATCATGATGCTTCCGAAGGAGAGTCGAAATGAATGCTCCATCTTCCGCCTACGGCCTGTGGTCGCTGGTGATCATCAATTCGCTGATATTCATCATCTTCGCTTTCAGCTTCGCCAAGCCGCAGAGCAAACGCGACTGGCGCTCGTTTGGTGCGTTCTCTGCCTTCCTCGTGGCACTGTTTACCGAGATGTACGGCTTCCCGCTTACCATCTATCTGCTGTCCGGCTGGCTCGCCAACCGCATTCCCGGCATTGACCTGTTTTCGCACGATGCCGGCCATCTGCTGGAAGAACTATTCGGCTGGCGCGGCAACCCGCACTTCGGGCCATTTCACTTAATCAGCAATGTTCTGATCATTGCTGGTTTCTTTCTGTTATCCAGCGCTTGGCGGGTGCTATACGCCGCTCAACGCCGACATACCTTGGCCACCACTGGACCGTATGCAAAAATCCGCCATCCACAGTATGCCGGGTTCGTGATGATCATGTTTGGATTTCTGCTACAGTGGCCAACCATTGTGACCGTGGTAATGTTCCCGATTTTGCTCTATATGTACGTGCGGCTGGCACGTACCGAGGAACGGGAGGCGCGCGCTGAATTCGGGGAGAAGTATGACCATTATGCGGAGACGGTTCCAGCATTTTTCCCTCACTGGCCCCAGATCTGACCCAAATTGATATTTTTAAGGTAATTCTCTCACCGCCTGGAACCCAATGAGGATGCGTTTGAGGTCTGCCAGGCGCGCATAGCGTGCGGCAGAATAGCACCTCATACCAAGGTGCTATTCCTTTCACGGCACCTATACCTCAATTTCTTTTTTCAAGCGCTCATAGGTTTCCTTGTCAATCTCACCACGGACGTAGCGTTTTTTTAATATTTCCAATGCAGACTCATTCGTATTTTGCCTGCGCAGCCAATTGACCAACAACACGACGCCAGCAATCACCAATACCCAAAACAGCAAGGTAAAAATCCACATACCACCGAACATCCATCCACCGTAGCCATCATGCATCATGTATGTCATTTTGAAATCTCCTTTATGTATCGACGCATTGCCGTTAGTTTCCTTCATACGACAAAGGTCATCATACGCCAATGTGGCCATCACTCAATCACCTTCTGCAACATAACGACGGCGATTGCATCGGCGGGCATGTGTTCAGTCTTGGTATGTTCACAGTGCGGGCAGGTGAGTGCGGATTCCAGTAACATTTCAGCCTTAAAAGTTGGCGCACTCGTGACGCCGCAGCACTAACCACTTCATGAGCAAGAGCGGGCGGCAAGACACACCCCCCAGACATGCCTGCATGGGAACAGTAAAGGTTCTTAACCCCGGGATAAAGCGTGCATAAATCAGTAATCTTGCGCCAAAATGATTTAGCTGACTCTCGGTTTTTGCCAGACAAGCAATAGAGCCAAAACTTACCTTGCAATAAACCTGCATAATGCCAAGATCAGCGGCAGTCATAGCATAAACGTGCCAAGTGACATTGGTAAGCTCGGGCAACTGTGCCATAAAAATGAGTATTGCCAGCGCATTCACAAAGCCCGTCACCACCGAACGCGAAACAAAGCGCATTAAAGAACCCAGCTTGATATAGCCAAATATAATCTGTATGACACCAGTCAGCAAGATTGCCGCTAGCAAATATTGCAGGCCGTTATCTTTAACCAAAGTCACCATCAGCAGTGCCATAGCACCCGTTGCGGCAGAAATCATGCCGGAGCGTCCACCGACAAAAGAAATAACAACCGCAATACAGAAAGAGGCGTACAAGCCTACTTTAGGATCTACACCCGCAATAATTGAAAAAAATAGCCTCAGGAATGAGCGCCAAAGCGACCACGATGCCAGCGAGCGCATCGCCGCTAATATTAGAAAACCAGTTTAGTTTTATAATCATTCAGTTGCCAAAATTAAATTAGAAAGCCAACCTTGCATTTAACAAATGCCAATCAATAGTGTTTTTTTGATATAGTGAGGAGCAGCTTTATCATAAGTTTGGGAGTTACCTCTGTTCAATGCTGAATTGAGTGAGATGCCATTACATCGTACAGATCAAATAGGCAATAAAAAACCAGCACTTAGGCTGGTTTCTTGGATGTCTTAGGATGCCCTAAAACAAGATATTGGTAGGGCGTGCGGGGATCGAACCCACGACAAACGGATTAAAAGTCCGCTGCTCTACCAGCTGAGCTAACGCCCCATTGTGCTAATGGGTAATACTATATTTCTTTGTTTTACTTCTTATTTTTCAGGGTTGATTTACATCACTCACGAAAGGGCGCAATTATGCTAGAAACTCTCGGCTTGGTCAACCAGAAACTAGTAATAAATTAAATTAAACCTAAATTAAATTAGGTTTAATGCTACGGGTAATGATATTGCTAGCTTTTATTGGCTATCACCTTAGTAAGCTTAATAAAATAACGGCTAGCGCATGCCCGGAATTTTACCGCCCATTAAGCTACCCATGCCACGCATCATTTTGGCCATACCGCCTTTTGCGAACATTTTCATCATCTTTTGTGTTTCTTCAAACTGTTTTAGCAAGCGATTCACCTCTTGCACCTGCACGCCTGAGCCATCTGCAATGCGTTTTTTACGCGTCGCTTTAATAATTTCCGGCTTACGGCGCTCTAGTGCTGTCATGCTGTTAATAATGCCCTCAATGCGACGAATGCTTTTATCTGCATCATCAGGGTTCATTTTTGCAGCCATGCCTGCCATTTGGGCAGGCATTTTATCCATCAGCGCGCCCATGCCGCCCATTTTGCGCATTTGTGACATTTGCACTTTAAAGTCGTCTAAATCAAAGTTTTTACCTGACTTAACTTTATCGGCAAGTTTTTGCGCCTCTGCCATATCGACATTTTTATGCGCTTGCTCGATTAAACCGAGCACGTCGCCCATGCCCAGTATGCGCGATGCCATGCGGTCTGGGTAGAATGGCTCCAAGCCATCCACTTTTTCGCTCACGCCAATAAATTTAATGGGCTGACCTGTCACATGCCGCACAGATAACGCCGCACCACCGCGCGAGTCACCATCCAGCTTGGTGAGTATGATGCCTGTGAGCGGCAGTGTTTCACCAAAAGCTTTTGCGGTATTGATGGCATCTTGGCCTTGCATGGCATCGACCACAAACAAGGTTTCAATTGGGTTTAACTGTGTGTGCAAGGTCTTGATTTCCGCCATCATGGCTTCATCAATGCCCAAGCGACCTGCGGTATCGAAAATCACCACGTCGTAATAACCACGCTTTGCGAAATCTAAAGTGGCCGTGGCAATATCTGCCGGCTTTTGGTCAGCGTTGCTATCAAAACATTCCACCTCCAATTGCTTAGCCAGTATTTTTAGTTGTGCAATCGCGGCTGGGCGATATACATCCGCACTTGCTAATAGCACTTTCTTTTTTTGCTCTTTTAATAGTTTGGCCAGCTTGGCTGAAGTAGTGGTTTTACCTGAACCCTGCAAACCTGCCATTAAAATAATTGCCGGCGGCACTGCGGCTAAATTCAAGCCTACATTGGCTTTACCCATTAAAGTGGTCAGCTCATCATTCACTATCTCGATCACGGCTTGCCCAGGCGTGAGGCTTTGCAACACCTCTTTACCCTGCGCGCGGAGTTTAACCGCTGCGATAAAGTCTTTTACCACAGGCAATGCGACATCAGCCTCCAAGAGCGCCATACGCACTTCACGCATTGCGTCTGCGATGTTTTCTTCAGTAAGCCGGGCTTGACCGCGTAAATTTTTAATGACGCCTTGCAGGCGCCCAGTTAAGTTTTCTAGCATTATTTACTCTTAACAAATGATTTAAGCCTCAATTTTACATGAAGCTATTATATTTACCGCACATTTGCGCCATAATTGCACTATGCAAAAGTTAATACCCTATTTAGTGGTTGTGTTTATCTATTTGGCAGTCGCTATTGATTATTGGCGCATTGCAAAAACACCTGAAAATACACAGCTTAAACTACATTCAGCCATGATTGCTTTGGGTTTGCTTATCCATGGCTGGCTGCTGCATCAAAGTATTTTTTCTGCTGGATTTAATTTAGGCTTTTATCAATCAATTTCGGCAATATTTTGGTTAACTGTTTTGGTGTATTGGATCACTGATCGCAACCACCAGTTGCATAGTTTACAAGCCTTTGTATTGCCACCTGCAGCACTCTTTGCACTGTTACCTGCATTTAGTGTAAGTCATCACTATCTACCCGAAGCAGAAAATAGCCTGTTTGTTGCACACGTTTGGATTGCGATGATTGCATACAGTCTATTTACTTTTGCGGCATTGCATGCGGTATTGATGGCCATTGCTGAGCGTAGCCTGCATCACAAAACCACCTGGATTAAATTACCTAGCTTTCCGCCTTTAATGGTGATGGAGTCATTACTATTTAAAATTATTGGCTTTGGATTTATTTTGCTCACCATCACCCTCATCAGTGGTATGTGGTTTTCTGAGCATATTTTCAACAAAGCCTTACAATTTAATCACAAAACCATTTTTTCAATTGCCAGCTGGTTTATATACGCGGGCTTGCTGTTTGGCAGAGTCCAATATGGCTGGCGCGGTATTAAGGCCATTCGTTGGACGCTCACTGGCTTTGTATTACTTTTACTGGCTTATATTGGCAGTATGTTTGTTTCGCAAATCATTTTGGGTAGATAGGTTTAAGGCTCACCAATATTAACGTTGAACTGATTTACCAGCATTAGCGCACGCTTGAGTTATCTTAAACTAATGAGCGGCCAGTTCCGCTCTTTTGCATAAGCAGTTAAAGGCTCATCGGCATCCACTGCCACTGGGTTTGTCACTAATTTCATTAACGGTAAATCGTTATGCGAATCGCTATAAAAATAGCTTGTTTCAAAATCAGATAGTTTTTGATTGCGCTCAGCCAGCCATTGATTGATGCGCGTAACTTTTCCCGCTTGAAAGCTAGGCACGCCACTTACGCCGCCCGTGTATTCACCATTCACCATTTCAGGATCAGTACCAATTAAATGCTCAATGCCGTAAGCCGTGGCAATCGGCTTGGTTACAAAGCTATTGGTGGCGGTAATAATCAAGCATAAATCACCTTGCGCTTTGTGTTTGTTGACTAAATCTTGCGATTTTTGCGTCATCATCGGGCGAATCACTTTGTCCATGAACTTGAGGTGCAGTTCATCCAAAAACTTTACAGAATGCTGCGAAAGCGGCTTTAATTGAAACGCTAAAAACTTATAAATATCCAAGTTGCCGTTTTTATAATCTTGGTAAAACTGCTCGTTACTTTCTTGATGCGTTGTTGCATCCAACAAACCCTCACCAATTAAAAATAGGCTCCAGTTGTAATCACTATCACCTGCGAGCAAGGTATTGTCTAAATCGAATAAAACCAAATTTTGTTTTAATTTTAAGTCTTGTTTCATGTTAAATGTCTTTATGATGAGTTGCAGAAAGTACTAAATACACGCCAACTAAAATCACGCCGAGTGCTATCAATTCTACGGCAGTCACATGCTCATTCGCGAGCCATATACCCAGCGCAAACGCCACCACAGGATTTACAAAAGTATTGCTACTTGCAACCAATGGACGCACCGTTTTAAGCAAATATTGGTATGCGCTGTAAGCGACTAACGAGCCTAATACGACTAAAAACAATAAAGCAGCCCATGATTTTAGGCTAATGGTTTGCGGCCATGCTTCACCTTGGGCAGCACTCATCATAAGCAACGCTAGGCCGCCTACCAACATCTGTGCTGCGCTGGCCATTAAGCCTTGCGGCATGGCTAAACGCTTACCCCACACAGAGCCAAATGACCAACTCGCTGCTGCAAATATCAGTAAAAATGCGCTGGCAAAATCGCCATGCAAACTACCTCCAAGATTAAGCAAGACAATACCCACCAAGCCTACTGCGATGCCCACCCACTCTTTAGTGGTGATTTTGTGCCCCCAAATAGAAGAGAAAATCGCCATCCAGATAGGTGCAGTAGCAATAGATAATGCCGCTACGCTCGAAGATACCGTTTGCTGTACATAACACACGGTGCCATTACCTAACGCCGGCAACAACAGACCCACTGCCCCCGCACCTAACCATTGTTGTTTAGTTGGATTGGGCGCGCCCAAAAAACGCATCGCTATATACAGAATGACTCCCGCGATAGTAAAGCGAACGCCTGCCATGAGAAATGGCGGAAAGCTCTCAATACCAAAGCGAATCGCTAAGTAGGTTGAACCCCAGATAAAGTAGGTGCAAAACAGTGACACTAAGATAAGTAGGGTTTGGTTTTTATTGGTCATTACCCGATTTGCCTGTAGATGGAATGAGTCACTTGAGAGTAGTTCAGCGGATAATGGATGCAAAATTATTTTATTTGACACCTTACCTTGCTATTTCACATCATTCAACGCCTCCCAAAACTCCGTCATTCTTCGCTATGCTCAGAATGACAAACATCCATTAAACCTGCGGGTGCGCGCGTTCGAGCTTACTATGCAACTTATTCAAGCCATTCAAATAAGCTTTGGCTGAAGCCACCACAATATCAGTATCAGCGCCTTGCCCATTCACAATGCGCCCGCCTTTGGCCAAACGCACCGTTACCTCACCTTGTGCATCCGTACCGCTGGTAATGTTGTTGACGGAATACAATTGCAACTCAGCACCGCTATTTACAATACGCTCAATTGCTTTAAATGCCGCGTCCACTGGACCGCCACCATCCGCTTCAGATTTTTTCTCCGTGCCATTATCAGACACTGTAATCAACGCATGCGGTATTTCACCTGTTTGTGACGCCACTTGCAAATACACCAATTTGTAGTTTTCAGTCGCCTCTTGTACGAACTCGTCACTCACCAAGGCGTGCAAATCTTCATCAAAAATTTCAGATTTTTTATCGGCCAAATCTTTAAAGCGTGCAAATGCGGCATTCAGCAAGTCTTCACTAGGCAACTCAATACCCAACTCCTTCAAGCGCGTTCTAAACGCATTGCGGCCGGACAATTTACCCAAAGTCAATTTGTTCGCATTCCAGCCCACGTCTTCAGCGCGCATAATTTCGTAAGTCTCGCGGTGCTTCAATACGCCATCTTGGTGAATACCAGACTCATGTGCAAAGGCATTAGCGCCTACAATGGCTTTATTGGGCTGCACTGGGTAACCCGTAATGGATGACACCAATTTGCTGGTGGCTACAATTTGTGTGGTATCAATACGTGTAGTCAAATTAAAAACATCGCTACGGGTTTTAATCGCCATCACGACTTCTTCTAAGCTCGCGTTACCTGCGCGCTCACCCAAGCCGTTAATCGTACATTCCACCTGACGTGCACCGCCCATGACGGCTGCTAATGAGTTCGCTACGGCCATGCCAAGGTCATTATGACAATGCGTTGACCATACCACTTTATCGCTATTGGGCACGCGCGCAATCAACTCACGCATACGCTCGCCCCATGGTGCAGGAATAGAATAGCCAACGGTATCTGGTACATTAATGGTTGTAGCACCCGCTTTAATCACCGCATCAAATATACGTATCAAAAAATCCATGTCTGAACGCACCGCATCTTCGGCTGAGAACTCTACGTCATCGGTATATTCCAATGCCCACTTCACGGCTTGCACCGCACGCTCCACCACTTGGTCTTCCGTCATGCGGAGTTTGTTTTCCATGTGGATCTTACTGGTGGCAATAAACGTGTGGATGCGTCCACTTGCCGCATGTTTTATCGCCTCGCCTGCACGGCGCACATCATTTTCACTCGCGCGCGCCAATGAACATACGGTTGAGTTCTTAATGATTTTGGCAATTTCTGAAATTGCATCAAAGTCGCCTGGGCTGGCTGCGGCAAAACCTGCTTCAATCACGTTCACGCCCAATTTTTCGAGCTGGCGCGCAATACGGATTTTTTCTTCTTTAGTCATCGCCGCGCCTGGGCTTTGCTCGCCATCACGCAAGGTGGTGTCAAAAATAATAATTTGATCTTGTTTCGTTGCTTGATTCATGGTCATTACCTTACTTTTTATTCAGTTTAATTTTAGCTTAATTTGAGACTGAGTAAATTTACCTTAAAGCAAATTGAGCTCAAATAGTAGCATCTCGCTGCAGATGATACGCAACGTCATTTAATACATAAGGGGGAAGTTTAGTTTGCGCGCTAGCGCAGGTTTTCAGTACAGAGCGCAGCAGCACGTAACGCAAACATTTTGCGCAAGAGTAATGCGCTAGCAATTAAGCAAATCGCAAAAAGTGTACTTGAAAAGTGTAAATTCGACATAGTGATAGAAATATAATGTTTTTTAGCCAACTCTGCAAGTGTTTAACCTTGGTATTCAACCTTAGTCACTTAAGTCACTTAGCTTTTTTGCGCGAAGCTTTCCACGCAACCACATTACATACCCTGATAGCGCATAAACAGCCATTACAAAAAACAAGACTTCTGGCGGGCTGTATGAAATAAGCACAAAAGCCAGCACAATGCCCAACATGACAATAAATGGCACACTGTGTTTTAAGTTAATGTCTTTACCACTGTAATAACGTAAATCACTCACCATTGATGCGCCTGCAAACACAGTAAGCCCCCAAGCCATCCATTTCATTTTAAGCACACCAAAAAATACATCGCGACCACTCACGCCATATTCATAAGACACCCACACAAAACCTGCTAACAGCGCGGCAGCGGCAGGGCTAGGCAAGCCCTGAAAATAGCGTTTATCTTGTTGCTCGTCATCTAACTTGGTATTAAACCGCGCCAAGCGCAATGCTGCACATGCACAGTAAATAAAAGCGGCAATCCAACCTAATTTGCCTAAAGGTTTGAGTGCCCACACATAAAGGATGAGCGCCGGAGCAACGCCAAACGACACCATGTCAGATAAGCTGTCATACTCCGCGCCGAATGCACTTTGCGTATTGGTCATGCGCGCTACGCGGCCATCTAAACCATCCATCACCATGGCGATAAAAATGGCAATTGCAGCATACTCAAAATTGCCATTCATCGCCTGTACGATGGCGTAAAATCCTGCAAACAAGGCTGCTGAGGTAAATAAATTCGGCAGCAAATAAATACCACGCGCTCTTAATGACGGGCTATCTGTTTTGCTATTTGAAAATCGTTGTTTAGTATCTGTCATATTTCGTATCATACCTGCGAATGAGATAAATATAAATCAAGAGCTAAAATTATGGCGTAACACAGCTGGCTGAATTCAGTCCACTTAGCCGACATAAGTACAGACATAAATGAAGTATAACAAAGGCATGTGATAATATCTCGCTTGTTTATAAAGGGCACCTCTAATTAACTCAACTTTCGTTGTCATACTGCGTTGCTCACAAAAAATTATTCCTTACATATCAAACATATGCCGCGTCATAATTTTTCATTCGCGCCTTGTTTGGCTTAGAAACTTGAATTATTAGAGGCACCCTAAAGTTAAAACTATGCAATTTACATTACACAAACAAGATGGCCTTGCCCGTCGCGGCACACTCTCACTTGCCCATGGTGAGGTACAAACCCCAGCTTTTATGCCTGTTGGCACTTATGGCACAGTCAAGGCCATGTCGCCATTAGAATTAAAAGAAATCAACGCCCATATCGTGTTAGGCAATACGTTTCACCTATGGCTACGCCCTGGGTTAGAAGTGATTGCCGCGCACGGTGGCTTACACAAATTTATGGGCTGGGATGGGCCAATTCTCACGGACTCAGGCGGTTTTCAGGTGTGGAGCTTAGGCGCGTTACGTAAAATCTCTGAAGAAGGCGTTAAATTTCGCTCGCCGATCAACGGCGACAGCTGTTTTTTAACACCTGAAGAATCCATGCGTATTCAAAAAGTGCTGAATTCTGACATTGTAATGATTTTTGATGAATGCACGCCTTACCCCGCCACAGTGAAAGAAGCCAACGACTCCATGCAGCTTTCATTGCGCTGGGCGCGCCGTAGCAAAGATGCGCATGCAGGCAATAGCAATGCGCTATTCGGCATTATTCAGGGTGGCATGTATGAAGATTTGCGCGATATTTCTTTAGCTGGATTAACGGAGATTGACTTTGATGGCTACGCAATTGGCGGCTTGTCAGTTGGCGAACCCAAAGAAGATATGTTGCGTATTTTGGCGCACACCGCACCTAAAATGCCGCAAAACAAACCACGCTACTTAATGGGTGTAGGTACGCCAGAAGACTTGGTCGATGCGGTTTCTCAAGGCATTGACATGTTCGACTGCGTGATGCCTACGCGCAATGCACGCAATGGCTGGCTGTTTACGCAATATGGTGACATTAAAATTAAAAACGCTACTTATAAGAACGATACCGCGCCACTGGATGCTGATTGCAGCTGTTATACCTGCCGTAATTTCACCCGCGCTTATCTGCACCATTTGCACAAGGTTGGTGAAATTTTAGGTTCACGCCTCAATACTATTCATAACCTGCATTACTACCAGATGCTGATGCAGGGCATGCGTAATGCGATCGAGGTGGGAAGCTTCGAAGCATTCAAACAAGACTTTTCTGCAAAGCGTAGGCGTTTATCCTGACTTTTTAGCTTCAAAGTTGAGAGTACTGCAACACAAGTCAGTCTGTGCTAAAATTCAAAGCTAATTTTTTAGACCATTTCCACTTATATTTTAAGAGAGTTATATCGTGTTTATTTCAAATGCCTACGCCGCTGCAGCACCTGCTACCGATTTCACAAGTTTTTTGCCACTTGTCGTGATTTTTGTACTGTTTTTCTTCATGATTATTCGCCCACAAATGAAACAAGCTAAAGCGCAACGCAATATGATTGCTGCTTTGCAAAAAGGCGATGAAGTAGTCACCGGTGGCGGCATCATTGGTAAAGTGACGAAAGTCACTGAAAGTTTTGTGAGCGTTGAAATTGCGCCAAACACTGAAATTACCGTACAAAAACATGCCATTCAAAGCGCACTACCAAAAGGTACTATTAAAAGCCTTTAATGCTGGTCATATTCGCACCACCTCAAATTAACACCGCTATTCACTAGAGTCTAACTATGAACCGCTATCCATTGTGGAAAAACATTCTTGTTGTTGTCATGATTTTAATTGGGCTGATTTATACCATCCCCAATTTTTTTGGTGAATCGCCAGCGGTACAAGTGACGCCTGCCAAGAGCACAACAAAACTTGACCCTGCCTTGCTGGGTCAAGTTGAGGCAGTTTTCAAACAAGAGAAAATTCAATACGACGGCATTTATTTAGATGCGCGCGGTGTTAAAGCGCGCTTTGCCAATACCGACACACAAATTAAAGCTAAAGATGTGTTGCAAGCAAGCTTAGGCAAAGATTACACCGTTGCCCTCAACTTGCTTTCCCGCTCACCAGACTGGTTACGCAGCTTAGGTGCCAAACCAATGTACTTGGGTCTGGATTTACGCGGTGGGGTACATTTCTTACTGCAAGTCGATATGAAAGCCGCGTTAGATAAAGCCGCTGAGCGCTTTGTAGGTGATTTTAGAACCGCTTTACGTAAAGAACGTGTTTCATATATTGGCGTAACGCGCGAAGGACAAACCGTTCAAGTTCGCTTTAGTAACGCGGCTGAGCTGGCAAAAGGCAAAAAAATCATCAGCAAAGAATATCCGGATTTAACACTTAATGAATCTGCAGAGGGTGAGAGTCAATTACTCACTGCGTCATTAAATGCAGTGGAACAAAAACGTATTCAAGACTTTGCCTTAAAACAAAACATCCAAACACTGCATAATCGTATTAACGAGCTGGGCGTAGCAGAGCCGATTATTCAACAACAAGGCGTAGACCGTGTAGTGGTGCAACTTCCTGGTGTGCAGGATACCGCAAAAGCAAAAGATATTTTAGGTCGTACCGCTACGCTGGAAATCAGGCTTGTTGATGAAGAGAAATCTGACGCAGCCACACTGGAAAAAGCAGATAAAGGCCAAGCGCCATTAGGCGACGAGGTCTATAAAGACCGTGAGGGCCGTCCTATTCTAGTGAAAAAGAATGTAGTGCTTACTGGCGACTACATTACTGACGCGGGGCCTGGTGTGAACAGTCAAAACGGACAGTCCGTTGTCAATGTCTCACTGGATGCACGTGGCGCGCGCATATTTCAACAAGTCACACGTGAAAATGTGGGCAAACGCATGGCGATATTGCTGATTGAAAAAGGCAATACTGAAGTCATCACAGCACCAGTAATTAACGAAGAGATTGGCGGCGGTCGCGTACAGATTTCCGGCATGGCTAACACACAAGAAGCCACCGATATTTCATTACTATTGCGTGCTGGTGCACTTGCCGCACCAATGGATATCATTGAAGAACGTACTGTCGGCCCAAGTATGGGACAAGATAATATCAATCGCGGCGTCCATTCTACCTTGTGGGGCTTTGCCGCCATCGCTGTCATGATGATGATCTATTACATGGCGTTTGGCGCGGTGTCAGTCGCTGCCTTGGCCATCAACTTATTGCTGTTAGTTGCTATTTTATCAATGCTACAAGCCACGCTCACACTACCAGGCCTGGCCGCAATTGCATTGGCACTGGGGATGGCGATTGATGCCAACGTACTGATTAACGAGCGCGTACGAGAAGAATTACGCAATGGCAACACACCGCAAGCCAGCATTCATGCGGGCTATGACCGCGCTTGGGATACCATTCTGGATTCAAACGTCACCACCATGATTGCAGGTTTAGCGTTATTTATGTTTGGTACAGGTCCAATTAAAGGCTTTGCAGTAGTGCACGTATTAGGCATTTTAACTTCGATGTTCAGTGCGGTATTGGTATCACGCGCACTCGTCAACTTGATTTATGGTTATCGCCGTAAATTAACTAAGTTGTCTATCGGCCAAATTTTCAAAGCATAAGCTTAAACCTACACCTTTTAGAGTATAGATTATGGAATTATTTAGAATCAAAAACGATATTCCCTTTATGAGTTATGGTCGCCTCACGACGACCATCTCATTGGTGACATTTATCTTGGCAATTTTCTTTTTAGCCACACGCGGGTTAAGTTTTGGCGTGGATTTTACTGGTGGCACGGTGATGGAAGTGAACTATCCGCAAGCCGCGGATTTAGATAGCGTTCGCAAAGCGGTGGATAGTATCGGCCTAAAAGAAGCTACCGTACAGAATTTTGGCTCAAGTCGCGATGTATTGATTCGTTTGCCAGTCAAGCCTGGTTTATCAGTGTCGCAACTTTCAGAACAGGTTAAAGCAGCTTTAGTGAATGCTGATGCCAAGGTTGAAGTACGACGTGTTGAATCAGTTGGCGCTCAAGTCGGCGATGAACTGTATGAAAATGGTGGCTTGGCACTATTTTTTGTCTGCTTAGGCATTGTGCTATACCTGTGGTTGCGCTTTGAATGGCGCTTTGCAGTAGCGGCCATTATCGCTAACATGCATGACGTGGTCATTATTCTAGGTTTCTTTGCATTTTTCCAATGGGAATTCAACCTCACGGTTCTCGCCGCGGTGCTGGCCGTATTAGGCTACTCCGTCAATGAATCTGTCGTTGTATTTGACCGGGTACGCGAAAACTTCCGCAAAATGCGTAAAGCAAGCGTAGTGCAAGTGATCGACAACGCAATCACCCGCACCATGTCTCGTACTGTGATTACGCATATGATGACGCAAACCATGGTAGGTTCAATGTTGCTATTTGGCGGCGAAGTGCTACATAACTTTGCGTTAGCTCTTACTATCGGTATTTTGTTCGGCATTTATTCTTCAGTATTGGTCGCTTGTCCAATCGCCATGTGGTTAGGCGTTAATCGCGCTAACTTGATTGGCGATGTTGAGAAAAAAGAAGGTAGCAAAGAAGAAAAAGTGGTCGAGCCAGATCCATCGGAATTTGCCTAAACAGCTCGCGCACTGACTGTGCTTTATAGCAGGCCAAAGCACAGTCAGCTTGATAACAACCCCGCGCACGTATAAACTCCTTACATCGTCAACAGCTTAAACTCACCCATTGGATAACATTCCTATTTCTTGGCAACTAGGTGCGCTTGCCTTATTGCTACTTATTTCCGGCTTTTTCTCAATCGCCGAAACCAGCTTGATGTCACTTAACCGTTACCGATTGCGGCATTTGGTTAAAGAAGGCCATCGCGGAGCGCGTTTAGCCAGTGCCTTATTAGCTAAAACAGATAAACTGCTAGGCGTTATTCTGCTTTGCAATAATTTTGCCAACGCCGCTTCCGCCACTTTAGTCACAGTGATTGTTGTAGAGCTTTTTGGCGAAGGCGAGTGGGCGCTAATGCTAGGCACACTGGCGGTGACTTTTGCTATTTTAGTATTCAGTGAAATTTCACCTAAGGTCATCGCCGCTGCCTACCCCGAAAAAATTGCGATGTTTTGCAGCTTTATACTCTACCCATTACTTAAAGTGCTGTATCCAGTAGTTTGGTTCGTCAACTTGTTCGTTGGCGCACTGTTAAAAATATTGGGCGTCAGGGTCAATTTTGAAGAATCTACGCAATCACTCACTATGGACGAATTGCGAAGTATCGTCACCGATGCAGGTCATTTTTTACCCAAAAAACACCGTGCTATTTTGTTGAATCTATTTGATTTAGAAAAAATCAGTGTAGATGACGTCATGACAGCACACACATTAGTTGAATCAATTGACTTTGACTCACCCCTGGACGAAATTTTGCAACATATTTCCAGCAGCCACCACACTCGCCTGCCTGTGCGTCAAGGCGAGCAAGAGGAAATCATTGGCATATTGCATGTAAGAAAAGTCATTAGCCAGCTACGCACACTGCATCAAGGCAGCGATTTAGACAAAGAGGCCTTGCGTGAAGTGATGAGTGAGCCCTATTTCATTCCTTCTGGCACACCACTTTTTACACAAATTCAACAATTTCAAGAGAACCAGCAACGCATCGCCTTGGTTGTCGATGAATACGGTGAATTTAAAGGCTTAGTAACCCTGGAAGACATTTTAGAAGAGGTGATTGGTGACTTTACAACACAATCACCTTCCCGCCTTGGCAGTTACCGCCAAGAGGCTGATGGAAGCTGGTTGGTAGATGGCAGCAGCACACTACGTGACCTCAATAAAAAATTAAACCTCAAGTTGCCCATTGATGGTCCACGCACGCTCAACGGTCTAATACTCGAACACTTTGAAGACATCCCCGAATCCAGCACCAGCTTTAAAGTGGGTAAGCATGTACTGGAAATTGTGCAAACTCAAGATAGAATTGTGAAAAGCGTTAAGATATTCCCTTAGTCTTTGCAATTGAGCAATGTATTTGCAAGATATTATTCCATCTCAACTGGTGAAATTAAGCTTGAATTTTTTCCAGTTTGGCTCAAAATAGATTCAAATTATGGCTAAAACTCCAACAGACAGTAATACGGCACTTAAACCTGAGGTTGCAAAACCAAAATTGCCCCCCATGTTTAAAGTGTTGCTATTAAATGACGATTACACGCCGATGGAGTTTGTCGTTGAAACGATAGAACGCTTTTTTAATAAAAGCCGTGAACAAGCAACGCAAATTATGCTCAAAGTACATACCGAGGGCGCGGGCGTATGTGGAGTTTATCCACAAGATATTGCAGAAACAAAAATGAATCAGGTGCTGGAGCATGCAAGGCAATTGCAACACCCTTTGCAATGCGTGATAGAGATGACTTGAATACAACAAAATTAAGGTACAAAAAATGATTGCTCAAGAGTTAGAAGTTAGCCTGCACATGGCTTTTATGGACGCTAGACAAAAGCGCCATGAACTCATTACGGTTGAGCATTTATTACTCGCCATGATTGATAACCCAACGGCGGCTGAGGTGCTACGCGCGTGCGGGGCAAAACTCGAAGCATTGCGTACTGAACTCAATCAATACATTGAAGAACACACCCCAACTGTGATTGGTCAGGATGACGTTGATACGCAACCAACGCTGGGCTTTCAGCGCGTTATCCAACGGGCCATGTTACATGTACAGTCCTCAGGCAAAAAAGAAGTCACTGGCGCCAATGTATTGGTTGCAATTTTCGGCGAAAAAGATTCGCATGCCGTGTTTTTCTTGCATCAACAAGGCATTACCCGTTTAGATATTGTTAACTTTATCTCACATGGTGTTTCTAAAGTAGGCGAAACCGCAAAACCAGAAGGCCCAGAGCAAGAAACGGACGCAGAAGCAGCTCCAGCAGGTGCACTTGAAAACTTTACACTCAATCTAAACGTACAGGTAGCCGCAGGCAAAATCGACCCGCTGATTGGCCGTAGCGCTGAATTAGAGCGTGTGGTACAAACATTATGCCGCCGCCGTAAAAATAACCCGCTATTAGTGGGTGAAGCAGGCGTAGGTAAAACTGCGATTGCCGAAGGTTTAGCACGCCGTATTGTAGAAAAAAATATTCCAGATATATTGGCCAATGCGGTTGTTTATTCACTCGATATGGGCGCATTGCTCGCTGGTACCAAATACCGTGGTGATTTTGAACAGCGCTTAAAAGCAGTGATGAAGCAGCTTGCAGAAAAACCCGATGCCATTTTATTTATTGATGAAATTCACACCTTGATTGGCGCAGGCTCTGCCAGTGGCGGCACTTTAGATGCCAGCAATTTATTGAAACCAGCACTCTCCAATGGCTCTCTTAAATGCATAGGCGCCACTACTTATCAAGAATATCGCGGTGTATTTGAAAAAGACCACGCGCTATCTCGCCGCTTTCAAAAAATTGACGTGGCGGAACCTAGTGTTGCCGAAACCATAGAAATACTTAAAGGTTTAAAATCACGTTTTGAAGAACACCATAGCGTGAAATATACTGCTAGCGCCCTCACTACAGCCGCAGAATTATCAGCTAAATATATCAATGACCGCCACTTGCCTGACAAAGCGATTGATGTGATTGATGAAGCCGGGGCTGCACAACGTATATTGCCAAAATCTAAACAGAAGAAAACGATCGGCAATAAAGAAATTGAAGACATTATTGCTAAAATTGCGCGGATTCCGCCAAAAAACATCTCTAACGACGACCGTAGTGCACTTAAAACACTTGAGCGCGATTTAAAAGCCGTCGTATTTGGCCAAGACAAAGCAATTGAAGCCCTTACATCCGCTGTAAAAATGGCGCGTAGCGGCCTGGGTCAAGGTAACAAACCCATCGGCAGCTTCTTATTTAGCGGCCCCACTGGTGTGGGTAAAACCGAAGTCGCCAAACAGCTAGCTTACATTATGGGCATAGAATTGATTCGCTTCGATATGAGTGAATACATGGAACGTCATGCGGTATCGCGCTTAATTGGCGCGCCGCCTGGCTACGTGGGGTTTGAACAAGGTGGTTTAATGACAGAGGCCATTACCAAACACCCGTATTGCGTACTTTTACTCGATGAAATTGAAAAAGCGCATCCGGACATCTTTAATATCCTGCTACAAGTGATGGATCACGGCACACTCACCGATAATAATGGCCGCAAAGCTGACTTTAGAAATGTAACCATTATCATGACCACTAATGCTGGTGCAGAAGGCCTGTCTAAATCAAGCATGGGCTTTACAACCACTAAACAAACCGGAGACGAACAGGCCGACATTAAACGCTTATTCTCACCTGAGTTCCGTAATCGCCTGGATGCAACGGTTTCATTTACTGCGCTTTCACAAGATATTATTATCCGTGTGGTTGATAAATTCTTAATTCAGCTTGAAGATCAATTGCATGAGAAAAAAGTTGAGGCAACTTTCAGCGACGCCCTTAAAGCTTACCTTGGTAAAAAAGGCTTTGACCCACTGATGGGCGCCCGCCCAATGGCAAGGCTGATTCAAGATACTATTCGCAAAGCCCTTGCAGATGAGTTGCTATTTGGCAGATTAACCAATGGCGGTAGCGTACATGTGGATATTGACGATAAAGATGAGGTGAAGCTTACTTTTACTGAAGATAAGCAATCTTCAGAATCATCTCTAGCAACTGCCGAATAGAACACAGCACGTTCCCTGAGCCTGTCGAAGGGTGTGTGCGACTCAACTAGCCCTTCGACAGGCTCAGGGAACGGCAGTTTAGGGAATGCGCGCATTCAGCAAACTAAAGTAACGTTATATTTTTCCATCACGCTAACAAACAATGCTGACTCAATCAAAGCTTTCAACCAAGCCTTTAATTTTGAATAGGGCGCAGATTCAAACCAAACACTATCCACAGCTGCAAACTGCCGAATAAACGGGAATATTGCAATATCAGCCAAGCTCACTTGGTCTTTCAACAAAAACTGATGTTGGCTTAATAGCAGTTCAAGCTTCTGCAAAAAGATTTCCCCTTGCGTTCTATAAGCCTCAGCTGGTTGCTCAGGAAAGCGTATTGCGTATTTATATTGATCTAAAGCTGGCTTAAAACCCGTATCGTTTTCTGCAATAAGTTGTTGTGTTTGCCCACAATCTGCCTCCAACCAACCATCGGCATCATTCTGCCGCAATGCCCAAACCATAATATCCAAGCTTTGCTCAAGCACCGCGCCATTGTGTAGTACCAACACAGGCACAGTGCCTTTGGGCGACACTTTTAACATCTCTATAGGTTTACTCTTTAATTCGATTTCTCGGATTTCAAAATTTATTCCAGCATATTTGAGTGCCATTCGAGCACGCATAGCATAAGGACAACGGCGATAAGAATATAAAACTGGCAGTTTCATCGCACTATAACAACGTGGCTAACCTAGCGTTTTGCAAACATCACGGATCAGCTTAGGCCCTTTATAGATTAAACCACTGTACAACTGCACTAAACTGGCCCCTGCGGCAATTTTTTCAACTGCATCTGCACCACTCAAAATACCACCCACGCCGATAATAGGCACTGCACCTTGTAGCCGTTGCGACAATTGACCAATGACTAAAGTTGATTTTTCACGTACGGGTGCACCCGATAAACCACCGGTTTCATTAGCATTTTCCATCCCTTGTACCGCCTCACGCGACAGCGTGGTGTTAGTTGCAATCACGCCGTCAATTTTATGCTCTACTAACAAATCAGCGATTTCATTGATTTGCTCACACTCCAGGTCTGGCGCTATTTTTAAGGTGATTGGCACATAACGGCCGTGTTGATTTGCAAGTTTAGTTTGTTCTAACTTGAGTATAGCCAGCAAGTGCGACAAGGCCTCTTTTTCTTGCAAGGCACGCAGATTTTTGGTGTTGGGTGAAGAAATATTAACCGTAATGTAACTCGCATACGCATACACTTTTTGCATGCAAATCAAATAATCATCCACTGCATTTTCCATCGGCGTATCAAAATTTTTGCCTATGTTAATGCCAAGCACCCCCTTGTATTTAGCCGCTTTTACATTCTCGACCAAGTTATCAACGCCTAAATTGTTAAAGCCAAAGCGGTTCACAATGCCTTGCGCTTCTTTTACTCTAAATAAGCGGGGTTTAGGGTTGCCTGGTTGCTGACGCGGCGTTACCGTGCCAATCTCAATAAAACCAAAACCTAACGCCGCCATGCCATCAATCACCGCGCCGTTCTTATCTAAGCCTGCGGCCAAGCCGACAGGGTTCGGAAAGGTGATACCCATCACCTGCCGTGGCTGGCAAGTGAGTGCTTTTGGATAAAGTGACAATACACCTGATTGCTCAGCCAACTTGAGGCTTTTTAAAGTGATGTCATGAGCGGTTTCAGCATCAAGCTGGAAAAGTAATGGTTTTGCGAGTGAGTAAATGTTCATAGTAGTATTTTACTGCAAAAACTATTTAGCCACAGATGCGCACAGATACACACAGATGAATTTATATCGCTACTGGCAACTTATCCTGTCATACATCGACTTATCTTGCGCACAAGTACCGTATGTCAGTACATAAGTAGCAAGCCTGCCGTACCAATGGCATAATGTTTACCTAAACTCTTCGCATCAATTAAATTCAAATGCATACAAAAAACCAAGCATTACCATTACTCGGTGGCTTAACGCCAACTCAATTTCTAGCAGAATACTGGCAGAAAAAGCCTTTGCTGATTAAAAACGCAATTCCAAATTTTGAAGGATTGCTAAGCCCTGATGAGCTAGCAGGCTTAGCTTGCGAAGATGATGTGCAATCGCGGATTGTTGAGTATAAAAAGGGAAAGTGGCATGCAAGCCATGGTCCTTTTGCTGATGCAGATTTTGCAAAACTGCCGGAGCAGCCAACCAAAGATCACAACTGGACTTTGCTAGTACAAAGCGTGAACCATTACTTGCCAGAAGCAGCAGCGCTGTTGCAGCAATTTAACTTTATCCCACATGCGCGGCTTGATGATTTAATGGTAAGTTACGCGCCTGTTGGCGGTGGTGTGGGGCCGCATTTTGATAGTTATGATGTGTTTTTATTACAGGGGCAAGGTAAGCGCTTGTGGCGGATTAGTAAACAATCAGACTTAGACTTGATTGAAGGTGCGCCTTTACGCATTTTGAAAAACTTTGATACGGCGCAAGAATGGCTGCTAGAAGCAGGCGACATGTTGTATTTACCGCCGCATCTTGCGCATTGGGGCATTGCGGTTTCTGATGGTGCTATAGACTGCATGACGTATTCAATTGGGTTTCGTGCGCCAAAAAACCAAGAACTAGCCACTGAATTTTTAGGCTTTATGCAGGATAGATTGAATCAAGATCAATTGGTTTTAGATGGCATCTACCAAGATGCGGATTTAACTTTACAAAATCACCCTGCTGAAATTAGTAGCGCCATGATTAGCAAAGTGAGTGCAATTTTACAAAAAATCCAATGGTCAGAGCGCGATGTGGCAGAATTTTTAGGCACTTATCTTTCAGACCCTAAAGCAGACGTAGTATTTGAACCCAACAAAAAAATTTCCATGCGCGCGTTTAATGAAAAACTTGCAAAGCTAGGCATTAGGTTAGACTTAAAAAGCCAAATGCTATTCGAAGCTAACTGTTTTTATTTGAATGGTGAAGCCGCTAAATTTACGGGAGATTCTGCGGAATTACTCAAGAAACTCGCCGATAATCGACACCTCAAGCCAAATGATATAAGCTCAAACGACGGTCTGCACAAAGAAATTGACGCACGATTGCTACAACAGCTTTACGATTGGTATATTGCAGGTTATTTATATTTCGATATATAAAATTCACAACGCCATGAACAACAACACTACACTTGCCCCTAACCAAATCATCGAAGGTGAGCATCTTTACAGCGATGCAATCAATATCATTTTAGCCAATGCACAACGTGAACTTTTAATTTTTGATCAAGATTTAAGCCATGGCGGCTTTGCCAGTGTGCAAAAATACGCCTTAATTCAGCAGTTTCTAAGTCAAAACATCACCAGCCAATTAACCATTATTTTGCAACAAACTGCTTTTTTTGCTAAAAAATGTCCACGTCTTTTAAATCTACTCAATACCTACAGCCATAAAATGAGTGTGCATGTGACCAATCAATCGGTAAAACATGCCAAAGATTGTTTTATATTAGCGGATGGGCAGCATTACATTAAACGTATTCATATTGACCAAGCGCGCTTTAAATATGCACTTAATGATGTCGCCGGCGTCAAAGCACTCGACACTAGATTTAAAGAGCTAAAAGAAGCAATTCAAGACGTGGTTTCAATGACGCAGCTTGGGCTATGAGTTGTATTCTGTCATTTTTTATGTAACAACACTTTTTTACATTGTTTCCACGCGTTAGCAGCGTCTGAATTAAAAATCATCACTTTACAACATCGTGTTGCAGAAGATATTTTGCCTAATCATGCAACACAAAGATAAAGTAAGCCGTGCAATTTTAAGCTGGAGAAATAGCAAACAGTCACTTAATGATCAACTTAAAACTTGAGTGGAGTGACCAAATTTGAGTAATTTCTGCATAACATATGAACTTTTTTATAAAAAATACTACAACTCACTAAAAATACTGGATTTTTTCAAAATAGCTGGTAAAATTTGCGCCACTCGGTATAGCTAACAATGTAAAAGTTTTAAGCCGTTATCGAAAACAGTTTTTTAACCAGTTATCACCCTTAAGGAAATTAAAATGTCACGTTCTATTCTACTTGCTGCATTGTTAGCTCTTGCTGTTACTGCTTGCGGCGAAAAAGCTGCTGAAGCACCTGCTGTTGACGCGCCTGCTGTTGAAGCACCAGTTGAAGCTGCACCTGCTGCTGAAGCTGCACCAGTTGAAGCTGCACCTGCTGCTGAAGCTGCACCAGTTGAAGCTGCACCTGCTGCTGAAGCTGCTAAGTAATTAGCTATTAGTAATAAAAAAGCCGACTTTTAGTCGGCTTTTTTATTTTGCGTGATGTTTTATAACTTTCTTACAATGGCTGATTAAACGACCTCTCTCCAATCAAATCCTTGCAGCTGATCTGCCACTCCTATCCAATCTACTTCGCAACCTAAAACTTTAGCTAACGCTGACTTAGCCAATAATGGTGTATTGTTTTTAGCGCTTAAATGCGCCGCCACAATATGCTGCAACTTACTGTTATCTAACTTTGATAATAAATTGGCAGAATCAAGATTTTCTAAGTGACCTAAATCACCCCCAACTCGTTTTTTCAGTGGCCAGCCATAAGGGCCATTTTGTAGCATATTCGCATCATGGTTGCACTCTAGCATCAATGCATTACAGCCACTTAATTTATCTTCAATATGTGGGGTACCTCGTCCTACATCAGTGAGTACCCCTAACCTTAAGTTGCCATCAACAAAAACACATTGAATTGGCTCACGCGCATCATGCGGGACTGGATAAGGTTGAACTTCAATATCGGCAATCGCAACCGCCGTATGGCTATCCATAATATTGAGTTGCAAATCATGCTGATTAGGCATGTAGCGCGTGACCATCTTAAGTGTGCCATAGGTAAGCCACACTGGAATACGATGCTTGGCTGCCAGCTTAAACGCCCCACCCGCATGGTCATCATGCTCGTGCGTAATCACAATGCCAGTAATGTCATTGGGGGTGAGATTTAACCGCGCCAGCCTAGACGTGGTTTCTTTAACACTAAAGCCACAATCCAGCATCAGCCGGGTTTGCTTGACTTCAACCACCAGCGCATTGCCAGCACTACCGCTACCTAGCGAGGCAAAGCGCATGTTTCTAATTGTCCGGGAGAATTAAAATATTATTTTAATTGTTCGTACATCAGCGCAATAATGCGATTAGCCGTGGTGGTGCGTACGCGCGCGCCATCTTTATCTACCACTGTCACAACGGCATTGTCTTTATCACCATCAGCTACTTTTACGCGATACTGCTTCTCAGGGTTCACTTTTTGTTTATCATCGCTGCCCCAGAACTTCAGGCTGTCCATGATACTTTTTTCTTCTTTTTTAGCGGCTGTTTCTGGTTCCTTTTTATCGTCGTCCCCCCAGAATTTCAAGGACTCCATCAAGCCTTTCTTTTTCTTAGGGCTATCATCAATATCGACATCAGCATAACGCACAAAGAATACGCCGTTAGAGCGATCTTTATCTTCAATCACAAAACCGATTCTATCCAACGCTAATCCAACGCGACGCCATGCGCGGTCAAACGGATCATTCAATAGCAGCCTAGCGCTACCATCAGACTCTTTAACCACTTCAGCGTGCTTAATGTTAACGGCATCCGCAACAATAGCTTTGGACTTTTGCTCTTCAACACCAAGTTTTACCATTAAACGGCGCAATAATTCCGCATCTAACTCAGCATCGACAGGGTCTGCATTGTTAGCGACTTTGTCTTCCAATTTGTAACCAGTATCAATTTTACCAAGCTGGGTTGTTACTACATTTTTCCCGTCATCAGGGGCCCCCATCACGGAGCGATGCGTCATGTAAATTTCAGTAGTATTGGGTTCTGTACCATGATCCAGACGCGTGCGGAATTTCTTCTTATCCGCAAAGCCTGATAACTTATCTAGCCATTTATCAAATTTATCGCCAAAATTACCCTTTTCATCTTTTTTAATGGCATCGGAATCAATCCATTCAGTTTCCATCACGCCAGTTTGTGGATTTTCTACGCGGACAGCAAAGCCCATGTCAATCCAAAACTCGCGTATCACTGGCCAGATTTTTTCAGCAGGCGCATTTACCACCAACCAACGCTGCGCACCTGATCTTTCTAAGCGTACGCCATCAGGAGTTGCCAATACCTTTTCAACTCCTGCCTCTTGGCCATCCTGTGCCTGACTATAAGTTGAATAACTAGTGCTACCAGGAATTGAATAAGCATCACTCACCGGACTTGTGGTTAGATCAGGCGGCACCTCTAACGGGCGAGATCTGCCAGCACCTTTGTAATCTGATTTATTATCAATAAAGGGGATAGAGTCGCAAGCAGTTAAACTGGCTAACAACAGTAAAGACACGATTACAGATGGTGCTTTGTGTTTGGCAATTTTAAAATGTTTGGCGCTTTTAAAAATAACACTTGCTGACATGATGTTGACTTGTTTCATTCAAACCTCTTTATTTAGTCGAAGGTTTCATTAACGAATGAAACCTTCGGGTTAAGACTGTTAATTTATTATAAAATTTCTGCAGATGCGCAGGCATTACGCAGCGCATCATGATACTGCGCAGATAAGTTCATCATAGGCAAACGAATACCTGTTTTAATTAAACCCATTTCAGCCAACACCCATTTCACAGGGATTGGGTTAGCTTCAACAAATAATTTTTGATGCAAGGCAAATAACTTAGCATTTATCGCGCGCGCCGTCACAATGTCACCCGCGATAGCTGAGACACACATTTCGTGCATAAGTTTTGGTGCCACATTCGCCGTCACCGAAATAACGCCTTTACCACCAAGCAACATCAATGCCATCGCGGTAGCATCATCACCGCTGTAAACTGCAAAATCTTGTGGGGCGCGCAATAGTAAATCTGTACCACGCTCTATACCCCCTGTTGCATCTTTAATGCCGACTATATTAGGATGTGCCGCTAGGCGCAAGGTAGTGTCGTTGCTAATGTCGCAACCTGTTCGACCTGGTACGTTGTAAAGAATTTGCGGAATATTGACTGCATCAGCGACCGCTTTAAAATGCTGATACAGACCTTCTTGTGTCGGTTTATTGTAATAAGGGGCTACCAGCAAGCAGGCGTCTGCGCCCAAATCTTTAGCTTTTTGCGTAAGATTGATTGCCTCTTTAGTTGAGTTAGCCCCGGTGCCGGCAATAACAGGAACTCGTCCATTCACCTGACGGACAGCAGTTTGAATCAGCAAACAATGCTCATCGAAATCTACTGTAGGAGACTCGCCAGTTGTCCCGACAATGACAATACCATCCGTGCCTTGATCTATATGAAAATCAATCAACGCTTTCAAAGATGGGATATCCAAACGCCCATCTTCAAACATGGGCGTCACAATAGCCACTAAACTGCCTTGCAACATAGCAAACCTAAACTAATTCATAATTTTGTATTTTAACTTAAAAGCCAGATAAATAAACACACCCTAAGATGTAAACTTGACAGAAAATATTGAATAAACAACCATTTGAATATTAAGATAGTACAAAATACTGCCAATTTAGAATTTTCCAGCCAGATAGTTCGTCTTACTGTTGTATCAAACTGTTGTATCAAAAAAATACGTTAAGTGCACTTTACTCAATAAAAACGGTCACACACACTGTATAATCATATGATTGCAGGCCGCTTTTGATGTTAGCTATACTTCTGACAAAGTTTTGAATATGACCTTTGATTTCCATCACTACATCATGATTTTAATTGGCACAGTACTTGTGAATAACATCGTGCTGGTTAAAATTTTAGGCTTATGCCCGTTCATGGGTGTTTCTAAAAAGCTAGAAGCCTCTATCGGCATGGCTGGTGCCACTGCTTTTGTACTAAGCATAGGTTCCATGACCAGTTGGGGTATCAATCACTATCTGCTTGAACCAAACGGCTTGGAATATCTACGTACGCTCTCATTCATTGTGATTATTGCCGGCGTTGTACAGTTTACCGAAATGGTGATGGAAAAGAACTTTCCTTCATTACACCAGGCACTAGGTATTTTTCTGCCGCTCATCACTACCAACTGCGCCGTATTAGGCATCCCGCTCTTAAATGCGCAAGCCAGTCACAGTTTTTTGGAGTCCCTACTTTTTGGCATGGGTGGCGCAATTGGCTTTTCAATGGTATTGATATTATTTGCTTCAATGCGCGAAAGATTAGAAGCTGCGGACATCCCCGTTGTACTTAAAGGTTCTGCAATGGCCATGATTACCGCATCACTCATGAGTTTGGCATTTATGGGCTTTGCTGGACTTGATAAATATTAGCTTTAGGTACTGACTCTAGTGATATGTTAACTGCTCTATATATTATGCTTGGCTTAGCCTTGCTACTTGGCGTGGTTTTGGGCATTTCTGCTCTGCTATTCAAAGTTGAAGGTGACCCCTTAGTGGCACGCATTGATGCGATTTTGCCACAAACACAGTGCGGCCAATGTGGCTACCCAGGCTGCAAACCTTATGCGACCGCCATTGCCAAAGGCGAGGCAGACATTAACCAATGCCCGCCTGGCGGCGATGCTGGCGCACACGCTTTGGCAGACTTGATGGGGGTGGAATACAAACCGCTCAACGCTGAACATGGCGCTCCCAAACCTAAATCTGTCGCATTTATTGATGAGAACACTTGTATTGGCTGCACGCTGTGCATTCAGGCTTGCCCTGTAGATGCTATTTTAGGTGCGGCAAAACACATGCACACCATTATCGCCTCAGAATGTACTGGGTGTGAGCTATGTCTGGCACCCTGCCCTGTGGATTGCATCACCATGCAGCCCATTACTGAAACACCCGATAACTGGAAGTGGAAATACCCTATCATCCCGATTAAGGCGTTGCCTTCAACTGGGAGCAATGCGCCTTTATGAATTCAATCATTCAATTCACCAGCAGACTAATCCGAGGTCAATCCACATCGACTGATGTGCATAAATTCAATGGTGGCGTCCATCCGCCAGGATATAAAGACGATTCGACGACGCGCCCAATCGGTACACTTGCCATCCCTGAAAAGCTCATTCTACCGTTACGCCAGCATGTTGGTTATATACCAAAAATCAAAGTACACGTTAGCGACCATGTACTTAAAGGGCAAATGCTGGCAGAGGCTGAAGGCAGTGTATCAGCAGCAATCCATGCCCCGACCTCAGGCACGGTAACAGCCATCAGTAAAGAAGTGATTCCCCACCCCTCTGGTCTGCCAGACATGTGCATCACCTTAACACCTGACGGTAAAGACACATGGGCTACATTGCAGCCAGTAGATTGGCGTAACACGGCAAAAAAAGATCTGGTAGCTAGCTTACGTTTATCAGGTATCGTTGGCTTGGGTGGCGCCACCTTTCCTACCCACATCAAAGTACGTGCTGATGGAAAATCTCATGTGCACACCTTAGTGATTAACGCTGCCGAATGTGAACCGTATATCACTTGTGATGACATGCTGATGCGTGAACGTGCTGACGAAATCGTTAAAGGCATAGAAATAGTTCAGTATCTACTAGGTGCTGAAAATTGTGTTATTGGCATCGAAGACAACAAACCAGAAGCGACAATTGCAATGAGTGAAGCTTGCAAATCGCTTGCTAACGTATCGGTAAAAGCAGTGCCAACGCTCTACCCTAGCGGTGATGCACGTCGTTTGATTCATTTGCTATTAGGCACCGAAATCCCACATGACAAACGCTCAACTGACGTTGGCGTACAAGTATTTAACGTGGCGACAGTTTTGGCGATTTATCGATACTTCGCATTTGGCGAACCTGCCGTTAACCGTATTGTGACTATGACTGGTAGCGTAAATTCGCCGCAAAACTTTGAAGTTTTATTTGGCACACCGTTACAGTCATTAATCACTGCGGCTGGTGGCGCTAAAGCAGACACCACACATTTTATTATGGGTGGCCCCATGATGGGGTTTGATTTACCCACCATCGATGTGCCGATCACCAAGGCTGCAAATTGCATTATTGCGGCAACGCCCGATCTATTTGCACCGCCTCCGCCAGCGATGCCATGCATTCGCTGCGCGCGCTGCGCAGATGCCTGCCCAGTCAACTTGCAGCCACAAGAACTTTACTGGTTTGCAAAGTCAGATAATTTTGAAAAAGCGCGCGATTACAATTTATTTGACTGCATTGAATGCGGCTGCTGCACCTATGTGTGCCCTAGCAATATTCCACTCGTACAATATTATCGCTATGCAAAAAGTGAAATTATTGCGGCAGATAAAGCTAAAGAAGCGGCTGACCTCGCACGTGAGCGCAATGAATTCAGGCTAGCGCGTATTGAGCGTGAAAAATTAGAACGTGCGCAAAAACACGCAGAACGTGCTGCCAGCGCTAAAACAGATGAGCCAAAAACAGAAGGCGAAAAACCTGCAAATACTATGGCTGCGGATGATGCAAAAAAAGCCGCCATTGCAGCAGCTGTTGAACGCGCAAAAGCGTTAAAATTAGCAGTAGCTCATGCTGAGGGACAAATAAACAATAGCCAAGAAGAAACGAAAGCAACACCGGCGGAGGCTCAAAGCCACACCAATGAATCAGCCATGGCCGAGCAAGCCAAAGTTGAACAGGCTGTAACCGAGCAGGCAAAAAAAGATAAGCAAGCACTGATTGCCGCCGCAATCGAGCGTGCAAAAGCACAGAAATTAGCGGCAGCGCAAGCTGGTGTGGCGCCTAAAAATATTGAAAATATAAGCGCTACGGTACAAGCCGAAATCAGTGAAATTGATGCTATACGCGAGAAAGTCAAGCAAACCGTTGATGCAAAAAATTCGGATTAGAAACAAAAACAGACAACGTTACTAGGAAAAAATACTTGAACCGCTCACCCTACATTACCGACGCGCCAACCGTCAGCATTATCATGCTCAAAGTGTTGCTCGCGCTTGTGCCAGGCATCATTGCCTACACGTGGGTCTATGGCGGTGGCATTTTAGTTACCCTATCACTAGCGACAATCACCGCCTTAGTTTCAGAGGCTATTTTGCTTAAAATCCGTCAGCGTCCGATTCGCCCGTATTTGACAGACTTAAGTGCCGTCGTTACTGCATGGCTACTTGCGTTGGCATTACCTCCATTAGCGCCTTGGTGGCTAGTTGTGGTAGGAACGTTTTTTGCGATTGTTATCGCCAAACAGCTATACGGCGGATTAGGTTACAACCCGTTCAACCCAGCGATGGTAGGTTATGCTGTTCTGCTCATTTCATTCCCGATTATCATGACAAAATGGCCTGCACCGCTTATGTTGGCGCAAACAAAACTTGGGTTTATGGATCAATTGCAGTTCATTTTTGGCAATGTTCTGCCTGCTGGCGTTAAAGTTGACGCTGTCACATCCGCCACGCCACTTGATTACTTAAAAACACAACTCATGCTGAAACACGAAGTCACTAGCATTACTCAAGCACCTATATTCGGCATATTCGGCGCAAAAGGTGGTGAATTTGTTACTGGTGCTTATTTGCTAGGGGGCTTGTATTTAATGCAGCAACGCATTATCAGTTGGCATCTACCTACCGCGTTTTTAGCAGCACTGGCAGCCATATCACTAGCTTTTTATGCGGTCGATCCTGCACACTTTGCCAACCCGCTGTTTCATTTAATGAGTGGCGCATCAATGTTGTGTGCGTTTTTTATTATTACTGACCCCATAAGCGGACCAACGACACCACGCGGTAAGTTGTATTTTGCGGCGGGCGTTGGTGTACTCACCTATTTAATCCGTGTTTATGGCGGTTACCCGGATGGCGTAGCGTTTGCTGTATTAATTATGAATATGTGTGTGCCGCTGATTGATGCACACACACAGCCGCGCGTATTTGGTCATACAAAATAGCTTGGTCATCAAAAATAAATTATGCCAGAAACTATCATTAAACATACGCTAAAGACTGCAATCACTATGATTGCATTTGCCTTGGTAGGAACAGCGTTACTTGCTTACGTATTCAATATCACACGCGAACCAATTGAGAAGAGTGAGGCAGAAGCGCGCTTAGCTTTATTCAAGCAAATTCTTTCTGATGAGGCTTACTACAAAGATTCTAAAAATAAAGCCCATGAAAATCATTCAGATGATGATAATTATGAAGCTAACGATAACAATCTATTAAAAAATATCGTCGAAATTTCGCCCAATGACTTGCTTGGAAACAAAATCCCTAGCAAAGCGTATCTCGCCAAACACGACCACAAACTAGCAGCTGTCATACTGGAAGCGATTGCGCATGATGGCTACAGCGGCGATATTAAACTGCTCATTGCAATTCGTGCAGATGGCACCGTTAGCGGTGTTCGTGTATTAGCGCATAAAGAAACCCCAGGGCTAGGCGACTACATCGATATAGCGCATGGTGACTGGATAAAACTATTTAATGAGGAATCTGTCGAAAAGACACCTGTTGAGCAATGGCACGTAAAAAAAGATGGCGGTAAGTTTGATTATATGGCGGGAGCAACCATCACACCGCGTGCGGTAGTAAAAGCTGTTTTAAAAGCGTTACAGTTTTTTGAACAAAATCAGCACATGCTGGAAGAAGCCGCAGAAGAGACATCCAAGCATAAGGATAAGTCATGAGCATTTATAAAGAAATCACCATCAATGGTCTATGGAAACAAAATTCAGGCTTAGTGCAGTTATTAGGTCTTTGCCCAACCTTGGCAGTCACAACTTCCGCTGTCAACGGTTTAAGTTTAGGGTTCGCCACCGCGCTTGTGATGGCCGCATCTAACGGCTCGGTATCACCGGTACGTAGATTCATACCGAGTGAAATACGGGTACCTGTATTTATTTTGGTCATTGCTGCATTAGTAACTGTCATTGATATGTCGATCAACGCATTTGCTCAGCCACTACATAAAGTATTGGGAATCTTCATTCCGTTAATTGTGGTGAACTGTATTGTACTTGCTCGAGTAGAGTCTTTTGCTGCCAAGAACGCACCTGTTCCTTCAATGCTTGATGGCTTTATGATGGGAACAGGCCTAGCCTTGGTTTTAGGCTTTTTGGGTGCCATGCGTGAATTGGTGGGCAAAGGAACATTATTTTCCGGTTTGGACCTGGTGTTTGGACCTGCAGCTAAGCAATTTATGTTCACCGTAATACCAGATTACCATGGGTTTTTACTGGCAATACTACCCCCTGGCGCTTTTCTGGGCTTAGGCACTTTAATTGCGGCGCGCAATTGGATTGAAATCAGGAGAAGCGAAAAAGAAAATTTGCAGACTCCTCAGGGTGAGCCGGTACTGAGCCATTAGTTCGAATGAATGCAGAAAAACGCTATCAAATCTTCAAGCGCTTAAGCGTTGCCATCCCCAACCCTGCAACAGAACTCAAACATAGCAGCACGTTTGAACTGTTGATTGCCGTCATTTTATCGGCTCAGGCGACTGATAAAAGCGTTAATCTGGCCACGGGTAAACTATTTGCCATCGCCAATACGCCTGAAGCAATTTTGGCGCTTGGCATCCATGGTTTAGAGGATTACATTAGAACCATTGGCTTATATCACTCAAAAGCCAAAAACGTGCTCGCGACCTGCCAAATGCTCATCGCCCAGCATCAATCGCAAGTGCCCAATACGCGGGCAGCCTTAGAAGCACTACCAGGCGTAGGCCGCAAAACAGCAAATGTGATTTTGAATACAGCGTTTGGCGAACCGACGATTGCCGTGGATACACATTTGTTTCGATTAGGTAACCGCATTAAACTGGCACCTGGTAAAACGGTATTAGAAGTTGAAAAAAAATATCTCAAAACCATTCCCCCTGAGTTTATGCAAGATGCACATCATTTACTCATTTTGCATGGCCGTTATACTTGCACCGCCGTCAAGCCAAAATGTGCCCAATGTTGTATAGAAGACCTATGCGAATACCAAGCAAAAGAATACGCTCCACCAAAACCTAACCAAAAAAGTCAATCATGAAAGTTGCAACCAGCATTGTATTAGGCCATGAAGCCAAGCCTGAGCTTGCGGCTGAAGCCGTGACGAACGCCATGCACAAAGCAGGCATTACCGTAGCAAACAGTGTATTACTTTTACTCACCTCTGAATTCGCCAGCAACCCACAAGCCGCGATTAAAGCCGCGGCAAGGACTGCCAATTGCACACAGGTGATGGGTTGTTCCGCGACCGGTATTTTTACCGAAGAAGACTGGGTGTTAGATGCCCCCGCTGCTGCGGCCATGGTATTTGGCGATGATGTCACCTTGCAACTCGCAAGACATAACCACTCACAGCAACCATTACTCACACTCTCCGCCCCCAATGCGATTAACAGCACATGGTTGAATAATGACGTTGCGCGCTTTGGTGGTGTATCGGGTGATGCGATAGGTCAAGGTCCATTTTCTGTATGGCAAAATGCCAAAGGTGAAGTTTCAGGTTATGTAGAGGCATTTTTTTCTGGCGTCAATATTGCCACTCAGACTTCACATGGTTTACGCCAACTTACCCTGCCCCAACAAATTCAACAGGTCAATGAATTTGACATTCTGTTATTAGATCGTCACACCAGCCCTTATGTCAGCTTAAAGAAAGCTTGGAAAGCCCATAGCAAAAGCCATGAACCTGTGCCTTTGCACCTAGTGATGGCTATATATGCTGAGAGTGCCGAGGCTATAAAACAAGGTGAATACAACCAAACCACGGTGATTAGCTATGATGAAACCAATGGCGGCATCACGCTCGCTCAGCCTCTTAAACCAGGGCAATTTTTAAGTTGGGGTCTGCGTGACACCGCCATAGCCAAAGCAGATATAACGCTTATGACCGCGCAATTAGCTGAAAAATTAGGCAGCCAACCTGATTTCGCTTTATTATTTTCTTGCTTAGGGCGCGGCCCCTATTTTTATGAAGGTACGGATCAAGACTTGAAAGTAATTACGCAACAGTTTCCACAGATGCCTTTATTAGGGTTTTATGGCAATGGCGAAATCGCCTCAATGAGCGGGTACAATCAATTGCTACCTTATTCAGCAGTGCTGTCATTATTTAGTGCGAAAGCAGATTAGATTTAGAAACCATCATGAGTTTATACAACCCAAGCCGCGACCAAGCCCGTCAGTTTTTATTTGATGCGTGGGCTAAATTTAAACAGCATTCACCGCTTTCCGATTTAGAGAAAATAGCCGTTGAAGTGATTCAAATGCATCCTGAATACCAACCTATGTTAGAGGCGCCAGAACGCTACATGCATCAGCAATACTTTCCAGAAATGGGAGCAACCAACCCGTTTTTACATCTAAGCTTGCATTTATCAGTGATTGAGCAAATCAGCATCAACCAGCCAATAGGCATCATAGAAGTTTATGCTACATTACAACAAAAACATGGCGACAAACACATGGCACAACATGATTTATTAGAGTGCCTAGCTGAAACTATTTGGCAGGCGCAGCGCAATAATACGCCTTTAGATTCAGTATATTACCTTAGCCTTCTAAATCAGAGAGTTGGGAAAACTGCATGATAAGCAATGTCAATGACTGGCTGAACGATCATGGCGATTACTTATATCGTTTTGCCTTGGCAAGATTACGCGACCCGCACCTTGCTGAAGATGCCGTACAAGAAACCATGCTGTCCGCCATTAAAAGCAATAGCTTTGAGGGTAATTCATCTGCACGTACTTGGCTCACTGGCATACTCAAACATAAAATGATAGACCTGCAGCGCAAACAATTTCGTGAGCAATCAATCTCTGATTTAATTGACTTAGATGCAACTGACACCAGCATGGATGATTTTTTTGATCAATCGGGCCACTGGCTCGATAAACCGCAAACATTCAACATGCCAGACAATACACTGGAACAGAAACAGTTTTTGAGTGTTTTAGATAACTGCATAAACAAGTTACCTAAAAAATTAAAGTCTATTTTTATGTTGCGTGATGTGCATGAGACAGACAATGAAAACATTTGTAAGGAACTCGATATTTCAGCGACCAACGCTTGGGTGATGTTGTATCGCGCTCGAATGGGTTTAAGAAAGTGCTTAGAATTGAACTGGACTGGTGCATGAAAAGTGGAGTGAAAAAACATTATGCTTACATGTAAACAAGCCAGTCAACTCGTTTCACAATCTTTAGATCGTCCATTATCATGGTCTGAACGTGTGCAATTAAGGTTTCATCTTTTTATTTGCAAGGCTTGCAACCGTTTTAAGCAACAATTAAATCAGTTACGTATTGCAATACAGCAGCTTAAAAATGAAACTGTGCATAACCAAACGATACAACTCCCAACAGACGCAAAAACCAGGATTTTGCACGCAATTGAAATAGATTAGCAGTCAAATTAGTCGTTATCTTAATAATTTTGAAAGGATTTACCATGAACAATACTCAAAAAACTATCGCACTTGCAATCGGCAGCGCATTCGCTTTATCTATTGCTGCAACCACAGTTAACGCCGCAGAAAACCCGTTTGCAGTTAAATCACTCTCTTCAGGCTATCAAGTAGCGGATAACCACGAAACAAAAACAAAAGATGGCAAATGCGGTGCTGGTAAATGTGGTGCCAGCATGAAAAAAGCGGATAAAGCTAAAGAAGGTTCATGTTCAGCCGAGAAAATGAAAGACGGTTCATGCAGCGCCGAGAAAAAAGCAGGGGCTAGCGCTACAGATAAAGCTAAAGAAGGCTCATGTTCTGCTGAAAAAATGAAAGAAGGTTCATGTAGCGCTGAGAAAAAATAGCCTTAGTTAGTCATGGCATCTATTAGCCAAATACAAGGTGTTGGTCTGGGGTTAAAGCGCGAGCTCATACCCCAGATTCAAGCGCTTTATAGGCAACCAGAAATTGCCAATATCAATTTCGTTGAAATCGCACCTGAGAACTGGGTAGGGGTTGGCGGTAAATCAGCAAAGCAGCTGGATTGGTTTGTTGAGCGTTACCCCATCGTTTGTCATGGCTTATGTCTCTCACTGGGAGGACTAGCTCCACTCAATGCTGACTTTTTGAAACAAGTTAAAAGCTTTCTGCATCAGTATCAGATCCCCGTTTATACCGAACATTTGAGTTATTCCACTGACGGTTACAAAGGTGAGCAAGGCTATTTGTATGACCTGCTACCCATTCCATTTACCGAAGAAGCGGTACACTACGTCGCTAAACGCATCCGTCAAACGCAAGATATTTTAGGTCAGCGCATAGGCATTGAAAACGCCTCGTTTTATGTAGCAGCACCTGTTTCTGAAATGAATGAGCTTACGTTTTTAAAAGCTGTATTAGATGAAGCTGATTGTTTACTCCACCTCGACATCAATAACATTTACGTCAATAGCGTTAACTTCAACTTTAACCCGCATGAGTTTTTACGCGGCATCCCTAGTGAACGTATTACCTATAGCCACGTTGCTGGGCATTACCAACAAACTCCAAATTTATTGGTAGATACGCATGGCGAGGATATCATCGATCCCGTCTGGGCATTGCTAGAAGATGCCTATCAACTGTTTGGCATGTTCCCAACCCTGCTGGAAAGGGACACTAATATCCCGCCTTTGAATATTTTGATGAACGAAGTCAACAAAATTGCCAGACTGCAGCATATTCACAGCAAGCAACAAATATCATGAGTGCAGACTTACCGAGCTTTCAACGTTACCAATTAGCATTTACCGCACATATTCGCGACCCACTCCATCAGCCTCGACCTCAAGGCGTACCAGTTAAACGCATGGCAGTTTATAAAGAAATTGTGTTTAACAATCTATTTGCATCAGTATCCGCTTGCTTTCCCGTTGCACAAAAAGTAATCGGCAAACGCGCATGGCTAAAGTTAACCCAAGCTTTTTTGCGAGAACATGCTGCCAATACGCCAATCTTTAGACAAATTCCTGAAGAATTTTTAAGTTTTTTAGCTACCGCAACCTCAAATAATCAACCTTTATTACCGCCCTACCTGCTTAGCCTTTGCCATTACGAATGGATAGAACTGCTGATAGCATCAATGGCAACGCCTAACTTGGCAAGTGAAAAAATAAACCCGACAGGGAATTTACTCACAGAACACCCGATTTTTACACCTGCCATGCAATTACTGCATTATGACTATGCCGTACATAAAATTTCATCACGCAATAAACCTAAACAACAAAGCACACAACTTTTGGTGTACCGCAACGCTGAAGACCATGTGAAATTCTTGGAATTAAACCCCGTTACTTTTAGATTGCTTACATTATTACAACAAAATACAAACACTGGTAAGCAAGCACTCACATTGCTTGCTAACGAGCTTGGAGAAACCGATTCTGGAAAAATTATTCAGTTTGGGCTACAAATCATGGAAGAATTAAGAAGCCAAGACGTGATTATTGGCACATTTATAACCATCAGCACTTAACTACCCCTACAATGCGAGAGTAGATTTGGCTGTTTATTTTTGCGCGGCAGCTTTAGTTTTAGACATTGTCAAATCAACCAAAAGTGGTCAGGTGCAAAATGTCATACCCACTTCGCATCCTACGCATAAAACAAGCAAATGAATTTATTGTCGGTTTCATCTGTTAGAGTTGATTAGCCACATGACCCGCTTAGAAGTTTGCTTGCATCACCCTGAGGTACTTACTTTTTTGCAAGCCCTCTTCATAACTAAATGCTGCTCTAGGATTAAAATCTAATCAAAGTTCACTGTCTGCACCTGCCGCTCATCTAAAGCGGTTAGCAAATTTTGTTGATCATCCTGACTCATGTCCCACCAAGCCTTGATTTCATCAATAGTACGATAACAACCATGACAATAACCTGTTGTATCGTCCATGCTGCAAACCCCAATGCAGGGAGATTGAATTTCTTGTTGCGTATTTTCAGACATATTTCATCATCACTAATCTGTTAAAAAGCCAAAGGTAGGGGTGTCGTTGTGGAGTGATTTATTGATCGCAATATCACGCCACAAACACGCCCCTGAAGTTTTAACTTAAAATATTTTTAACTCAAAACACCGTGGCATTGTTTATATTTTTTACCTGATCCACACGGGCATGGATCATTGCGACCTACTTTTACGCCTTCACGTACTACTGGCTGACCGCCAGCCAGCAGTGCCACTTCATCATCTGCTGGGTTTGCTAAAGCTTCATCGTAATCCGCATGTTGATACTGCACGTTTTCTACTTCTACTGGTTTTTCAACCGCTTCAACATCAGCTTCCGTTTTAACTTGCACCAGCATAGTCACTTTTGTAACTTCACTTTTCACTGTATTCAGTAAGCCTTCAAACAGTTCAAAGGCTTCACGTTTATATTCTTGCTTAGGATTTTTTTGTGCATAAGAGCGTAAGTGAATGCCTTGGCGCAAATGATCTAAAGCGGCCAAATGCTCGCGCCAATGGTTATCGATACTTTGCAACATCACTGAGCGTTCAAATTGACGCAAAATGCCAGCACTGGCCTGCTCTTCTTTTGCAGCGTAGACTTGATTTGCCGCATCCAATATGCGCTCACGCAGGGTTTCTTCATGCAGGTCTGGGTTATCTTCAAGCATTTTTTGCAATGGAATTTCCAAACCCATCTCAGCTTTAAGCTCTCGCTCCAACGCTGGCACATCCCACAGCTCTTCAACGCTATCTGGTGGAATATGGCTTGCAATCACAGTAACCAGCACGTCTTCGCGCATGGCTGTAATGGTTTCGCCCACATCAGTCGCTTCTAACAACTCATTACGTTGCTCGTAAATCACTTTACGTTGATCATTGGCCACATCATCGTATTCAAGCAATTGTTTACGAATATCAAAGTTACGGCCTTCTACTTTACGTTGCGCATTTTCAATGGCACGTGTCACCCATGGGTGTTCAATTGCTTCGCCATCGGGCATGTTGAGCTTGCCCATAATGGCAGAAACACGGTCTGATGCAAAAATACGTAACAGCTGATCTTCTAGTGAGAGATAAAAACGGCTAGAGCCCGCATCACCCTGACGCCCGGAACGACCGCGTAATTGGTTGTCCACACGGCGTGATTCGTGACGCTCAGTGCCCACAATATGCAAGCCACCCGCAGCCAACACTGCATTATGGCGCAATTGCCATTCAGCTTTAATTTCAGCGATACGCGCTTCTTTTTGCGTATCGGTTAGCGTTGCATCGGCATGAATTTCAGCAATTTCAGGCTCTGGGTTGCCGCCTAATACAATATCAGTACCACGACCCGCCATGTTAGTGGCAATAGTAATCACGCCTGGGCGGCCCGCTTGCACAATAATCTGTGCTTCACGCTCATGCTGTTTGGCATTCAATACTTGATGTTCTAATTTAGCCTCTGTCAATAAGGTAGAAATTAGCTCAGAGTTTTCAATCGAGGTGGTGCCCACTAACACCGGTTGCCCACGACTTTGGCAGTCTTTAATGTCTAAAATCACCGCTTCGTATTTTTCACGCGCTGTTCTATAGACTTTATCCATCGTATCTTTACGTTGCATAGGGCGGTGCGTTGGAATCACAACCGTTTCCAAACCATAAATCTGGTTAAATTCGTAAGCTTCAGTATCTGCGGTACCTGTCATGCCAGATAGCTTGGCGTACATGCGGAAGTAGTTTTGGAAGGTGATTGATGCCAGCGTTTGGTTTTCTTTTTGAATCTCAACGCCCTCTTTGGCTTCAACCGCTTGATGCAAGCCATCAGACCAGCGACGACCAGCCATCATGCGACCGGTAAATTCATCCACAATGATAATTTCGCCATCGCGCACCACATAATGTTGATCTCTATGGTAAAGGTTACGTGCGCGTAGCGATGCGTACAAATGATGTACTAAGGTGATGTTCGAGGCTTCATACAAACTTGAACCTTCAGCCAGCAAGCCAGTTTCCGTCAGAATCGCTTCGGCGTGTTCATGCCCTTGCTCAGACATCACGACATTTTGGGCTTTTTCATCTACCCAAAAATCGCCTTCGCCTTCCTCTTCAGTTTGTGCTACCAGCTTGGCTGCAACATCGTTGATTTGCGAATAAAGCGCAATGCTGTCATCTGCCTGGCCGGAAATAATCAGCGGCGTACGCGCTTCATCAATTAAAATAGAATCCACTTCATCAATCAACGCATAGCTCAAGCCACGCTGCACACGCTCTTCACGCGTATAGACCATGTTGTCACGCAGATAATCAAAACCGTATTCATTATTGGTACCGTAAGTAATATCAGCCGCGTATGCCAGTTGCTTAGCATCATGTTGCATTTGCGATAAATTGATCCCGATCGACAACCCTAAAAAGTTGTAGAGTTTGCCCATCCACTCAGCATCGCGTTTAGCCAGGTAGTCATTCACCGTAATGACGTGCACACCTTTACCCGTGAGCGCATTGAGGTAGGCAGGCAACGTTGCTACTAATGTTTTACCCTCACCAGTACGCATCTCAGCGATTTTTCCAGCATTGAGCACCATGCCACCAATCAACTGCACATCAAAATGGCGCATCCCTAAAGCACGTTTACTACCCTCACGCACCACGGCAAATGCTTCTGGTAAAAGTTTGTCTAACGTTTCGCCATTGGCATAGCGTTGTTTAAACTCTGCTGTTTTTGCACGCAAACCGTCATCACTCAAAGCTTGCATCGCTGGTTCTAGCGCATTGATTTGTTGTACTTTTTGCGCATATTGTTTAACAAGCCTGTCGTTACGGCTACCGAATAATTTTTTGAACATCGTGGAGATCATGAAGGAGTGACTTTCCGTTAGAGGATATAGAGCTTTATTAGTTAAGTTGGTAAATTTGAAAGTGAGATTGTAAGCTTGAAATGGAGGCGAGGTAACAATACATATCGAGTTTATTGGGGTTGGCTTTTACTTTTTCAATCGCTGGTTTTACTTTACTACTGGTTTTTTTAATAGTCACTTTTAATTGCTGGCTTTTAGATATTTTCTAGGATCCAAAGGATTGCCATTCAACCTGATTTCGTAGTGCAAATGCGGCCCTGTGGAGCGGCCTGTACTGCCGACTTCAGCAATTTTCTGACCTTTTTCAACGCGCTGACCAGCCTTAACCACCAATTTTGAACCATGTGCATAGCGCGTTTCTAACCCGAACCCATGATCAATTTTGACGATTTTACCATAATCCGGCGTTTGCTCCGCTGATGAAACAATCCCGCCCGCTGCTGCATAAATCGGCGTACCTGTCGATGCAGTAAAATCCAAACCTTCATGAAAAGCTTTATTACCGTTAAATGGGTCAATACGCCATCCATAACTGGATGAATTAAATGCCGCCTCTACCGGACTACTATTGGGTAAGGTGTTTTTTAGTACACTTTGCTGCAACAGCCGGGCTTCTACATCACTTAAATATTCAGTGTTAAATTCTATTTGCGCCATTAACTCAGCAATTTTTTTTTGCAACTCCACTTCAGACAATGGCGCACTGCGCACCAATGGCCCACCACGATTAGCTGGCGGTGTTTTGTTCAAAACCGGACTTGATGAAGGTGTCGCTTCTGACTTTATATCAACCGCATTATCACGCACCGACTTTTTCTCGCTTGCTAACTTTGCTAACCGCTCACTTTGTGCATCTAACCGCATCATACGCGCTTGCATTTCACCCAATTGCACGGCGTAAGCATCAAGATGTTTTTGCTGATTATTAAAAGAAAAATGCAGTTGCTTGGGAATCAGAGACTTTACCCCCTGTTGTGTTGTGCGTTCCTGTGGCACAATCAGCATTAAGGCAAGCAATAGTGACAATAACACAATCGCCATCACAATCATGCTCACTTGCAGCACAGAAAGCGTTTTTGCTTTAGCCATATTATTTGAGACCAAGATGATATTCATAAAACCCCTCATCATTGCCAGCATCACTTACCGCCATGCAACGATTTAACACACTACTTAGGCAACCTGAGCTAATCGCGCTCAATGCACGTAACCAACAAACTCAAACTGCGCAAAAAATTTGGGAGGCAATTGCGCCCGACAACCTGGCTAAATTTAGCCATGTTTCCAGCATTGAAAATCAGCAATTTACCGTGTTTGCAGACAACAATGCAGTTGCCGCAAAAATTAAACTTTTGATACCTAGCTTATTGATTAAGCTAGAAAAGCAAGAGTGTGAAGTTACTGCAATTCGTGTGAAAGTGCAAGTAAAATCTACCCCGCAAGCCAAGTTAAAATCCTTAAAAAAACTGAGCCCAATCGCGGCAACCCACCTGCAACAGCTAGGCCAAACACTATCTGGGACTGCATTGGGTGATGCGCTGATAAAGCTTGCCAAAAACGCTGACTAAACGCGTCTTAAGGGTGCCACTAATAATTCAAATTTCTACCCGTAAATGGCATCCCCACCAATCCAAGCAGCTAAAGCTGCAAGATTGGTGCGATAAGTCAGGCAAGGCGCGAGTGAAAAATTATGACGCCGCATATGTTTGATATGTAAGGCGTAATTTTTCGAGAGCAACGATGTATGGCAACGAAAGTTGAATTATTAGAGGTGCCCTTAATTTTAAGCCACGCCTAAAATTACCTGCACTCAACAACCAGCTAGGCTTACCAGTTGTTTGACCGACTCATTAGTGCAATAATGAGCTCGCTGTTACAAATTGTTTACATCATCAAACTAATTTTAAGTATCGGCACTTAGCGCTTGGTTTCAATTTCACACTAGTTTTATTTTGACGCAACTTTATTAGAGATACCCTTTAATAAGCAATACAGCAAGTTTTTAACTAACGTATTTGATAAAAATTTAGATAGGGAGAAATTATGTCAGTTGAATTAATGATTGCCATTGGTGCCGCGATTCTGGCGGTGCTATATGGAGCAGTAATGAGTAAATGGATTTCAGGTTTGCCCGCTGGTAATGCACGTATGCAGGAAATTGCCCATGCTATTCAACAAGGGGCAGCCGCTTATTTAGCCCGTCAATATAAAACCATCACCGTCGTCGGTATTACTTTAGCGATTCTAATTAGTGTTTTTCTCAACATCACTACCGCTATGGGCTTTGTCATTGGCGCGGTGCTGTCCGGGGCCTGTGGCTTTATTGGCATGAATGTTTCAGTCAAAGCTAATGTACGCACTGCACAAGCCGCAACCAGAGGTATAGGGCCAGCACTTGACGTTGCCTTTAAAGGCGGCGCTATTACAGGCATGCTAGTCGTAGGCTTAGGCTTATTAGGTGTTGCCGGCTTTTATTGGTTTTTAGGTGGCGAAGCAGCAACAGACTTAGATCCACTGATTGGCTTAGCTTTTGGCTCATCTCTTATTTCTATCTTTGCACGTTTGGGCGGCGGCATTTTCACCAAAGGTGCTGACGTTGGTGCTGACCTGGTCGGTAAAGTTGAAGCTGGCATTCCTGAAGATGACCCGCGCAATCCTGCGGTAATTGCCGATAACGTGGGCGACAACGTGGGTGATTGTGCGGGTATGGCAGCTGACTTATTTGAAACTTATGCCGTAACCTTAATTGCCACCATGGTATTGGGTAGCCTGCTTATCACTACAGCCGGTGCGAATGGAGTGATTTATCCGTTAATGCTAGGTGCGGTATCTATTGTGGCCTCAATTATTGGCTGCTTCTTTGTTAAAGCTTCCCCTGGTATGAAAAACGTGATGCCTGCTTTGTATAAAGGGCTGGCAGTAGCGGGGACTTTATCACTTGCAGCATTTTATTTTGTGACCATCAAAATGTTCCCGCAAGGTTTAATGGCTGGTGATTTAGCAATTTCAGCCAATCAACTATTTGGCGCATGTGCTGTTGGTTTGATACTCACAGCAGCGTTGGTGTGGATTACTGAATACTACACAGGTACCGATTACGCGCCGGTGAAACATATTGCACAGGCCTCTACCACTGGCCATGCAACCAACATCATTGCCGGCATTGGTATCTCTATGAAATCAACCGCTTGGCCAGTGCTTTCAGTGTGTCTCGCCATTTGGTCCGCTTATCATTTAGGTGGTTTATATGGTATTGCAATCGCAGCAACTTCCATGCTCAGCATGGCGGGTATTGTGGTGGCTTTAGATGCTTATGGCCCAATTACCGACAATGCAGGTGGCATTGCAGAAATGGCAGAATTACCAAGTAGCGTGCGTGATGTCACCGACCCGCTTGATGCCGTTGGCAACACCACAAAAGCGGTCACCAAAGGTTACGCCATTGGTTCAGCAGGCCTAGCCGCATTGGTATTATTCGCCGATTACACCCACAAGCTTGAAGGCGCTGGTATCTCGGTTAAGTTTGACCTAAGCGACCCAATGGTGATTATCGGCTTATTTATTGGCGGATTAATTCCATTCTTGTTTGCTGCGATGGCGATGGAGGCTGTTGGCCGTGCCGCTGGCGCAGTGGTTGAAGAAGTACGCCGCCAATTCCGCGAAATCAAAGGCATCATGGATGGCACTGGCAAACCAGAATACGGCAAAGCTGTAGACTTACTCACCACAGCCGCGATTAAAGAAATGATGATTCCATCACTGTTACCCGTGGCAGTGCCTGTGGCAGTTGGCTTAATACTTGGTCCTGTGGCGTTAGGTGGCATGCTGATGGGCACGATTGTAACGGGCCTGTTTGTTGCAATTTCGATGTGTACCGGCGGCGGCGCTTGGGATAACGCCAAAAAGTATATTGAAGATGGCAACCACGGTGGAAAAGGTTCAGACGCTCACAAAGCGGCCGTCACCGGCGACACGGTTGGTGACCCGTACAAAGATACCGCAGGCCCTGCGGTTAACCCATTGATTAAAATTATTAACATTGTGGCCTTACTGATTGTGCCGCTCTTGCATATCTAAGTTTTACTGATAATAAATTTCCCGACCTTAAAAAGGCGACCTTGCAGGTCGCCTTTTTTAATCTTCAATCACAACATTCACGTTCAAAAAAACCATCCTAACGCCTTTACTCAAAAAGGTGCTAAGGTTACAAATTAAACAACTATAGTTTGAAGCAAGTATGTTGAGGCACTCTGAATTTCATCGTTCACATCGCATTGGTTGGTTACGTGCCGCTGTTTTGGGCGCCAATGACGGCATTGTTTCTACTGCAAGCTTGGTGATTGGTGTTGCCTCTGCGGGAGCTTCACACGATACCATTTTAATCACGGGGATTGCAGGTTTAGTCTCTGGTGCCATGTCGATGGCGGCAGGTGAATATGTTTCAGTCAACTCGCAAGCCGATACGGAAGCAGCTGACTTAGCACGCGAACGTTTAGAGCTGATCACTGACCATGACAGTGAATTAAAAGAGCTCACGGGCATTTACGTTGACCGCGGTTTAACACTGGACTTAGCTCAGCTAGTAGCAGCACAACTCACAGAACACGATGCACTTGGTGCACATGCTAGAGACGAACTAGGTATTATTGAAACCATGAACGCACGTCCTGTCCAAGCCGCACTTGCGTCTGCAGGTACATTTGCAGTTGGCGCCACTTTACCGCTATTAGTCACTTTCTTTGCTTCTGAAGCTAGCACCGTGACTTATGTTGCGGGCATGTCACTTGCATTTTTGGCGGCACTCGGCGCTTTAGCTGCAAAAGCTGGAGGTGCAAACGTTTGGATTGGCACGGCACGTGTAGCTTTTTGGGGCGCACTTGCCATGCTTGCCACGGCAGGTGTTGGGAGCTTATTTGGTGTAGTTGCAGCATAGATGTGCAAATAAAAAGGCAGCCTAGGCTGCCTTTTTGTAGTCACTCGAACGGAGTTAACAAAACTAGAACGCAGGTTTCACTTTTGCCGCATTGTAATTGGCTACGCCTTCTAAGATTTCTTTCTTTGCTTGGTCAATATCACCCCAGCCGCTAATTTTTACCCACTTACCCTTGTCTAAGTCTTTATAATGCTCAAAAAAGTGCGCAATCATATTCAAGCGCCATTCTGACACATCGGTATGTACTTTAAGATGCCCGTACAAGCCACATACTTTTTCAACTGGCACTGCAAGCACCTTTGCATCCAGGCCAGCTTCATCTTCCATCAACAACACACCTAATGGACGGCAACGCACGACCACGCCAGGAATTAGCGCTACTGGCGTCATCACCAACACATCAACCGGATCTCCATCGTCTGCCAACGTATGTGGCACATAGCCGTAGTTAGTCGGATATTGCATGGCAGTACCCATAAAACGGTCCACAAAAATCGCACCGCTATCTTTATCTACTTCATACTTGACTGGGTCGCCCTGCATTGGAATTTCAATGATGACATTGAAATCGTTAGGAACATCTTTACCGGTTGGTACTTGGTTTAATGACATGGTTTATTCCTAAATATAAATTTTACTAATTGAATTACGATAAATTTTGAGGCGCAATTATAGCAAGACCACAGAAAAGCTATAGCAAAGAGTTGTAACTAATTTGTAGATTACGCCTGCTGGGCTTGTTCTCGACAACTTTGAATCACAGTTCTAGGGATAAACAACAATGCCACATACAACAACACTGGAATGATAATGACATCATCCAACTGACCTAAAATCGGAATAAAATCAGGAATGAGATCAAACGGTAATAATAAATAACCAACCGCCATCCCTAAAAATAATTTAGCGACCCATGGCGTCTGTGGATGCTTTAACACTAAGCGGTACACCGCAAACTCTTGCTTAAGTTGCTTGGTAAATGATTTCAGTTTTTTAAAAAAAAATTGGCTCATGTCACAAAAAACTTAATCAATACGTAACGGCTGCCCAGTTAATCGCTCAAATGCTTCCATGTACTTTTCACTGGTTTTGGCTGCAACGTCCGCAGGTAAAGCTGGCGCTGGTGGCGTTTTATTCCATCCGTTGGCCTCTAACCAATCTCGCACATATTGTTTATCGTAACTTGGTGGATTTTTACCGACTACATAACTCTCTGCAGGCCAGAAACGTGATGAATCTGGTGTGAGCACTTCATCCATCACGTGCAGCACACCATTTTCATCCAAACCAAATTCAAACTTAGTATCTGCAATGATAATGCCGCGAGTAAGCGCGTACTCTGCGGCCTGCGTATATAACGCAATGGCAACTTTTGCTACTTGTTCAGCCATCTCTGCACCTATCAACTCAGCACATTGCGCCAAGCTGATATTTTCATCATGTTCACCGACGGCAGCTTTGCTGGACGGTGTGAAAAGTGGTATAGGTAACTTTGACGCCTCTTGCAGGCCAGCAGGCAATGAAATACCGCACACCGTTCCTTTAGCTTTATATTCTTTCCAACCACTACCCACCAAATAGCCACGCACAATGGCCTCTATTGGTAAAGCTTTTAGCTTTTTAACCACCACTGATCGGTTTGCCAACTGCGCCTTCTCAGCCTCATCTGTCACCACGCTACCAGGCTCAATACCAGTCAAATGATTAGGCACTACATTTTTGAGTTTCTCAAACCAGAAATTGGCCATCTGCGTCAGCATGACACCTTTGTTGGCAATGCCTGTAGGCAATATCACATCAAATGCAGATAACCTATCTGTACTCACCAACAGCATAGTGTTAGCGTCTATATCATAGATATCGCGCACTTTGCCTTGATGAATACGCTTTAAGCTTTTGATGCTGGTTTCTAATAGGGGACTATTCATGGATTTTCACTATTATATTGGTCGCTAAGCTAGGTTGCTCAGTCGAAAAGCATATTATAAACGCACTTTAATTTTGAATAATTCTTAAGTTTGTCTATTTTCGCCAATTTTAATGATTTTTAATGTATTCGTCCCACCTGGGTGACCAATCGGCTCACCAAAAGTAAGCAGCACCAAGTCTCCTGAATTCACCACTTTTTGTTGCAATAGCACTTGTTCCATCTCTTGCAGAATTTCGTCTCTATTTTTATTGGCTTGTTCAATTGGATACGGATAAACACCGCGATGCAAAGTAAGTTTTCTGCGTGCAAATTTATCAGGCGACAACGCATAAATTGGCACCTCGGCATCAGCGCGTGACAACCATTGTGCCGCATTGCCAGATTGCGTAAGCGCCGCAATCGCTTTAACTTTTAAATGCCGCGCCGTGTAAATGGCGGCGGCGGCCACTGCCTCATCTGTTTTAACAAATACCTGATCTAACTTTTGCGCGTGATGTTGGCTAAAATACTCTTTTTCAGCTTCTATCACCACGCGATGTACCGCTTCTATTGTTTCTAATGGATACTGGCCAGCTGCGGTTTCGGCTGATAACATGACCGCATCCGTACCATCTAACACCGCATTCGCCACATCCGACACTTCTGCACGTGTTGGAATTGGGCTGGTAATCATAGACTCCATCATTTGTGTAGCGGTAATCACTAATTTATTTTGCGCTCTTGCCATGCGGATCATACGCTTTTGTAAACCAGGTACCGCAGCATCGCCGACTTCAACACCTAAATCTCCACGTGCCACCATTATAGCGTCGGATGCCTCAATAATCGCCTCCAGATTATCTATCGCCTCGGCACGTTCAATTTTGGCAATAATACTCGCCGTACCGCCTGCTTTTTTTACCAACGTACGCGCCAGTTCAACATCTAAGGCAGATTTAGGAAAAGAAATCGCAATGTAATCGGCCTCGAGCGCAACCGCTGTTTTGATATCGTCACGGTCTTTTTTAGTCAATGCATCTGCAGATAAGCCTCCACCTTGACGGTTGATGCCTTTATTGTTGGATAAAATACCGTCACTGAGCACCACGCAATGAATCTGATTGCCTTTCACTCTGTCAACCTGCATCGTAATACGGCCGTCATCTAATAACAAAATCGCACCCTCAGTCACTTCTTGCGGCAGTGTTTTATAATCTAAACCCACGTGATATTGATTACCTAGTTCGCAATCTGCATCCAGAATAAATATATCGCCAGTTTTTAAGGTGATTTTTCCCAACTCGAATTTACCAATGCGAATTTTAGGGCCCTGCAAATCGCACAAAACCCCGACTGGGCGACCAAGTTTAGCGGCAATACTACGCACGATCTCGGCGCGTTTGATATGATCTTCAGCTGTGCCATGTGAAAAATTCAAACGCACAACATTTACGCCTGCAGTAATCATGCGCGCCAGCATCTCCTCACTACTTGAAGAGGGGCCTAGTGTTGCTACAATTTTTGTTTTACGTATTGTCAAACTCTAACCTTTGTTTTCTATAATATATTTGCAAGCAAAAATTAAAATGGGACTGTCAGCCCCATTCTAAAAGTCCCATTCAAAAGAACTCAAAGTAAAGACTGCTAATTTTTAGCGCGCAACTCTAGAATTTCTACTGCTGGTAACTTTTTGCCTTCTAAAAACTCTAAAAATGCACCACCTGCTGTTGAAATATAATCTACTTTATCTTCTATGCCATATTTCTGAATGGCGGCAATGGTGTCGCCACCACCTGCCAAAGTAAATGCTTTGGTATTAGCAATCGCATGTGCAATGGTTTTAGTGCCTTCACCAAACTGGTCAAACTCGAACACGCCCACTGGACCATTCCAGACCACAGTCCCTGCGTTTTTAATGATCTCTGCTAATTCATTAGCAGATTTTGTGCCAATATCAAAAATCATATCATCAGCAACTACAGCAGCCACGTCTTTACTTACTGCGGGCTCATTAGCATCAAATTTCTTACCGCAGACTACATCGACTGCAATCGGCACCGCGGCGCCTCTTTGGCTCATTTTTTCCATTAAAGCGCGGGCAACAGGCACTAAATCATCTTCACACAGTGATTTACCTACTTCAAAACCTGCGGCTTTTAAGAAGGTGTTGGCAATGCCACCACCTACCACCATTTGATCCACCTTTTCAGATAAGCTTTCCAGCACGGTGAGCTTGGTAGATACTTTACTACCGCCCACAATCGCCACCATTGGGCGCGCTGGGCTGAGTAATGCTTTAGTGAGGGCTGCAAGTTCATTTACCAATAAAATACCTGCAGCTGCCACAGGTGCAAACTTAGCTACGCCATGTGTACTCGCTTCGGCGCGGTGTGCCGTACCAAATGCATCCATCACAAATATATCGCATAACTTGGCATATTTTTGTGACAATTCATCCGTACTCTTTTTCTCACCTTTGTTAAAGCGGCAGTTTTCTAACACCACCAATTCACCAACCGCTACATCAAAACCACCATCAACCCAATCTTTGATTAAACGAACGGGTTTTGACAGTTTTTTTGAAATCACATCAACAACGGGTTGCAGTGAATTTTCTTCAGAATAAACACCCTCTTCAGGGCGGCCTAAATGTGAAGTCACCATGACGCTTGCACCCGCAGCAAGTGCATATTCAATGGTTGCCATCGATGCCATAATGCGCGCATCTGACGTCACTTTACCATCGGCTACCGGTACATTAAGATCGGCACGGATCAGTACGCGCTTGCCGTTTAAATCCAAATCGGTCATTTTAATGACATTCATGGCGAATCTCCCTATTTTGCTGCCATCATGGCTACGACGTTATCTAACATACGGCAGCTAAAACCCCACTCATTGTCATACCAAGCACAAACTTTTACTAACAGACCATCTTTAGTTACTTTGGTCAGTGTTGCATCAAAGTTTGATGAGAAACTTGTGTGGTTGTAATCTACGGACACCAGCGGCGCTTCATTGTAAGACAAAATACCTTTAAGTGCCTCACTGCTTGCAGCCTCATGCATGATGTGGTTAATTTCCTCTTTTGTGGTTGGGCGCGCTGCGGTAAAAGTTAAGTCAATAATAGAAACATTGATGGTAGGCACACGGATCGCAAAGCCATCCAACTTACCGTTGAGGTCAGGCAGTACCAAACCTACTGCGGCCGCGGCACCGGTTTTGGTCGGAATCATTGAGGTTGTTGCAGAGCGCGCACGGCGCATGTCCGCGTGATGCGAATCTGTGAGCACTTGATCATTAGTGTATGAGTGAATAGTATTCATTAAGCCATTCACAATGCCGATTTTTTCATGCAACGGCTTTACCATCGGCGCTAAGCCATTAGTGGTACAAGAAGCATTAGAAATTACCGTGTGGCTAGCTTTGATGATGTCATGATTTACACCATACACCACAGTCGCATCAATATCTTTATCACCTGGCGCTGATAGCAATACTTTTTTAGCACCCGCATCAATATGCGCTTGTGCTTTGGCTTTGCTATTAAATGCGCCTGTACACTCCAATACCACATCAATTGCCAAGTCACGCCATGGTAGTTCGGCAGGGTTACGCGTAGCAAATGTTTTAATTTTTTGGCTGCCAATGATCATATCATCGCCGTCCACGCCAACATCGAATGGGAACCTGCCGTGTGCGCTATCGTAACGCGTCAAATGCGCATTGCTTTCAGCATCGCAGCCTGCACTGTTAATCGCAATAATTTCAATGTCTTTGCGTTTTTGTTCATACAATGCACGCAACACCATGCGTCCAATGCGACCATAACCATTAATTGCCACTCGAATTGCCATGATAATTCCTAAATTTTCAATTAAATCGAAACCAGTTAAATTAACACCAGCTTCTTAAAAAAATAAGGCACCTCAATACTGAGGTGCCTTATTAAACTAGCTTACTAAGCTTGTTAAGCTTATTAAAAATAGCGCAAGTTGAATTGCAGCGCCTTAAATTAAGCCAACAAAATTAAAGCACCGATTTAACAGTTGCCACTACATTTTCAACTGTGAAACCAAAGTGTTTCATCAATACGCCGCCAGGCGCAGATTCACCGAATGTATCGATACCAACAACCGCGCCTTCCAAGCCTACATATTTGCGCCAGAAGTCAGTCACACCCGCTTCAACAGCCACGCGCACTACACCTGGCGTTAATACGCTGTCCTTGTAAGCTTTATCTTGACGATCAAATACGTTAGTTGAAGGCATTGAAACTACACGTACTTTAGTACCCGCTGCATTCAACTCAGCCGCTGCTTTAACCGCTAATTCAAGTTCTGAACCATTGGCAATAATAATTGCATCTGCTTTACCAGCCACATCAGATAACACATAGCCACCTTTGCGCATTAAATCAAATTGTGCAGCATCATGCTTCATGCCTGGCACGTTTTGACGGCTTAACACCAAGCTAGATGGGCCATTTTTACGTTCAACCGCAGCCACCCAAGCCACAGCAGTTTCAGTTGAGTTACCTGGACGCCATACATCCATATTAGGAATTAAACGTAAACCAGCTGTATTTTCGATTGGTTGATGGGTAGGACCATCTTCACCTTGACCGATAGAGTCATGCGTTAACACCGCAATAGAGCGTTGTTTCATCAATGCGGCCATGCGTAATGCGCTCTTCGCATAGTCAGAGAACATGTGGAATGTACCGCCGAATGGAATCAAACCGCCATGTAATGCCATACCGTTCATAATCGCAAACATACCGAATTCACGTACACCGTAAGAGATGTAGTTACCTGGTTTTTTGCCATCTACATGGGTAAAGCTAGGACATGAAGTCAAATTAGAACCTGTTAGGTCGGCAGAACCACCCAAAAATTCTGGTAAAACTATAGCCAGAGCTGTAATTGTATTTTGCGAAGCTTTACGAGTTGCAATACCTTCTGCTTTTTCGTTGGTAGCAGCAATTAAAGCATCTGTTGCTTGTTTCCAGTGAGCTGGCAAATCGCCTGCCACACGGCGTTTAAATTCTGCTGCTTCTGCTGGGAATGCTTTAGCATAAGCATCAAACTTAACGTTCCAGTCGCCTTCTAATTTAGCGCCTTTAGCCGTTGCATCCCAACCGGCATAAACGTCAGCTGGAATTTCAAATGGAGGGTGATTCCAACCAATGGCTGCACGAGTGACAGCAACTTCAGCATCGCCTAATGCAGAACCGTGGCAATCATGGCTGCCAGCTTTGTTTGGTGAGCCTTTACCAATAATGGTTTTACAGCAAATCAATGATGGTTTGTCTGTTACTTTTTTAGCCGCATCTATCGCTTTGCCGATTGCGTGAACATCATGGCCATCAACAGATTGAACATGCCAGCCGTATGACTCAAAACGTTTAGCCGTGTCGTCTGTGTACCAGCCTTCAATATGACCGTCGATAGAAATACCGTTGTCATCCCAGAATGCGGTTAATTTGCCCAGGCCCCAAGTACCGGCTAGCGCACAAGCTTCGTGAGAAACGCCTTCCATCATGCAGCCATCGCCCAGGAACACATAAGTGTTATGGTCAACAACATTATGGCCTGGCTTGTTAAATTGGTCGGCTAGTAATTTTTCAGCCATTGCGAAACCAACGCCGTTTGCAATCCCTTGGCCTAATGGACCAGTGGTTGTTTCAACGCCTGGTGCATAGCCGTATTCTGGGTGGCCAGCACATTTTGAATGTAATTGACGGAATGTTTTCAACTCATCCATCGGCAACGCGTAACCTGTAAGGTGCAGCAATGAGTAGATCAACATTGAACCGTGACCATTAGAAAGAACAAAACGATCACGATTTGCCCACTCAGGATTTTTTGGATTATGGCTTAAATGGTTGTTCCAAAGCTCTTCAGCGATTTCCGCCATACCCATAGGCGCGCCTGGGTGGCCAGAGTTAGCTTTTTGTACCGCATCCATAGATAACGCACGGATAGCGTTGGCTAGGTCTTTACGTGTTGCCATAGTTTTCTCCCTAATGATTAACTTGATGTTTTACGAGTTGAATCTGATTTAACTTAAGTAACTTTGACAAAATAAGTGATTTTGACAAAATTTAAGTCTTATAGAAAATCAGCTAAAACCTTGATTGAATTCTTCAAAAAGTCAGTTTCTTTAACTACTTTTTTGCAAAGACTAAATTATTGCTTAATTAGCCTTTTTCGGCAAGGGCTTAGCCTGCATTTGATTGTTAGAAAATAGCATTTATCATTATTTCTTAAAGGATAGATGATACAACAGCAACAACTGGCCTACAGTCTGGCTTATTACTTTAAACAGCCTCGATGAAACTGACTCGCCATTTATTGTCAATCCCACACATGTCGGGCGTATTAGCATAAACGTAATGCGTCCGATGCGGGCTGGCCGCAGCTCAAATTATTTAATCAACTTGAGTTGATGTCGGCTTGCTGACTGCAAAACCGCTTCAATCGCCTTGCAATTGGCTTTTGCATCGACAAAGTTTAATAACGGCGATTTGTTGTTCAGCACACAGTCACTAAAATGCTCAATTTCTAAATTAAAATGGTTACTTGGCGCGAAATGCTCCTCGGCATATTGACCATCTTCCAGCCCCCAGGAAATAACAGGCACATCATTTTGAAACACCCATGCGGCGTGACATTTTACCCAGCCTTTAGTGCCTATAATTTCGTATTCTGATTTACGGGAGCGCTCAAAGCTAATATCAAAATGACCAAAACGCGCGCGACCTGTCTCATCTTGCCCAAAATCCAGCATGCCGCTGGTGACAATATCTGCCCCCACATCGTTAAATTTTGCGTGAGCAACGACTGAAACCGGTTCGGCTGGTTTGCCATTTTGCGCGCTATTATTTAAACCCATGGCCCACCGTAGTGAATGTATCGCGTAAGGCCCAATGTCCCACATAGCGCCACCGCCTTGTTCAAAACCGCTGGCTATGCGATACATGCGCGCCGGCTTCATTAAAAATGAATAGCTAGCACGGGCAGACAGCACATCACCAATTAAACCAGAAGCTACAATTTCTTGCACACGGGCATGTTGCGGATGAAAGCGGTACATAAAGCCTTCCATCACTTTTACGTTATGTTTAATCGCGGCAGCTTCAATGGCTTCAATATCCGCAACCGTGAGCGCCATTGGTTTTTCAATCAAGACATGCTTACCTGCATTGATGGCTTTAAGCGCCCATTCTGCATGCTCGTTATTTGCCATCGGGCAGTAAATAGCCTCTACATTCACATCAGCAATCAGCGCATCTAAATCGTCATAACATTGCACGCCATTGGCAGACTTATCATTAGAACCTTGCGGCGCATATTTTTCTAGCGTCGTTTTTGCCGCGCCTGCACGACGGCTGGCAATGGCAACCAACTGAGAATTATGGGCTTCAACAATAGCGGGTAGCAAGCGCTCATTAACGCGCGCCGCGCCTAATATACCCCAACGTAATTTTCTAGATTCAATCATCTGATATCCCATAAACCTTATTAAAAATTATGTGTAAGCTGCAGACTTAGAATATCTACACTGCCTTCAAAATCACCACGCACACGACCACTATTAAATGGCGCCGCTCCACTTACTGCGGTTTGGTCATCATCAATCTTTGCATCACTGATAAAGAGATGTGAATATCCTATATCAAATTTAGATGCCGGTGTCATTTGATAGCTTGCGCCTAATGACAACCATTTTCTATCATTCCCTGGGATACGGGCGGTGCGGTAATGATTACTAATTGCCTCTTCATCATAAGCCAACCCAGCACGTAATTTTAAGACATCGCTATAACGGTAATTGACACCGAGAGAATAACGTAAAGTGTTATCCCAGTTTTCTGGTATTTTAGTTAACAGCGCACCACTATCACGATAAACCGCCAACTCCTTGAATTGGCTCCAGCGCGTCCAAGTCACATCCCCCATTACATCCCAATGATCATTTACACGGCTAAATGCACTTATTGAAAAGCTCTCCGGCAATGCTAAATCCGCTTTTCCGCCACCGTTGGGTGTAGGAATAGGAGTCGGCAAGGCAACAGGCCTCCGAAATTTAACATCTCCATCCAAATGCTGCTCCACTTTGGAGCGGTAAGCCACGCCAACGCGCGTATCCGCTGTTGCCTGATAAATTGCACCAAGGTTAAATCCAAAGCCCCAGTCATCACCTGTCACCTTCACTGAACCCTCACCATACGGACCAAAATTGACGGCCCGAGTAAGCGTAGCCTCTGCGCGCATGGCAGAAACACCAAAGCCCAGCGAAAGTTTCTCATTTACTTTAAAGGCAATTGAAGGATTGATGTTAATCGTTTTTACTTCCGATTTATCTGCCTGAAAACGACCTATCCATTTATCATCGTACTCAGTTTTAAGACCGAATGGCGCATTTAAACCCAAACCAAATTTCACGCTATCAGTTAAGTCTCTTTTATAATAAAAATTAGGTACGAAGGCTAAATCACCCGCATCAGGACCTTCATTACCTAATGGCCTAAAAGAAGCGGGAGGAGAATTGGCAGGTACTGATCCATTATCATTAAATTCCGCACTCGGTTTAATCAAATGCAACGCACCCACAGCTTGCGTACCCTCAATATTAAGTCATGCCTGCCGGGTTAAAAAATATCGTACTCGCATCTTCCGCTATCGCAGCTGCACCAGCGTAGGCATTCCCCATGCCACTGCCGCTTTGCTCTATCAAAGCGAAACCTGCAGCCTGCACGCTACTTGCAGCACCCAAAAGTAAAGTTATCACCAAACCTTTGACAAAATCTTTTGCTCTCATGACTTAACCTCCGCCCAATTTTTATTATGTATTTTTAAAGTTTTCACAAGAAAGCACGTACTACCTTAATTCTAATCGCTAGCGCTTAAATCCTTCGTAAAGCTTTTCATACTCCGCTATATTGCGCTGCAAAACTACATTGCGTTTAATTTTGAGTGTGGGCGTTAACAAACCATTCTCTATGGTCCAAGGGTCATGCAACAGCGCAATTTTTCTGACTTTTGTATAGCCTGGAAAAGATTTCATTTGTTGTGCCACGCGGTTAAGTGCAAAAGCACGTGCTTGCGGTTGCGCCAAGCCAGATGGCCAATCATTTGGCAAATCGCGCTCTTTCACAGCCTCCACCCAACGCTCATAATTGACTACCGCTAACACACTTAAATACGCCTTACCTTCCCCCACCACCATCACTTGTTCAAAAAGTGGGTCACGCTGTATCGCAGACTCTACATCCCCTGGCGGTACTTTTTCACCGTTAGAGAGCACGATGATTTCTTTAATACGCCCGGTGATTGTGATGCGACCAAACGCATCTATCTTTACCACATCACCAGTTTTAAGCCAGCCATCACCCGTGAAAATAGCTTTGGTAGCTGCTTCATTATTCCAGTAGCCTTGCATGACATTAGCACCACGTACTTCTAAACCATCGGCCTCACCTATCCGCACCTCTACACCTTGAATTGTTTGCCCCACGCTACTCGGCACATTACTTTCTACCCAATTCACACTAATGATGGGGCTGGTTTCGGTTAAGCCATAACCTTGAATAATTGGCACACCCAGCGCAATAAAGGTACGTGCGTTATCTGCAGCCAGCGCGGCACCTCCCGCAACAGCTAAACGCAACCTGCCGCCTAAACGCGCTTGCAGCTTATCTGCCACCAGTTTTTTTAATAATGGCCATAGCAAATGTTGCCAATGCCACTTGCCACGCCCTTGCTCATACTCAAAACGGCTATAACCTACTTTTACTGCCAACTCAAACAAATAGCGCGCATAGACAGGGCCTTTTTCTAACTTATTGCGCAGCCCTGACTGAATGCGCTCAAAAATGCGTGGCACTGTGACCATAATCGTTGGTTGCACTTTGACCAGATCTTCTTGCAACTGTTGTATAGATCGAGAAAAAGCAACACTGGCACCCGACATAATGGGAATGCAACAGCCAGCCATGCGTTCTAAAGCATGAGATAACGGTAAAAATGACAGGAATATATCGTTTGGATAAATAGAAAACACATGTAAAGCACCCCAGGCATTACTGATTAAGTTGCGATGGGTGAGCATGACACCTTTAGGTTTACCTGTGGTACCTGAGGTGTAAACAATGGTCGCTAAGGCATCAGCATCAGATACTCGATGCTGAAACTCACCTGAGTCGCCTGAACTTGGCAACCATTCATCTATACCGCGAATTCGATCGTCGCCATCACCTTCGGGGGGCGTTTTAAATGTGACAACACGCTGCAGCTCAACCAGCCCCGCACCAACCTCATGGATGGGATGCCAATTTTCCGCGCTATCGATTAGTAGTAATTTTGCGCCAGAATCCTGCAATACATGGGCGGCATTCTCAGGGCGGTCAGACACATATAATGGCACGGTCACCAAGCCCAACCCAAGCGCAGCTTGATCAAACAATACCCAACTTGGGCAGTTTTTGAGCATGACTGCTACGCGGTCGCCCAGCTGCAAATGCTCACGCAACAAGGCAGCTTGCCAATTTACAATTCCGTACATGGCGGCCTGCCATGTCATCTCGCGCCATTCGCACGTTTGATCATCAAAATAGCGATAGGCAACACCATCTGGTGTGCGCCTTGCCCGCTCATGGAACATACTATCTAAAGTGGTTGCAAACTCAGGGGTGATAAAATCCGTTTGCTGCGCTTTCATTACCCAACCTTAAATGGATTCTTGTGCGAACCATTTAATGCTACAGCCAATACTTGGCGTCTGCTCTCTAGGACCCTCTCCAGTTTCAGCAATCTGTTTCATGGCGTTAAACAAATCTCGTGGGATGTTCTGATCAGCCACGCGACGACCTGCCGCATCAAATCGACCACGATATTGCAACTCTAAATTAGCGTTAAAGCCAAAAAAGTCTGGCGTGCAAACTGCACCATAAGCTTTTGCCACCTCTTGCGTATCATCTAATACATAGGGAAAAGAAAAATTAAACAGCTTCGATTCCTCCATCATGCGCTCGTAAGAATCTTCAGGGTAATTTTCAGTATCATTACTTTGAATAGCGATGGTGTTAATACCATATTGCAACAACTCACGACAATCAGCTACCAAGCGCGTTTTAATGGCTTTCACATACGGGCAGTGGTTGCAGATAAACATGATTAACAACCCATTTTTACCTGCGCTATTCGCCAAGGTATAACGCTTACCATCAACACCTAACAAATCAAAATCAGCGGCGCGCTGACCAAAATTACATACTGGGGGATTTAGGCTAACCATTTTTTTCTCCTTATTTCGTTATACTTATTGATGTGACAACGTTGATGTTTATATTATCACTATTGTTTTCAATTTTGCTTTCTTTTAGAGTCGGCTTTTTAACAACTCAATTTTAATGGTTAAATCTTATGTCTAATCTGCGTTTTTTTACAAATTCACCACTGGCTTTAAATGCATCTGTGCAACTCTCAGAGAGCGCAGCTGCACATGCCACACGTGCGTTACGTTTAAATGTTGGCGACAATGCCGTGGTGTTTAATGGTGATGGCTTTGATTATGACTGCGAATTAAATTCAATCAAAAAAAATGAAGTGATAGTTAAAATTACCAATGCAAGAAAAGTGAACAATGAGTCGCCACTTAATATCACTCTATTACAAGCTGTTTCCAGTGGTGACCGCATGGACTTTACCATTCAAAAAGCCGTAGAGCTTGGTGTAATCTGTATCCAACCCATCACCAGCCAACGTAGCGTGGTGAAGTTGTCGGCTGAGCGCGCAGAAAAGCGTACGGAGCATTGGCAGAATGTGGCGATTTCCGCTTGTGAGCAATCTGGCCGGGCATTCATTCCCAAAGTATTTCCACCGATGTCACTTGAAAACTGGCTAAGTCGCAACCCTATTGCCAATGCAACCCGCATATTACTTAACCCCACCGGCGCAAAGCGCTTAGCAGAAATTCAAAAGCCAGCAACAGATATTCAATTACTGATTGGCGCAGAAGGTGGGTTCAGCCAAGGCGAAATTGACCTTGCAAGCGCGCATGGGTTTCAGTCAATGGTATTGGGTCCTCGCATTTTACGTACTGAAACTGCGGCTTTAACTGCCATTTCAGTGATGCAATCTGCGTGGGGAGATTTTTAGTGGAGTCACAACATAGGCCTCAATTTGACCGATTCTGTTGAAAAACTCTTTTTTGAGGAGTTCTAAAATTTCGCCAAATTAAGATTAAATATTGGAAACGGTTTTAAATTAAATCGGCAAGGTACTTCAGCGCTTCGGTATCAAACTATCAGTCATCACTAAGACCCTCTCTGTACCTATTTTTAATGAAAATATGCAGAAGAGGCTTAAAATAATTCTTGCTCCTCAGAAAAGAATTTCTCAATAGAATCGACCCTCTCCGGACATTCAAACGAACCTATTGATCAGGATCAATTGTTATGTTCGCTATCGTACAGACCGCTTGCAAACGGGCACCTAGTATGTAATTGTACTGGTATAGATGTAGCTTGCAGATTGCGGGTACTGGTGGGCGCAGGACCAGCGATCATTGATTTATGCGCCTTTCATTCAGGAGAATAAAATGTATAGAATGCTAATCGTTGTACCACTTACGGCGCTTCTACTCAACGCGTGCGTAGTGTCACCCGCGGGCCACGGCCGCGGTCATGGAATGGTTGTGGTCCCAGCACTACCGGTAATTGTGGAATTAGATGTAGAGCCATATTACTATCAAGGCGGGTATTACTATTTCTACGACAATGATAGCTGGCGCTACTCACAGTCAAGATCTGGTCCTTGGACGGATCTCCCCAGGAGTCACTACCCTAAAGAGACCAAGTTCAAAGGCCGCGCTGGTGGACGAGGTGGAAACCAAGATAATGATCGTCATGATCGGAGATAGCCTGAACCCTACCGGTTTCTGCCAATAGGTAAGGTTATTTTCGTTCGCAGATCATTTGCAGTTGTCTAATCTGGTTTAGTAATTTAAATTTTGTCTGCTTAGGCTGCATACCACAGGACTGCAAAGTAATGACATGCAGTTCCAGCCAGAACAAATAAATGCCAGATTAGGTGACCATACTGCAGTCGAGAATCGGTTGCGTAAAAGGCTACGCCGGCGGTGTAGAATAAGCCTCCAGCAACCAACCAGAGCAGTCCCGCAGTGGGCATTCTAGTAACCAGCGGATGGATTGCGATTACCACAATCCATCCCATCAACAAATAAAGGCCAGTAGATAGTATTGGGTGTGAGGCCTTATTGAAGGCCTTCAGTGTTACACCTACTAAAGCAAGTCCCCAAACGATTCCCAAAAGCGTCCATCCCCATGCTCCACGAAGTACTCCTAGTGTGAATGGAGTATATGTACCTGCGATAAGAAGAAAAATAATGGAATGGTCGATAACGTTAAAAACGCGTTTTATTTTGCCGATTGGTAGCATGTGATAGAGAGTAGATGCCAGGTAAAGAAGAATAGTGACCACGGCGAAAACACTAGTGCCAACAATGAATTTAGTGTCTCCATGACGCATTGCATGAATGATGAGAAATGGAGCTCCGACAATTGCTGCAATTAGCCCTATACCGTGACTAAGGCTATTCGCAAATTCTTCTGGTTGCGATTGATCACGTTTGGGACCTGAAGACAGTATACGCAAGCCGGTTCCTTTTCAGAATTAGTGTTAGCCAATAGTCACTTACGTACTATATTACCTGATGTAATAAAAAGAAAAGGACCCAAAAAGGCCAATAAATTGACTTAGCTTAACTTAATTTGTTTAGTCACTGTTTGACACGTCTGATTGAGGGCTAATGGTTCAGCTCAGAAATTGCACCTCTTATAACTTTTGAAGAAGATTTTAGAAACAGCAGTGCAAGCACCGACCCAACAATAATATCTGGCCAACCAGAGTGCATTAACCAAACGCCCCCAGCCGCTACAAAAACTGAAATATTGGAAGCAACGTCATTGCGTGAACACTCCCAGACAGAACTCATGTTGATGTCTTCTTTGCGGTGTTTCCAGAGCAGTATAAGACATGTGCCGTTCGCCAGCAGTGCCAATAAGCTAATTAGCCCCATGGTTTCATAGGTTGGAATGATCGGAAACATGATTCGATATACAACCTGAGATAAAACGAATATTCCTGCTATCAATATCAAAATGCCTTTGAACAAGGCAATCTTGGCCTTTGAACGTGGGGCGCTAGCAATCGCATAGAGACTAAGCCCATAAGTAAGGGCATCACCTAGATTATCGAGTGAGTCTGATAACAACGCTGTTGAACCCGACATGATTCCCGCGACAATTTCAATCACAAACATCACAGCATTGATACACAGCACGACCTTTAAGGTCGAACTTTGCCGAACTCTCAGTGCATCAATCGCACAGGATTTATTTTCGCAACAATCAGCCATATTGGAATCATCATAAATTAGTTGATGAAGAATCATGGCAGAAAATAGTTCATTTGACTATTATGTTGATAAGCATTCACGATTACACTATGGTTATACTATGTTAGCGAAGGGATTATCATGCTTTGGCTAATTACCAAATATTCACTAACCGCTGCCGCCGTTGTGCTTGTTTCAGAACTCACCAGACATAGTGGCAGCTGCACTGCCTATGGTCACGCTACTAGCTTTGGCTTAGATCTGCTATAAAACTGCTAATAGAAAAAGTTACAAAGGAGCGGGTGTTATGAAACTTGGAATAATCATATATTCAAATGAATCCGAAACGGTTTGGAACGCATTTCGATTAGGCGTATTCTCTTGCAAACAAGGTGATACAGTTTCAGTTTTTCTACTCGGCATGGGTGTAGAAGCTGAGTCATTGATTAGTGATAAGTTTAATGTCGTTGGACAAATGCGCAGCTTCTTGGAGGCTGGCGGTTCGATTTTAGCTTGTGGTACCTGTCTTAAAATTCGTCAGTCTGAAGGATCTGATATTTGCCCAATATCGACAATGCAGGATTTGCACGCGCTAATTCGCGATTCAGACAGGGTATTGAGCTTTTAGGAACCAAGCCATGGGTCGTAAATAACATTGGGAGCACGTGTACACTACCAAGGCCACTTCAATCTCGGCAAAATATGTCAAAATTTACCGCGCCGGCGCTTCTGGAAATTCAATCGCGGAAATTGGGACTATACATTCTCAACCGGCGAAATCACCATTATGGTACCTTTCGACCTGCACATCTCGCCCATGCGGTGGCAGACCACGCGCAGACTCCGGCCATCGGTCAGTGCAACATGTGTGCCGCTATTAACCCCCTCCATACAGTCGGTAACCACCGTCGGTAGCCGATCGAGGACCTTGCACCCCAGCAGCGATCCATCTTCATCAAACAGCGCATCCGCCTGATGATTAGCCATAACGATAAGGCCATCTTCATCGATGCCGATGACGGCCGCGGGTAGATGCTCCAGCACTTCTTGTGAGACCTGCAGTGCGCTGATGTTGTGGCAGATTTCCTGGGTCTTTTCCGCCACGCGCCGCTCCAGGTCGAGGTTGCTCTCGGACAGTTCGCTGTTGGCGCGTTCGATCTCACGGCTGAGACGGACGTTTTCCTGCTTCAGCTCGTAGCGTTGGAATGCTTCACGTACATGCTCGCGAAGCTGTTCATCTTCCCACGGCTTGGTGAGGAACTTATAAACGGCACCCTCGTTGATGGCGTCTGTGACCGACCTTAACTCAGTGTAGCCGGATAGCACGATGCGCACGGTGTCTGGATAAAGATTCTTGACTCGTCTCAGAAAATCGACACCAGTCATTTCTGGCATATGCTGGTCGGAAATAATAACCCCCACGGGGTTGGTGGCTAGCAATTCCAGCCCTTCCAACCCACTACTCGCAGTGAGAATACAATAGCCTTCACTACGCAGTAAATGTTTTAACGATGCGACAATATTCGCCTCGTCGTCCACCAGAAGTAACGTCCGTTGCACGTGCTCCCCTACTTGGCGGTGAATTGGCAAGCCAGAGAATGCCCGTAAAAGCTGCGAAAATTCATCAGGAGGTATCGGCCGACTTAGAAAGTAACCCTGAATTTCGTCGCAATCATGTCTAACGAGGTAGCCTAGTTGTCCTTCCGTTTCAACCCCCTCGGCAATTACACTCAGTCGCAGTTCATGTGCCATGCTGATAATGGAGCGCGCCAAGGCAGCGGCATCAGGATCGGCAATAATTTCTCGTACGAAAGACTGGTCGATTTTGACTGCTGTTACCGGGAAACGCTTTAGATAACTGAGCGAGGAATAACCAGTACCGAAATCATCCACCGACAAGCCAATACCCATCTTACGCAGGGCATTCAGAGTAGTAACGATTTCCTCACCTCCGCCCATGAGCAGACTCTCAGTTAACTCAAGTTCGAGCAGGTTGGGATCGAGTTTTGCCTCACGTAGTATTCTCGTCACTACATCGACAATATCGTTCTGCATGAACTGACGTACCGATAGGTTAACCCCCATGCGCAACGGCGGTAGTCCATCTCCTTGCCAAGCCACTGCCTGGCGGCAGGCAGTCTCCAGCACCCACTCACCTATCTGTACGATGAGGCCAGTTTCCTCAGCAATCGGAATAAATTCAGCTGGTGAAACCATGCCCAGTTGCGGCTGCATCCAACGTAACAGCGCTTCGACGCCAATGATACGGCCGGTTATAAGGTCGGCCTGAGGCTGGTAATGCAGTACGAATTCGTTTTTTTCGAGCGCATGGCGCAGCTGATTTTCCAGATGCATGCGGCGCAGTACAGCAGTATTCATCTCGTCGGTAAAAAACTCCAGACGGTTTTTGCCGCCTTCCTTGGCACGATACATAGCAATATCGGCGTTTTTAAGCAGGGTTTGAACGTCAACGCCGTCTTTCGGATAAACGCTGATCCCTATGCTGGCTGTAAGTATAAGCTCGTGTTCTCCTATGGTGTAAGTTCTGGCCAAGCTTTCCAGTGCCTTATCCGCTACACTAGCAATATTTTCCGCTCTGTTGATGCCAGTCAGCATGAGTACGAATTCATCGCCGCCCAAGCGGGCAACGGTATCTACTTCACGGATGCACCCAGTCAGTCGTCCGGCGGCAGTTTGCAGTACAGTGTCGCCGACATCATGCCCGAGACTGTCGTTAACGATCTTAAAGCGGTCGAGATCAATAAAGAGAATCGCCATCATGTTGCCTTCGCGATCGGCATGCGCTATACCCTGTTGCATGCGGTCCTGCAACAGGGTGCGATTAGGCAGACCGGTCAATTCGTCATGAGAGGCCTGATAAATAAGCTTTATTTCGGATTCTTTCCGCGCGGTAATATCCACCATCAGCCCACGCAGCGAAGGTGCCTGACCATCCGTGCCAGACGTTACGCTGACGCGCTCATGTATCCAGAGTGTGCGCCCGTCGGCTGCAAGCAGCCGGTATTCCATATCATGATCGCGACCTGCCGCAGTTTCCTGCAGACAGAACTCAACGGTAAACTCGCGGTCTTCAGGCAGGATAATCTCGCGCATAAAATTGGGTTTCTGTGTCCAGCGCTCCAGCGGGTAGCCGAGCATGGTCAGTGCCTGCGAGCTGACGAAGGTGAACTGCAACGTTGTGGGGTCGGCCTCCCACACAATGGCGTCGATACCTTCTATCAGGTTGCGCTGAACGTGCTCAAGCTGTGTAATCTTGCGCTTATCGGCATGGATATAGGTCTCGATCGCAAATCCCATGTCGAACATGACTATTTTCAGTAGCGCACCATAGTTGGCGGAGAATTTCTCGACATCATTGCCAGCCACCCGCAATAGTAAAGGCAGAAAGAAAGACAGGTATTTGCAGTAGGCGCCGATGTACCATTTCGGATCAAGCCCCACCTGCTGATGCACTACCCCAACCCGCAAGCGCTGTTGCACGTATTGTTCGCCGTATTCGCCGCCGCTGAGTTGGCTGAAGTGGGCTGCCTGGGATTTTTTCAGACGTTCCAGCGTTTCGGCATTCGGAACCAAGGCAGACATCTCCGAAAATCTGAGCACATGATCGTAGAAAGCGACGGCAAAGTCTTCACCGGCCTCCAACATGTGTACATGTAACTGTCGCAGCAGTTCAACATCGGCATCGGTAAATTCAAGAAAGGATTTTCGGCGGGCTATTTCGGCATCATCAATGCCGAGTTCCTGCGCGATGATGGTGATGGTGCAAGCGTCCAGTTTCAAATACTTTCTCCGTTATTAGCCATTAATGGCAAGCAGGCAACGGGGTTCGGGTCACTTATTTCGGATTAAATACCAATACGATAAAAAAATCAACATCTCAGTAGAATATCTTCTCCAGAAATCACGCGTTGTGCCACAGCATTAATTTTGACTCTCTGACTACGGGCATAGGTACGCAATGTTTTGAATGCATCCGCCCGGCTAAGCCGATGACATTGCATAATGATCCCGATGGCCACATCAATTTCACGGCTACCTTCCATTGCTACTACAAGATTGGAATTGATATCTTCCAGTTTCTCCATATCTTCAGCTCTGGCTAGTGCAATTTCAATGGCAGGCACCAGACGCCTGATTTCGACTGGTTTGACCAGATAACCTAATGCACCCAACTCTTTTGCCGATTGCACGCTTTCTTCGTCACTGTAGGCAGAAAGAAAAATGAATGGTGTCTTGGATACTCTCCTCAGAACTTCTGCCACTTCAAAACCGCTCATCCCTGGCATGCGGATGTCGAGAATTGCCAGATCTGGGTTTTCACGTTTGCATATCTGCACGGCAAGTTCGCCGCTGTCCACTTGTAATACCTGATAGCCAGCCTGGCGCAACCCCATACTAATTGTGGCCAACACTACAAGGTCATCGTCTACTACCAGAATTTTTTGCATAAGATCAATATCTCTTCATTGAGTCAAAATGGTAACGGTGGGTGAGGTCAATAACAACCTTGCTGTCATTGTATTATTGTCAAAAATCAATGTCAGCTTAGCCCCCTTGCTCGGCAACATGGAATGCACCAGGGTAAGCCCGGTGCCCAGCCCTGTACCAAATTCGAAATTTAACGCTGGAGGCATGGCCGTGCATTTGTTGCGCACTTTGAGAATGGCCGAATGGCCTTCAATGTCAATGCTCACGCCGATCTTATGCCAACCATCCTCAGTTTTGCCGTGCTTAAGTGCATTAGTGATCAGTTCATTAACAATCAGTGCGATAGGAACAGCCATGTCTTTGTCTAGCAGGACAGACTGCGTCTGTTTCACTTCTACGGTGGGGTCGATAATAACGTTCGCCACCTGACTGGCGAACTTGCAGATTTCGGAGGTCACCTCGCATAGCTGAACGTGGTTTTGTTCACGTTTGCCCAGCAAACCGAACACGATCGCAAGCGACATGATTCTGGAATTGATGTCCTCGATCAGCGGCGCAAGTTCAGGGTGCTCGTTGGCCTGGAGATCAAGTAGCCCGATCATGCCTTGCAAGCTGTTCTTGATGCGGTGGTGCACTTCACGCACGAGGTTATCACGCTGTCGTTCCACCCCCAGCAGCCGTTGCTGCTCAGCCTGTTTGCGCTCGCTGATGTCGCGGATGAAGCAGAAGAATTTATCGCTGACGGCAAGATGGTTCACACTGGTTTCGACCCCCACTAAGGTACCATTCTTGCCGCGGTGGCGGGTTTCGAAAAAATCA
>Ga0156104_107_pt3 | contig 70715 bp, 67 predicted proteins | sample RifCSPlowO2_02_FD_107757 | JGI IMG/M metagenome (GOLD analysis project Ga0156104, IMG submission 107757) | Methylotenera sp. RIFCSPLOWO2_02_FULL_45_14 | reverse complement strand
TATGATGCGCTCAATATGCTGCGCCATCTGCTCCGGGGTTTCGTTGGCCTCAATATCGCGCAACGACATATCCAGGATTTCCTCGCGCGTATAGCCCAGCATGCGGCAGTAGGCCGGATTGACATTAAGGAAACGGCAATTTGCGTCAACGATAAAGAAGCCATCGATGGCTGTATTCAGGATAGTCCGGTTGAACTGTTCGCTTTCCCGTAGCGAAATCTCCGCGGCTTTACGCTCGCTAATATCGTTGACGGAGATGATGACAGCGGTTTGTTTACCCATCTGCAAGGGGCTCAGGGTAACTTCGACCGGGATTTCCCTGCCATTCTTGTGTATGGCGGTGAGTTCCTGAACCGCGGATGTATGCCGCGCCTTCGGGCTGCGCATGCGATCGAGTTGGATCATTGCCGGTATCAGAGCGTTGATGTTCTTCCCCGAAAGTTCATTTAAAGAACTGCCAAAGACGCCCTCAGTCACGGTGTTGGCATAAATGATGACACCGTTGGTGTCAGTCAGCATAGTCGCGACCGGCGATGCATCGACTACTGCGCGCACCTGTCTGGCTTCTGCCTCTTTACGGTCAGTGATGTCGGCATGTGTGCCTATCAGGCGACACGGCTTGCCGATTTCGTCGTGCGAGACCACCATGCCGCGGCTGAGTATCCATCTCCAGCTGCCGTCCTTGTGTCGTAGGCGCTGCTCGCTGGAAAAAGTGGGCGACTTGCCATCAAGATATGCATGGATTTCTGCCAATATACGCGGCAGATCTTGCGGATGAACACGCTTCTCCCATTCATCAAACTTATTCTCGATCTCATTTTCGTCGAATCCCAGCATCGTCTTCCAGCGTTTGGAAAAAATAACCTCGTTGGTTTGCATGTTCCAATCCCAAACTCCCTGGTTCGCACCTTCCAATGCAAATTTCCAGCGCTGCTCACTCTTTTTTAACGCTGTCTCAACTTGCTTGCGTTCCTCGATCTCTCTCGTCAGCTCGGCAGTACGTGCCTCGATCTTTTGTCCGAGCGAAGCGTTGAGCGACTGCAACAGCCCCTCCGTTAGGCGCTGCGTAGCGATGACACGGCGCAACTCGAGTTGTGCGATGACGGCGCGGCTCAGGGCGCTCAAGGCGGTTTTCTGCTTGGCGCTCAGCACGTGCGGCTCGTGGTCAATCACGCACAGCGTCCCCAGCGCAAGACCATCAGGTGCGACCAACGGTGCGCCGGCGTAGAAGCGGATGTTCGGGTTGCCGGTGACGAGGGGATTGTCGGCGAAGCGCGAGTCGAGCTGTGCATCGCGCACTTCAAGCAGTTCGTCGGGATTCAAGATGGTATGCGCACAAAATGCGATGTCACGCGAGGTTTCTGTGGCGCTCAACCCGACTATCGATTTGAACCACTGTCGGTTTCCGTCAACAAGCGAAACCGCTGCTATGGGGACTTCGCAGATCTGCGCGGCAAGCTGCGTCAGGTCGTCGAAGGCTGACTCCGGCGGCGTGTCAAGCACGTTATAGCTACGCAGGGTCTCAAGGCGCTGAAGTTCATTGGGGGGGAGAGGGGCTTTCATGGTCAGCTACCTGTTTGAGTTACAAGTGGTCTGATCGGGCGCAGCGAACAATGCAGCACCAGAAAGAAGAGATGCCAGGCAGAGGTGGTTAAGGCTAGACAAAATCATGTTGCGCACGCTCTGGAGCGTCATCAATAGGGCACAAAGCAAGATTGGTATCATAACTGTACATGCTCAGGGCTATCTCCTTCGGTATTGTTTAAAAACTGGCTTAATAAATCCCTGCAACTAGTAATACACAAGAGACTAAGCGCTGCACTATGTTTGAACTTGCTCTTAGTATCCTCACCCGCACATTCAAGGCAATCCTATCACGGATGTAGTGTATTTTGTAACATCTTCACTAACATCCAGACTTGCCCACAGGTCACAGAAAGTATGAAAGCCGTATATAGTGCGTAACAGCCCAGCAATTTATTTAGGTTCGTTAAATGCCACCATGTGCTAACTACCGTGGCAGGTAAAACCCTCTCTCAAATTAACACAAAGGTCACGTAATGCCCTGCCTGTCTGCTCCGCATACCTAACACCTGGCTAGTACTGTCACTAAGAGAGTGACACTGCCATTACCATCTAGGAATGGGTAAGTCCAGAGAATTAGATATCAGAAAACATTTTCGACAGCATGTCACTACCTTTTTCTAAAATAAAATATCTGAAAGCCTCTGCCGCCTGGGAGGCATTACGCTTAGTCAAGGCAACTACGTGCCAGGTGCGAATGATGGGTGTATCTTGAATATCTAAAATAACGATTTGTTTGTTGGCGATTTCGCTGCCGATGGTATGTAAAGATACAAATGAGATACCTAAATCTGCAATTACAGCTTGCTTGATGGTTTCATTACTCGACATTTCCATACTTACAATCGGTGACAGGTTATGCTCAGCGAAATATCTTTCCATAATAAATCGTGTCCCCGAGCCGGCTTCTCTGGAAATAATTTCAAATTTATTTAAGGCCTCTGGAGGTATATTGGATTTTCCAGCCAGCGGATTCAACGGGCTGGCAATAAACAAATGTGGGTGACTGGCAAATGGCTCTACACGGGTATCAATTTCTTTAGGTGGCCGCCCCATAATCGCAATGTCAATTTCGCCATCACGCAGCAACTCAACCAGCTGCTGTCTATTTCTAACTTCAATCCTGATTTGCAGGCCAGGATTATCTTTTTTGAATTCTGCCAATACTTGAGGGATGAAGTATTTAGCTGTACTAACCAGGCCAATTTTCAAGATACTTATTGGTGTGCCACGCAGGCGCTCCATCATGGTGTTGGCTTCGTTTAATGTGCTGGAAATACGCCGCGCATAAAGTAAAAAGTACTCGCCAGCAGCGGTGAGTTCTATCTTTCGGTTCTCCCGCCTGAACAGACTGACCCCCATATCTTCTTCCATCTCTTTAATTTGCTGGGAAACAGCGGGCGCCGAGATGTGCAGCTCCTCTGCCGCACGTGAAAAGCTCATATGCTTTGATGCGCTAAGGAAAGCTCTAATTTGTCGTAACGTGATATTTCGCATAAGTAAAACTTATCTATATACAAAGTATTTATTAATATAACTTAACTTGAATTTTTTGTATATTAATAAATAGGTGAGGCGCTGTGCGTTGAGGCGCTGTGAATAAGTCGTTACAGTTTATCAAAAGGGGAGGAATTTGGAAATGAAGACTAAAACCATATCATTATGCATTATCAGCTGTTTTACTGTCGGGCTTGCCTCGACATCAGTAATAGCAACGGAACAAGTTGATACCTTCAAAAGTACGCTCAGTAATGTTTCACAGGATATGCTTAACAAAGCACCTGCCGATGCCAACAACTGGCTTCACGTCAACGGTAACTATTCTCAAACCCGCTATTCTCCGGCGAGCCAGATCAATATTGGCAACGTGAAGGATCTGAAGCCTGCTTTCGTGTTCCAGACCGCTGTACTGGAGTCAATGGAAACTGCGCCTCTGGTGGTCAACGGCATCATGTACCTGACCACCTCTTTCAATCACGTCTATGCGGTTGATGCCAAGACGGGTAATGAGCTGTGGCATTTCACGCACAAGATGGGGCCTGTCACTACTTATTGTTGCGGCCCTAACAATCGTGGTGTTGCCATTTACGAAGATACGCTATTTATGGGCACCCTTGATGCAAAACTGGTTGCCTTGAATGCCAAGACTGGTGCGGTGAAGTGGGAAACCCAGATCGCCGATCCTGAACTAGGCTACAGCGAAACCATGGCGCCTACAGTGGTCGACGGCAAGGTGCTGATCGGCACCAATGGCGGCGAATACGGTATCCGCGGTTTTGTGCGTGCGTATGATGCCAAGACGGGTAATCAGGTTTGGAATTTCCATACCGCTCCGGAAAATTCCGTCGGTGTTTGGGCGACTCACGACGCGACTGGTCGCGACATGCATCGCAATATTCCCGCAGAGAAAACTGCCCTCAAAAAACTTGGCGATCCTTACAAGACGCTCGGCGGCGGTGTCTGGATGACGCCGGCAGTTGATCTGGCAACGCGCACTGTGTTCTTTGTCGTCGGCAATCCTTCGCCCGATCTGGATGGCTCAATCCGCCCCGGCGATAATTTGTACACCAACTCCATGGTGGCCGTTGACCTCGATACCGGCAAGTACAAGTGGCATTACCAATACATTGCACATGATGTGTGGGATCTGGATGCGGTCAGCCCTCCCATCCTGATTGATGCCAAGGATGCCAGCGGCAAGGTGGTGCCCGCAGTTATCCACGGTGGTAAGACTGGTCATGTCTATGTGCATGACCGTCGTACCGGCAAGTTGATCCGCTTTTCGGAAGCGATGGTGCCTCAGGAAAATATGTGGGTACTGCCGACCAAGGAAGGTGCGCGCATGTTGCCCGGTGCCAATGGCGGTGTAGAGTGGTCGCCGATGGCATTTAGCCCACGTACCGATTACACCTATGCGATCAATTTGCATCAACCGATGACCTACCATGTCGAGTCATCCCCTTATCCTGGGGGTAAGCTCTGGCTTGGCGGTGCCTTCAAGGCGATTCCGGGCGAGGAGCAGTGGGGTAATGTAACGGCGGTTGACGTTAATACCGGCAAAATTACCTGGCAGGTTAAAACCGAGCAACCGATGATCGGCGGCGTACTGGCTACCGCTGGCGACCTGGTATTCACGGGCGAAGGTAACGGGCTGTTCAAAGCCTATGATGCCAAAAATGGTGCGCTTCTCTGGCAGTTCAACTGCGGCGCAGGTGTGAACGCTCCTCCGGTCAGTTACACCGTGGGTGGCAAACAGTACATCGCTGTAGCCGCGGGGGGCAACGTGCAACTGAACTTCAAGCGCGGCAACTCCGTGTTCGTGTTTGCATTGCCTTAATTATCCAGCCATATCTTGATCAGCTATCTCTGGATCAACGGCCGCCGGTGGCGGCCGTCTTTTTCCGGAATGATCCTTATTCATACATGAACTTTGATGGATAAATTTTATGAAACTACCGATCAACCACTGCCTGCTCATTGCAGGCTTGTTTTTGGCTAGTCAATCGGCAGTCGCTGATGACGTTTCCCCTGCTGTCCGTGAGAAAGCAGCGAGTTGCATGAGTTGTCATGGAGCAAATGGCAACTCTACCCAAGGTAAATATCCTTCCCTGACCGGACAGAATAGTACTTATCTGTATTTGCAACTGAAGGATTTTATGACTGGACGGCGCACGGATCCCGAAATGAGTGCCATGGCAGCGACTATTTCCGACAAGGCAGAAGCGCTGGAACTGGCAAAGTTCTTCAGCGCCCTGCCTCAGTTTCAATACAGGGCAAAAGGAGAGCAGGCATTCAGTCCCGATGCGTCCAGGGCGTCAAGAGGGGCTGTGATCGCAGAAAGAACAATCTGCACCATGTGTCACGGTGCAGCGCTTAAAGGGGGCGGTGATGTTCCTCGTGTGCAGGGGCAGCAACCGGATTATGTCAGAAAGCAGATCAGGGCGTTCCGCGACGGTGACCGCAGCAATGATGGCGGCAGCATGAAGGGTGCTTTGGGCGCGATCACTGATGACGAAATCGAGGACTTGGTGCATTTTATTGCTACCCAGTGATTCTTGTTTTTGCATGCCGATGATTGCCGGCATTTTTATACACAACTTAGTGATGGAAACTACGATGAAAGTATTGAAACCGCTGTTTTTGTGCCTGGCTTTGATGGCCTCGTTCACTGCAGGTGCGGGGAATGTCGAGCGCGACATGCTCAAGGCTGCAGAACTGGGAGATTTGGCAACGGTTAAAGCCGCGCTAGAACATGGCGCGAACGTCAATACGCTGTCCAGAAAGGATGGTGCATCCCTCAACCTCGCCGCCAAACATGGGCATGCCGAAATTGTTCGCCTGCTACTGGAGCATAACGCTTACGCCGACTCCCGTGATGTCATGCGCATTACACCATTGATTGCTGCATCATTTGGGGGCTATACAGAGATAGTCGGCATGTTGCTCGATAAGGGCGCTACTACCACGGCGCGCGACAATACCGACAAGACCGCGCTGGATTACGCCACCGGACGCGGTCATCGGGACATCGTCCGCCTGCTGCTGGAAAAAGGCGCGAATGCCAACGATGCCAACCTGAACGGTGTAACGCCGTTGATGTGGGCTGCAGCCATAGGCAATACACAGATAGTACAGATGTTGCTCGACAAAGGTGCAAACCTCAATCTTGCCGACGACCGCGGCATGACGGCGCTTAAATATGCTGTTGAAGCTAGGCATGAGGAAGTGGTGGTACTGCTGAGGTAGAGGAGGTATTGGTTTGCATTTGTAAAAAGCAGTCTTAAAAACTACAAGGGTGTTTGCTGCGCTGTACGGTGCTCGGAATCCTCATGTACTATTCTTAGTGTTATATTTCGCATCAGTAATGTCCGGAAATTTTCACAAAACGAGTATATAACAGCTTGATCTAAAATAAAAATAGTATGTTTAGGGGTGTCACCGACTTGAACATGAGTTTTTTGAGAAGCTGGAGTTTTCTCTCTATGGTTTCTCATCATGTATTCAGGCCAATTGGTGTTTGCACAACTCATGGAGCATTTACCCCTTCACACGTTTCGCCGCTGCGTGCGGCGTTACCCTTCCAAATATCCAACTAAGACTTTTTCGCATCTCGACCAGTTTCTTTGTATGGCCTTCGCGCAACTGACTTATCGCGAGAGTCTGCGTGACATCGAAACCTGTCTGCGTGCTCACCAGACCAAGCTCTATCACCTAGGCATTCGTGGCAACATCGCACGCAGCACACTAGCCAATGCCAACGAATCCCGCGATTGCAGAATTTACGCAGACTTCGCCATGAGCTTGATCCAGACCGCTCGCAAACTCTACGCCAACGACAGTTTTTCTGTGGAGTTGGATCAGACAGTTTATGCACGCGACACGACTACCATCGATCTGTGCTTGAGCGTATTCCCTTGGGCGCAGTTTCGCAAAGCCAAGGCGGCAGTCAAGATGCATACGCTACTTGATTTGCGCGGCAACACTCCCACCTTTATTCACATCAGCGATGGCAAGATGCACGAAGTCAATGTACTCGACATCCTAATTCTAGAAGCTGGTAGCTTTTACATCATGGATCGGGGCTTCACCGATTTCACCCGTTTATACCGCATGCATCTGGGGCAATCGTTCTTTGTTATCCGAGGCAAAGCCAATTTAGCCTGTCGCCGTGTTTACTCGCGTGCCGTGGATAAATCCACCGGACTGCGTTACGACCAGACCATCGCCTTAACCAGCGTCAAGGCCAGTAAAGACTATCCGCAGCATCTGCGACGTATCAAGTTTCACGATGCAGAGCACGACAGGGAACTGATCTTCCTGACCAACAACTTCGACTTACCGGCACTAACTATCGCTCAGCTTTACCGTTGCCGCTGGCAGGTCGAACTATTCTTTAAATGGATCAAACAACACCTTCGTATCAAGGCCTTCTATGGCACTACAGAAAATGCGGTGAAGACGCAGATCTGGATTGCGATTACCGTCTATATCCTGGTCACTATCGTCAAGAAACGTTTCAAGATCGAGGCTTCGCTCTACACAATATTACAGATTCTGAGTCTGACTCTTTTCGAAAAAACACAGCTCGATCAACTACTTAAAAATATGGAGTTACAAATGAATTCGACTGAAAATGATAACCAACTGAATTTATTCAATTAAATCTCCGGACACTACTGATTTCGCATAAGTAAAACTTAACTGTGAGTGAATTATTTATTACTTTAACTTAACTCTAATATTTTATACAGTACTACATCATTATCAATTGCAAGTATTTTTGAATCATCAGCGGAAGGGAAAAAATGAATACGCAAACAGACGGACGCATTACCGATATTAAGGAGCGTTACAAGGGAGGGGTTCTTAAGTACAAACAGATGGGTTATTGGCGCCCAGACTACGAGCCTAAGGAAACGGACTTTATTTGTGTATTCCGTATCACCCCGCAGGACGGCGTAGACCCGGAGGAGGCAGCGGCAGCGGTAGCAGGTGAATCCTCGACCGCCACGTGGACAGTGGTTTGGACTGACATGCTCACAGCCTATGAAGATTATCAGGCCAAAGCTTACCGCATTGATACAGTTCCGGGAACCGGTGCGGGCACCGACAAGGAAGCGCAATATTTTGCTTATATTGCTTATGACATCATATTGTTTGAAGAGGGCTCTATTGCTAACGTAACAGCCTCTCTAATCGGCAATGTGTTTAGCTTTAAACCGCTCAAGGCCGCACGTTTGGAAGATATTCGCATCCCCGTGGCCTATGTTAAAACCTTCAAAGGGCCGCCGACCGGCATTATCGTCGAGCGCGAACGCCTGGACAAATACGGCCGCCCTTTATTGGGTGCAACCATGAAACCCAAGCTCGGGCTTTCCGGCAAGAACTATGGCCGAGTTGTTTATGAAGGGCTGACTGGCGGGCTGGATTTTACCAAGGATGATGAGAATATCAACAGTCAGCCGTTTATGCACTGGCGTGATCGCTTCCTATTCTGCATGGAAGCGGTGAATAGAGCGCAGGCCAATAGCGGGGAAATCAAAGGGCACTACCTCAATATTACGGCAGCCACCATGGAAGATATGTATGAGCGTGCCGAGTTTGCTAAACAGCTTGGCTCCAATATCATTATGATCGACTTGGTAGTTGGCTGGACAGCGATTCAATCTATCAGTAACTGGGCGCGTAAGAATGACATGATCTTGCATATGCACCGTGCTGGCCATGGCACCTATACACGTCAAAAGAATCACGGTGTTTCATTCCGCGTGATCGCGAAATGGTTACGCTTGGCAGGTGTGGATCATCTGCACGCCGGAACGGCCGTAGGTAAGCTTGAGGGTGACCCGATGACGGTTCAGGGCTACTATAACGTATGCCGTGACTCCGTCACCAAACAGGATTTCTCACGCGGCATCTTTTTTGATCAGGACTGGGTGGATCTAAAAAAAGTGATGCCGGTGGCTTCAGGGGGCATTCATGCCGGGCAGATACATCAGCTCCTGCATCTGTTTGGGGATGATATGGTGCTGCAATTTGGTGGCGGCACCATTGGACACCCCGCAGGCATACAGGCTGGTGCTATTGCTAACCGTGTAGGAATAGAGACGATGGTGAAGGCGCGCAATGAGGGTAAAGATATTCTCAACGAAGGTCCTGATATTCTGCGGGCTGCTGCAAGGTGGTGCAAGCCGCTGGAGCAGGCATTGGAAACATGGAAAAACGTGTCATTTAACTACGCGTCAACCGATACCCCGGATTTTGTGAATACGCCGACCACCTCCAGTTAACTTTTTAGCAAATTAAGTTTTAAGCAAAGGAAACCAATATGCACATAACACAAGGACAATTCTCTTTTTTACCTCCGCTTAACGATGAGGAAATCAGAGCGCAGGTGGACTACGCCATCAGCAATGGATGGGCAGTTTCAATTGAGTGGACAGATGACCCGCACCCACGTAATGTTTACTGGAACATGTGGGAACAGCCCATGTTTGAAATTAAAGACGGTGCAGCGGTCATTTATGATTTGGAGGCTTGTCGCAAGGCCTGCCCGAATGCCTACATCAAAGTCAATGCGTTTAATAGCACGCGTGGGGTTGAATCAATGGTGATGAGCTTCATTGTCAGTCGCCCTGCGATGGAACCGGGCTTCGGCCTCATCCGGCAAGAGGGCGAAGGTAGAACCATTCGATACACTACACGCGCTTACAGTACCGAAATGCCACCAGGCAGTGTATGACCAGCATAGATTTACAGCAGATTCTGGCAGATGCCAATATCGCAGAGGTGTTGGCAAAACTGGACCACGACCTCGTCGGCTTGGCCCCGGTCAAGCAAAGAATCCGTGAGATCGCCGCATTTCTGGTGGTATCACGTGCGCGCCTCCAGCTGGGAATCGAAAGTGCGCAGCCTAATCTGCATATGTGTTTTACCGGCAATCCTGGCACCGGCAAAACCACGGTGGCCTTGCGTATGGCCGAAATGCTGCATCGGTTGGGCTATGTGCGCAAAGGCCATGTGGTGAGTGTGACGCGGGATGATTTAGTAGGACAATACATTGGTCACACCGCGCCCAAGACTAAAGACGTGCTGAAAAAAGCGATGGGCGGCGTGTTGTTTATTGATGAAGCCTACTACTTGTATCGCCCTGAAAATGAAAGAGATTACGGGCAAGAAGCCATCGAAATACTGCTGCAAGTGATGGAAAACAACCGGGATGATTTGGTCGTGATTTTGGCCGGGTATAAGGACAGGATGGATACGTTTTTTCAATCCAACCCGGGCATGTCATCACGGATTGCGCATCATATTGATTTTCCGGATTACAGTCAGCATGAACTCCTGGAAATTGCGCAAAAAATGGTAGCCGCAATGCATTATCAGTTTGATGAAAAAGCACTGGCGGCGATGAGTGAATATATCGAACAGCGCAAAACACAGCCGCATTTCGCGAATGCACGCTCCATTAGAAATGCACTGGACAGAATACGCTTGCGTCACGCTAACCGTATTTTTGAAATAGCGTCAGGCGCCAGGACAAACGCCACGATTGAGGATTTATCCACGATTACCGAGGCCGATATCCGTGCCTCTCGCGTGTTTACTGAAAGTTTAGAAAGCAAATCGGCATCGGGCCAATGAGATTAGGAAAAGCGCATTGCATATGAATACACATCACACCACGTTAGCCAGCTTTCTGGTTGAGGCGTCACAAGGCCTGCCCCCAGACAGCCAATTGACCGCCTTGATTTTGAATATTGCAGATACGGTAAAGGCCATCTCCAGGTTAACCGAACAAGGCGCTTTGGCTGACATGTATGGCAAGTTGGAAAGCCAGAACATTCAGGGCGAGACGCAAATGAAGCTGGATGTGGTGAGTAATCAGATTTTTATCGACCACCTGACGCGGAGCGGCCTGGTGGCAGGTTTAGCCTCAGAAGAGATGGATATGCCGGTACTGATTGCCGATGATCCAGGCACAGGTGCTTTTTTGGTAATTTTTGACCCGCTGGACGGTTCATCGAACGTGGCGGTCAATGTATCGGTCGGCTCTATCTTTTCAGTATTGCATGCCCCTGCACACGCGCTACCGCAGGACAGTGACTACCTGCAGGCTGGCAACCAGCAAATTGCTGCAGGTTATGCGCTTTATGGGCCTTGCACCATGCTGGTGCTGACAGTCGGTAAAGGGACGCATGGCTTTACGCTGGATCGTGATGCGGGTGAGTTTGTACTGACGCATGCGAACATCCAGATTCCTGAAGACACGGCTGAATATGCCATTAACGCCAGTAATGAGCGTTTCTGGGAGCCTCCTGTCAAACGCTATGTCAATGAATGCAAGGCGGGAACAACCAACCGGAGGGAGAAAGATTTCAACATGCGCTGGGTAGCAAGCATGGTGGCAGATATTCACCGCATCCTGATGCGCGGCGGAATTTATCTCTACCCTAAAGACAATAAGGACGCAACGAAGCCAGGCCGGTTACGGCTGATGTACGAGGCTAACCCGATGGCGATGCTGGTGGAGCAGGCGGGTGGATTGGCTTCCACCGGCAGGATCCGCATTTTAGCAGTACAGCCTGAAATGATTCATCAGCGTATACCTGTCGTCATGGGCTCACGGAATGAAGTCTTACGGGTGGAGCGCTATCACAATGCGCACGACATGGGGACAGATGATGCATTGCCCCTGTTCAATGACCGCTCCTTTTATAGATAAACCATTGGGAAGAAACAGCCATGTCCAGAAAAAATCCAGTGATTGCGATAACCGGTTCATCAGGTGCCGGAACCACTTCCGTGATGAATAGTTTTGAATATATCTTCAGGCGCGAAGGCATCAAGGCCCAAGCGATAGAAGGTGATTCCATGCACCGCTATGAGCGTAAAGAGATGGATGCTGAGCTGGAAAAATACAGCAAGATTCCGGGAAGTCATTTTAGTCACTTTAGCCCGGAAGCCAATCTTTTGCCTGAACTTGCTGATACCTTCAAAAAATTTAGTGAAACGGGACGATGCAAAGTCCGCAAATATATCCACACCGATGTTGAGGGGGCTCCCTATAACCAGTCTGCCGGCACACTGACGCCCTGGCGGGATAGCGCTGAGGATGCTGATGTGCTGTTCTATGAAGGGTTGCATGGCGGGTATGTCGGCCCAGATGCCGATGTGGCAAAACATGTCGATTTGCTCGTAGGCGTTGTGCCCATTATCAATCTAGAATGGATACAGAAAATGCACCGGGACCAAAAGGTGCGCGGATATTCTCAAGAGGCTGTAGTCGATACCATTTTGCGCCGCATGCCTGACTATGTTCATCATATTTGCCCGCAGTTTTCACGGACACATGTGAATTTTCAGCGTGTACCCACGGTAGACACTTCTAATCCTTTTATTGCCAAGGATATTCCGAGCGCTGATGAGAGCATGGTGGTTATTCGTTTTGCCCAGCCCAAGGGCATTGATTTCCCATATTTACTCAACATGTTGCATGGCTCCATGATGACCAGACCTAATACCTTGGTTGTTCCCGGAGGTAAAATGGGGCTGGCGATGCAACTTATTTTTACGCCTATGATTCTACGTTTAATGAGTATGAGGGATTGATGGCATGCATATTCTTAATCAGTTGCTCATCCTGACGTTGGAACCATTATGGCTTTAGTGATGTATGACCTTGATGGCACTTTGTTGGATACAGCGGGTGAGATTACAGATGCAGTAAACCGCACCTTGACACTATATGATCAACCGGCCGTTGACGAAGCACAAGTCAGAACATGGATAGGTCACGGTACAGCATGGTTAATGAAACAGGCATGGCATACAACAGAACGTATTCCTGCGCCTGCGTGGGATGAGGTCATGAATCACTTCACCCGACACTATATAGAAACCGTAGGGACTACGAGTCAGCTTTACCCATTTGTCAGGGAAACCTTGCATAAGGTGAAGAAAAAAGGCATCAAACAGGCAGTCATTACCAATAAGGAGCAGCAGTTTACCGAACCCTTGTTGAAGCAACATGGCCTGGCTGATTTTTTCAATTTGATCATCAGTGGCGACACACTGGCCGTCAAAAAGCCCAATCCGCAAGTGATTCATTATTGCTTAAACACTTTGCGTGAATCTTCCGATAGCAGTCTTTTTGTGGGTGACTCTGAGATTGATGTTGCTACCGCCAAAAGTGCTGGAGTGCTGTGTTGGGCTGTACCTTATGGTTATAACGCTGGGCATGACATCAGGTTAGCCAACCCGGATCGCCTGATTGAAGATATTCGCGAGGTGCCTGATTTTCTTATAAAAATTATGGCAATTTGAGTTTTTTGCAAATTATATATGAATGATAGGATATAAAAAATGGCTTTAATTTCGCTTAGGCAGCTATTAGATCATGCTGCTGAACATCAGTACGGCTTACCCGCGTTTAACGTCAACAACATGGAGCAGATTCATGCAATCTTGCAAGCGGCTAATGAGGTGGATAGCCCAGTTATTTTGCAGGCTTCAGCTGGCGCAAGAGGTTATGCCGGAGAACCTTTTATGCGCAAGCTGGTTGAAGCCGCCATTGAGCAGTATCCACACATACCTCTGTGTATGCATCAGGATCATGGTGCATCACCAGCCGTGTGTCAGGTAGCAATTCGCAGCGGATTTTCCAGTGTAATGATGGATGGCTCGCTGGAGAGCGATGCCAAAACACCCGCCTCTTATGATTACAATGTAGACGTGACGCGTCGCGTGGTCGAAGTTGCACATGCTGTAGGTGTCTCCGTGGAGGGCGAACTTGGCTGTTTGGGTTCTCTGGAAACCGGCCAGGCCGGAGAAGAGGACGGCAGCGGAGCAGAGGGCGTTTTAAATGAATCGCAATTACTCACCGACCCGGATGAAGCAGCCGCCTTTGTAAAGGCAACACAAGTAGATGCGCTGGCAATTGCGATTGGCACCAGTCACGGCGCTTACAAGTTTAGCCGCCCCCCTACAGGCGATATTTTAGCCATTAACAGAATCAAAGCGATACACCAGCGAATTCCGAATACACATCTGGTCATGCACGGCTCTTCAAGCGTTTCGCAGGAGTGGCTGGAGATGATTCGCAAATACGGCGGACAGATTAAAGAAACTTATGGCGTGCCAGTATCAGAAATTATTGAAGGCATCAAAAACGGCGTGCGCAAGGTCAACATTGATACAGATATTCGATTAGCCATGACCGCTGCCATGCGTAAAAAAATGTACGAAAGCCCTGAAGAGTTTGACCCTCGCGCGATCTTAAAGGCTGCCACTGTTGCCGCAAGAGGTGTTTGTAAAGAACGCTTTGAAGCATTTGGCAGTGCAGGTCAAGCGTCAAAAATTAAGGTTATCTCCTTGGATGCTATGGCGATCCGCTATGCCAAAGGCGAATTGGCAGCAGTCATTAGATGAGCCGGCTTTCTAAACCTCCATATCAAGGCAAAAAATGAGACGCAAGCTAGTAGTAGGCAACTGGAAAATGAACGGCAGCAAAACGAAGAATAAATCGCTGCTGGAGGATGTGGTTGCTGGTGTGCGTGACTTGCATAATGCTGATTACGTGGTATGTGTTCCCTATCCTTACCTTGGTCAGGCGCAGTCTTTACTGCAGGGTACGAATGTCGCATGGGGAGCGCAGAATCTTTGCGCAACCGAGGACGGCGCACTCACCGGTGCAGTCTCTCCAGACATGCTGGTGGATTATGGCTGTACTCACGTCATTATCGGGCACTCCGAACGGCGCATCCAGTTTCATGAAACCGACGACACTGCTGCCACCAGATTCAATGTAGCGCTCAAGGCTGGGTTAACCCCGATATTTTGCATGGGTGAGTCGAGAGAAGAACGTGAATCAGACTGGACAGAGTATGTAGTTGGGCGGCAACTAGACTCCATCATCAGGCGTTTCGGCGCGGATTTTCTAGCCAAGGCCGTACTCGCCTACGAGCCATTGTGGGCAGTTGGTACCGGCAAGCCAGCTACGCCTGAGCAGGCGCAAGAGGTGCATAGCTTCATCCGTGGGCGCATCGCGAGATGTAATGCAGAAGTTGCGGAAAATGTACGTATTCTCTATGGGGGTAGCGTACAACCGGCTAATGCATCAGCACTATTTGCAATGCCAGACATTGATGGCGGCCTAGTGGGCCGCTGCTCATTAGACGCTAAAGCATTTGTAGATATTTGTAAGGCTGCTTGCCAGCATCCAATGACAGCTTGATTCAAAGATAGCAAAAATGAAAATAGGCATACCAACCGAAGTTAAAAATGAAGAACGCCGTGTAGCCGCGACACCAGAAACCGTTAAAAAAATGTTGAGTTTAGGCTTGCAGGTTGTTATTCAAAAAGGCGCTGGTGAACGTGCAAACATTTCAGATGAGGCCTACCAAGTAGCAGGTGCCGAGTTGGTTTTAGCACAGGAAGTATTTGAAGCCGCAATCATTCTTAAGGTTCGCGCGCCAGAACCAATTGAAATAAAAGCCATGAACTCAGGTACGGTTTTAATTGGCATGCTGGACCCTTACAATCAGGCGCAGCTAAGCATGATGGCGAACCAGGGCATTATTGCTTTTGCTTTAGAAGCACTACCCAGAAATACTCGAGCGCAGAGTATGGATGTACTTTCATCACAAGCAAATGTGGCAGGCTATAAGGCGGCTTTACTCGCTAGCCATTATTACCAACGATTTATGCCAATGTTGATGACTTCAGCGGGAACAGTAAAAGCAGCACGTGTGCTTATTTTAGGAGCAGGAGTTGCGGGCTTGCAAAGCATAGCAACGGCAAGGCGTTTAGGCGCGGTGGTAGAAGTTTCCGATGTTCGACCTGCGGTTAAAGAGCAAATTGAATCGTTAGGGGCTAAGTTTTTAGACGTTCCCTTTGAGACAGAGGAAGAAGCAAAAATTGCCGCAGGCGCATCTGGCTATGCGCGCCCGATGCCAGAGGCATGGATGCAGCGTCAAGCGACTTTAGTGGCTGAACGCGCAAGCGAAGCCGATATTGTGATTGCCTCTGCACTGATTCCCGGAAAAGAGCCCCCTACCTTGCTGCATGCCGAAACGGTAGCAAAAATGAAACCTGGTTCTGTGATAATCGATATGGCGGCGGGGTTAGGTGAAAATGGAGCAGGCAATTGCCCGTTAACCGAAGCAAATCAGGTGGTCGTTAAACATGGCGTAACTATCGTTGGCTATACCAACCTACCGAGCCTTGTGAGTGGAGATGCTTCAGCGTTTTATGCACGGAATATTTTGGAGTTTCTGAAGCTTATTGTTACGAGCGAAGGCAATTTTCATATACCTGAGGATGACGAATTAGTGGCCGCTTGTTTGGTTTGTAAAGATCATAAAGTAATGGGGAATCGCGCATGAATGAGTTATTAACGATGCAAAATATCACGATTTTTGTATTAGCCATTTTTGTGGGCTATCACGTCGTATGGAACGTGACCCCCGCGCTGCATACGCCGTTGATGTCAGTGACCAACGCGATTTCTGGCATTGTGATTGTGGGTGCGATGCTGCAAACCGTAGCTATTGATACAGAGGCTTTTAATTTAACCAGTATTTTGGGTGCGATAGCTGTTTTTTTAACTTCGATTAATATTTTTGGCGGCTTTATGGTAACGCGAAGAATGCTTGAAATGTTTAAAAAGAAAGAAAATAAGCTTATGGAGCCTAAAAAATGATTGCTGCCAATGCTAATTTCACATCAGCGGCCTATTTAATTTCTGCGGTGTTATTTATTTTTTCGCTCAAGGGCCTGGCATCACCCAACAGTGCAAGATTAGGTAACACACTAGGCATGGCAGGCATGGCGCTTGCCATTATCACCACTTTGTTTGTAGGTCATCATCTTATCTATTCATTGATTGGCATTGCAATTGTTCTAGGCGCGGTGGTGGGTATTTTTGCTGCAAAACGAGTGCAAATGACCAAAATGCCAGAATTAGTCGCTTTGATGCATTCTTTTGTGGGCTTGTCAGCCACCCTTATCGCCATTGCCGCCGTTTATAACACTGCCGAAATACACGCCCTTACTGAAACAAATACCTTAGCTCAACGTATCGAATTGTTTATAGGCGCTTTTATCGGCGCAATTACCTTTTCTGCATCAATGATTGCATTTGGAAAACTTTCAGGAAAGTTTAGCGCAAAACCAATCCATTTCAAAAATCAGCATCTATTAAATTTAGCACTCGCAATACTCATGCTTGGCTGTGGCATTGTTTTTTCCAGTGGCATGGTTTTTTATAACCAAGGCAACCAACTTGCCTTTTTAGTGATGTGTGGGTTCGCTTTAATATTGGGAATAACGCTGATTATTCCGATTGGTGGCGCCGATATGCCAGTAGTGGTTTCTATGCTCAATAGCTATTCAGGCTGGGCCGCTGCGGGCATTGGGTTTACTATGAATAACTCTGTGTTAATTATTGCTGGCGCATGCGTAGGTTCATCAGGCGCGATATTGTCGTACATCATGTGCAAAGCGATGAATCGATCCATTATCGCAGTGATGTTAGGCGGCTTTGGTGCGGATTCGAGCGTAACAGATTATTCTGCGGACGGCGCACAAAAAGCAGTGAAATCCGGCTCCGCTGATGACGTTGCTTTTTTAATGTCAAATGCAGACACTGTGATTATTGTTCCAGGATATGGGTTAGCGGTATCACGCGCGCAACATGCGTTGCAAGAACTTACCAGCAAATTAATTCGCAAAGGGGTGCGTGTGAAATATGCAATCCATCCTGTTGCCGGTCGAATGCCAGGGCACATGAATGTGCTACTAGCCGAGGCTGATGTACCTTATGAGCAAGTGTTCGAAATGGATGATGTTAATAGTGAGTTTGGCCAAACTGACGTGGTATTTGTAATTGGTGCTAACGATGTAGTGAATCCTGCAGCAAAAATACCTGGTACCTCAATTTATGGTATGCCTATTTTAGAAGCCTACAAAGCAAAAACAATTATCGTCAATAAACGGTCCATGGCATCAGGGTATGCGGGTTTAGACAATGAATTATTTTATTTAGAAAAAACCATGATGGTATTTGGTGATGCTAAAAAGATTGTTGAAGATTTAGTAAAAGCAATATGAAAAGAGAAATCTTCTTAGATTAATATGTGCCATTAACGGATATTCATTTGCATGTAATTATCAAGCTTTATCATTTAGTCGTATCTTAACTTGAACTTTTGGCCTACTCTAATTAAGCTGTGACCGGTTTTTCCTATCAATGATGAAAAAAAGGGGGGTAGTGAGATCTAGATTTGACTCATCAATCCAGGCTTGAATCAAGTTAGGACTAATGATGGTTTTTGGCAGAGGCCGTGTAAAAACACAAATAAATCGTAGTTAGCGATAAATTCCCCACCAATATTAAATATCCAGGCTTAATATTGCCGTCTAACACCACAAAATTCATAATTTACATCTTAATGTTAGCTGCTAATCCCACCTGTAAAACTTGAAAAACGTTTTAACACACTCTGGGCCGTTAACGGCATCTCAGATAATAAAATCCATCCTAATCGTACGATTTTAAAAAACTACCATTTAAATAAAATTTGTATTTTTTACATTTTTATTATATATTTATGTAAACATTACAAATACGTAGGTGCTTAATAATGTCTCTTGGTAATTTCATCCGCACTAAGCGCAAATCACTCAACCTGACACTACAACAGCTCGCCTCTAAAATAGAGGCTGACGCAGGCAATTTATCACGCATTGAGCGTGGTGAATTAGGCGTTTCTGAGGCTTTGCTACGCAAAATTGCAACTGCGCTAAATACAACGCCAGCTAACCTTTACGCTGAGAGTGATGCCACAGAAACGCAATTTGGCGTAAAAGAGCAGCAACCCACTTACCTGACCGCACATACACAAGCTTCGTACAAAATCAACAATACCAATGCTAAAGATTTTGTACATTGGTTTCGCTCTGCCGCGCCTTACATTCATGCGTTTGGCGGGCGTACGTTTGTGATTGCATTTGGTGGTGAGGTGGTTGATGAGCAACAGTTCATCGCGCTATCGCACGACCTTAATTTACTTGCCAGCCTTGAGGTCAGGCTAGTGCTGGTGCATGGTGCGCGACCGCAAATTGAGCAGCGCTTAAAACGCGACAAACTCACGCCCATATTTCATAACGGTTTACGCGCAACCGATGATAAAGCCATGGAAGCGGTTAAAGAAGCCAACGGCGCAGTTAGAGTAGAAATTGAAGCATTGCTTTCAATGGGGATTACCAACTCACCTATGGCTGGCTCCGACATTCGTGTTGCTAGTGGCAACTTTGTAACGGCCAAACCGCTAGGTGTACGTGATGGCGTAGATTTACAACATACGGGTGAAGTGCGTAGAGTGGATGCGATTGGTATTCAAAAACGCTTGGACGATGGCGAATTAGTGATGCTATCACCGCTTGGCTATTCGCCTACAGGCGAAGCATTCAATTTAAGTTTAGAAGATGTAGCCGTCAGTGCTGCGATTGCGCTGGATGCTGACAAGCTCATTTTTTTGATGGATTCTGAAGGTGTGCATAATTTACGTGGTGAATTATTGCGTGAAATGACTGCCGAAAAAGCGAAGAATTTTCTGCGCAACGTGCGAGAAAATGAGCAAGCAATTAATGTTTCAGAAGATGTTAATTACTACCTTCCTGCCGCTGTACGCGCTTGCGAGCATGGCGTGGCACGCACGCATCTCATTTCCAGGCACATTGACGGTGCGATTATTCAAGAGCTATTCACGCTTGAGGGCATTGGCACCATGGTGACGGAGCTAAGCTTAGAAAGCATGCGCCAAGCCAACATTGAGGATGTTGGCGGCATAATAAAACTGATTGAGCCGCTTGAAACTGAGGGTATTTTAGTGCGGCGCGGACGTGAGCGCATTGAGATGGAAATTAACCATTTTTATGTGATGGAACACGATAACCGCATTATCGGTTGCGCGGCGCTGTATCCGTTTATAGCTGAAAAAACCGCAGAGTTTGCATGCCTGGCGATAGACCCTGCCTACAGAGGCGGCGGGCGGGGCGATAAGTTATTCTATTTTTGTGCCAGCTTGGCTAAAGAACAGGGACTTAAAAGCTTATTCTGCTTAACTACTCGTACTGAGCACTGGTTTTTAGAGCGCGGCTTTATTGAACAAAATATAGAAAAATTACCCGCTGAAAAACAAAAACTTTACAATTTTCAGCGTAAATCTAAAGTGTTTAGCAAAACACTGTGAGCAAATTTTAGTTACAATTACGCAAACTAAACTTGCCAGAATTTAAGCCAACGGAAAACTTATGTTAAGCCAAACTACCGCTGCAAAAAAAGCACAAACCCTCGCTGAGGCGCTGCCTTATATTAAACGCTTTTTTGACAAAACCATTGTCATTAAATACGGCGGTAACGCCATGACCGACGAGCATCTTAAAGAGTGTTTTGCACAAGACGTGGTGTTGTTAAAGCTTGTTGGCATGAACCCAGTGGTGGTGCATGGCGGCGGTCCGCAAATTAACGAGATGCTTGATAAACTTGGCAAAAAAGGTGAGTTTATCCAAGGTATGCGCGTGACCGATGCTGAAACCATGGACGTGGTAGAGATGGTGCTTGGTGGGCAAGTAAATAAAGAAATCGTTAATCTAATCAATCGTCATGGTGGCAAGGCCGTTGGCTTAACCGGGCAAGATGGTAATTTTATTCACGCGCACAAACTATTGATGGCAGATAAAGATGACGCCAGCAAAATGATTGATATTGGGCAAGTTGGTGAAATCAGCGCGATTGATCCGAGCATTATCAATTTTTTAGACACGGGCGACTTTATTCCAGTAGTTGCACCTATCGGCGTAGGTAAAGATGGTGAAACTTACAACATCAATGCAGACGTTGTTGCAGGCAAGTTAGCTGAAATTTTAAATGCAGAAAAATTGATTCTACTGACTAATACACCGGGTGTATTAGATAAAAATGGCGAGCTACTTACAGGTTTAACCCCTAAGCAAATTGATGATTTAGTCGCTGACGGTACGCTGTCTGGCGGCATGTTACCTAAAATAAGCTCCGCTTTGGATGCAGCACGCAGTGGCGTAAAAGCCGTGCACATCATTGATGGGCGCGTGGAACATGCGCTGTTGCTTGAAGTGCTGACAGATGAAGGTGTGGGGACTTTAATAAAAGCAAAATAATTTTAGGTGCAGATGAACACAAATAACGTCACGTGAAAATAGTTTGGTTTAATCCATGTTTATCTGTGTTCATCTGCACCTAATTTAGGTTTTACATGACCGCTAAAATCTGGATTTTCGATTTAGACGACACGCTCCACAACGCCTCCGTGCACATATTTCCAGTGATGAATCGTGCCATGACCCGCTACATGATGGAGGCGTTAGATTTAGACGAACCTGCCGCGCACAGTATGCGTCAACATTATTGGCGCATCTACGGTGCCACCCTAAAAGGGCTCATGCGCCACCACGATATTGACCCGCATCATTTTCTAAATGAAACTCATAGGTTCGAGAATTTACCCGAGTTAGTCATTCAAGTAAAACGCCTTCGGCACATGCTACAAGGCTTAACTGGGCGTAAGTTAGTATTTACTAACGCCCCGCGTCACTATGCCATGCGCGTGTTAGAACTATTAGGTATTGATGATATTTTTGAGTTGATATTTAGTGTGGAATCTACCCAATTTCATGCAAAACCTTCAGCGCGTGGTTTTCAAAAACTGCTTAAAACCATTAAAGCCAAAGCGAGCGACTGCATTATGCTAGAAGATAGCTTGCCTGCACTCATGACTGCAAAACGCCTTGGCATGAAAACAATCTGGGTAAACAAAAAGTTAAAAAAACCTGATTTTGTCGATTATCGAATATCCACAGTGTTAGCACTCACTCACCTTAAGCTATAATAAAACAGTGGGCTAATCTACTACAGCCCTTAAAATAATGATTATCAGGAATAAGGGGATATAAGTGGCAGGCGAACGCAAACAACAAATTTTAGAAGCTTTAGCCAAGATGCTGGAGTCTCCCAAACGGGAAAAAATCACCACCGCTTCATTAGCCGCAAAGCTAGAAGTAAGTGAGGCTGCACTTTACCGCCACTTTGCCAATAAAGCGCAAATGTTTGAAGGTCTGATTGCATTTATTGAAGAAACAGTTTTTGGCTTAATCAACAAAATTAGCACCGAAGAAACTGATGGCTTAAGACAAGTGCAGCGCATTATTACCATGCTGTTAGTATTTGCAGAAAAAAACCCTGGCATGACACGTGTGCTAATTGGCGACGCGCTTGTGAATGAAGATGAAAAATTGCAACTACGCATCAACCAACTCTATGACCGCATAGAAGCGACACTCAAGCAAAGTCTGCGCATTGCTGACACTCAACATGCTAACTTGCCGACTGGTAGCAAAAGTGTTGCTGAAGCACGCGCCAATTTGATAGTATGCTTTGTACTGGGTCGCTGGCAACAGTTCGCCAAAAGTGGATTCAAACGCAAACCGACAGAGTTTGTTCAGGAACAATTAAGTTTATTGAGCTAATGGCGTAAATTTTTGTGCATCTAGCATTACAATTTCATACTTAGTAAGTGAATTTCGTTAAAAAAGGCGGCTGCAATGATCACTCATAATCAAGCAATAAAAACCTTAACTCCCGCCGATTATCTCATCATTGAAAAAGAGCATCTGCTATTTGATAAGTTCTTAACCGACCTGCGTAATACCTGTGCTTGCAGCAACTTAAATCAGCTCCCCGATTGCCATGTCTGCGAGCGTGAAAAAATGACATCCTGCCAAGGTCGGCTGCCCTCCTACTTATTTTATATATCCGACCTCGCAGCCAGGCATTTTGAACATGAAGAGCAAATCATGTTGAGCAGGCCACACGTGACGGAGGAGTACGAGTATTTTCGTCTTCATCATCAAGCACATCAGGATATTATGGAAAAACTGAACGCACTGGCAGATGAGTGTTTTTCATTAGATAACAAAAGTAACCCCGCTGAAACTTACCGCCAGTTCTACAAAAAACTTTCAGACATGTTTGAAGAACATGACCGCGCTTTTGACGACCCATTTATTCAATCAACCAAAACTTAAAAAAAACAGAACTTAAAAAAGTAGATAAGACAGATTTTTATTATTTACTCCCCTTATTGCACAGGAGAACAACTTGGGAGGCACCATTTTCGGATTTACTGAAGCGCAAATTACTGACTTTGGCATGACTTATGGCGTTGGCGGCTTGATGCTGTTAATGATTTTTATTGTCGGACACTTGGCTTGGGAAGCAAAGGTAGGAAAGTTTGGTACATTTATTCTATTTTTAGGTTTAACCTTTGGTTTGGTGGGCTTTGTAGCCAAATACTTTATTCAAAACTCACTTGGCATTTAGCGCTTTTTTAATTGCCGATAATCGTGCTTCACACACAGCCGCTTTAATTTCTTCAACGTCACTTTGTGCTTTGGCTACAGCGCCAGCATCCACGCTTGATGCTGCAGCCAATACTTTTAACAGAAAATCTGCAGCTGGCGTTGGGCAATGTTCCAACCCTGTTCTGCCGCGTGTATCTGCTTCACAGGCTTTTAAAAAATCCTTAAACCGCTCAGGCTGACGAATAGCATCCAGCTGAATTAGAAACTCTAGCAGAGTGCTGGCGCGCATTTGTGGTGCGGCATATAATTTTCCATGATACTTGGCAACCATCACAGCAAGCTCTTTACAATCGTTAGGAACACGTAAGCGTTTGCATATTTCTTTGAGTAAATGAACACCGCGCTCCTCGTGCCCAATATGGCGCGGCAGCATTTCTTGGAGTGTAACGCCTTTGCCTAGATCATGCATCAGCGCTGCAAAGCGTATTGCCAGGCTAAAGTTTTGCTGTGCCGCGTAATCAATCACCATCATCACATGCACGCCGGTATCGACTTCTGGATGATGGTGCGCTGGTTGCGGAACGCCCCATAGTTTATCCAGCTCTGGCAGTAGTTTCTGTAAAGCACCACACGCACGCAACACTTCAAACATGCGCGAGGGCTTTTCTTCCATTAAACCTTTAGCGAACTCCTGCCAAACACGCTCTGCCACTAGCGCATCCACTTCACCCGCAGCCACCATTTGCCGCATTAATGTCATGGTTTCTGGTGCTATGCTAAAATCTGTCAGTCGCGCTGAAAAGCGAGCTGCACGTAAGATACGCACGGGGTCTTCTGCAAAAGCGTTGCTCACGTGGCGTAGCATTTTAGCTTTAATATCAGCTAAGCCGTTAAATGGATCAATCAATCGGCCGTCATCCCCTTTAGCAATCGCGTTAATGGTTAAATCTCGGCGTGCCAAGTCTTGTTCCAAGGTAACGTCAATTGAGGCATGTACGCTAAACCCTTTATAACCCTTTGCGATTTTACGTTCGGTGCGTGCTAACGCATATTCATCATGCGTTTGGGGATGTAAAAAAACAGGGAAATCTTTGCCCACCGGCCTAAAGCCAGCAGCCACCATCGCCTCTGGGGTGCTACCAACCACCACATAATCTTTGTCTTTTACGGCAAAGCCAAGCAACTCATCACGCACAGCACCGCCGACTAGGTAAGCCTGCTTAGCGATATGAGCTGGCATGGCGCTCACTTAAGACTACCGAGCAGCAGCACTGCGAAAACGGTCGTATGCACCGCGTGGCGTTTTGTCCACCAGGTAATCAGGAATAACCGCTTCTAACGCGGTGGGCTCTATACCCAATATTGCCGGTATCGGTTGCTGACTAATGCTGTCTATTTCCATTGAGCACACATTGTCACGCGACATGAGCTTGATAGGTAATAGCTCCATCATATAAGCTTGCGCGTATGAGAGCGTATCGTTTAAACCTATAATTGGACGCTGCAAGCCTAATGTGTGCATCACTTTTTGCACCAATTCACGGAAGGTATATACCGTAGGTCCTGCCAGCTCGTAGCTTTGACCATAGGTAGCCGTATGTTCCAGGCTGTTAACAAAACAACTGGCGACATCTTCTACCCAGATTGGTTGAAATTTTGCATTTGACTTAGCGAGCAAAATGACGGGTAAAAACTTAATGAGCGTGGCAAAAAGATTGATAAAACGATCACCTCGTCCAAAAATAATGGATGGTTTAAAAATGGTTATGTTAAGTTGATTTTTTAATGCCAACAGCGCCGACTCCCCCGCCGCTTTAGAGCGTAAATACTGGCTAGGTGCGGTGCTGGCGGCCTGCAAGCTGCTCATATGCAATAGGCGTTTAATGCCTAAGTCTGCACAAATTCTTGCGAGTTGCGCAGGCAATTGGTGGTGCATGGTGTTAAAACTTACACGCCGGCTTTGATGCAAAATTCCGACCAAATTGATGACCGCATCCATCCCTCTTAAAGCTGAATTTAACGCGTGATAATCCAATATATTGCATTCCACCACATTGACATTGGGCAATAAGATTAGATGTTTTGCTGACTCGTAACGACGCGTTAATACGGTTACCAAATAACCTGCCACCGCTAATTTAGCCACTACCGCACTACCTACAAAACCTGAACCGCCTAATATCGCTACTTTTTTTATTTGCATGTTTAACCTTTGTTTTTTTGTTTAACTTTAGAAAGAGACCTTTACACAAAAGTCGCTATACGGCGTATTACGTTTCGCTAATACGCCTATGCTGGGTAAATGGCTCATTTGGTGTTTTTTGTGGCTTCGTGGGCTGATTTAAGTTTTAATTTTCACAGTAAATCATTCACTATCCGCCAATATCGTTTCAGGCTTACCACTGCCAGGCACAATACCCATGCGAGATTTCAAGCTTTGTATGCTAGTGCCTAAGCGAGGGGCATACATTTGGGCATTGACCATCACTTTCTGTACATAGCCTCTTGTTTCACTATATGGAATCGTTTCTATGTAAATTGCCGCCTCTAATGGTTTGGTTGCCACCCAACGTCTTGCTCGGCTAGGACCTGCATTGTAAGCAGCGGTTGCCATCACCGCTTGACCATTCATTAACTCTAAGGTGTAGCGCATGTAGTAAGTGCCAATACCAATATTAGTGGGTAAATCATGAATCATGTCATTGCTGTAGCCATCTAAACCCATCCGCTTAGCTGCCCACTTAGCCGTCGCCGGCATCACCTGCATTAAGCCAGAGGCGCCCACTCCTGATTTTGCAAAGTGCATAAAACGGCTTTCTTGACGCGTTAAGCCATACACCCAGGCTTCATCTACATTTTGCTGACTTGCCGAAAAACGCATTAAATCACGATAGGGTGTTGGATAACGCAAATTAAAATCATGTATCTGCCTAGTGTTATCTGCTGTACTAATGGCAATGTCATACCATTTTTGTCGCACTGCATATTCAGCTGCTGCAAGTAACTGCTTGTCATCAAAACCTCGCGTTGCCCACACCCATTCGGCTTTAGCCTCCCAGCGCATATCCAGGCGCTGTAGCTCAACTGCACGCTTAATCGCGGGATGACTGGCAATCGCGGTCACTTCCAATTCAGTAGCGGTGTACTGTATTTGTGGATTTCCCATCACACTTTCTAACTCTTCAGCGGCTAGCCAACCATAATAATGGCGTTCTTTAGAAAGCGGACCCAATATGGCATTTGCTTCAACCTGCGAATTCATTGCTTTTAAAGCACGTGCTTTCCAGTAACGCCAAGCCCCCTCTTCAGCTTGCTTGGGTTGCATTGCTGATATTGCACTTTTCACCACCGCCCAATCTTCTGCACGCAACGCTGCCCGCACCTGCCAAGCGAGTTGCTCTTTATCCAAAGCTACGCCATTTGCTAAAGCGTAGTATTGAAGCGCGTTGGGGTGATGACTACGTGCCGCGTGGTAAGCAATACGCCCCCAGCCAAAAGTGCGATTTTCTGCCGAAAAGTTAGTTTGCAGTCGATCAAATACTGTAATTGCGTTCTCTATATTGTTGCGCGCTAAACGATCCAGCGCATAAAGATTGATCTCAATACCTTCACGAGTTTTAAATGAAGCTGTCATCGTCACATTCGTTTTTTTACTGCCAGACTTAACGGTGCTTGGTTTATTTTCTAGCAAAGCTTGTGGCGTTAGGTTCGCAACATCTAACAGCTTAAGATTTTTTTCATCAAAATCAGGTAAGCGTTTCGCAATGCTTTTGGCAAGACCCAACTTCCCCTCTTGCAATGCCAATCTAAATCTTGCCCAAATATCCTCGGCGCTTAGCATGCCTGTTTGTTGCATTAAATCAAATAGTTGATTGCAGTTGCTTGGTAAGTCAGCAGTCGTGAGCCATAAATTTCTAGCATCAGCGCCTACATCAACTTCTGCCATCTGCATTTGCCCAAACAAGGCGTAACACTGCAGTGCGGTATCTTCGCGCTTGAAATAGGTATATTCATCAAAAAATGCGACCCAATTCTGTTGCTTGGCTAATTTTTTTAACCATTCACCGCGCAGACGATCAGCAAACGGCATATCCCCATATTGGGCTAAAAAATTCTGCACCTCTTCATCACGTGCTTGTTCTAATTTAAGCAACATCAGCCAATAATCCGCATACGGCGCTAATATGTATTGCTGTGTTTTAAGTTGGCTTGCATCTTCCGCTAACGCTATTTCATTTTTAGCGGCATAAGATTCGCGTGCCTGTTGAAGTAATGCCTGATCAGACAATGCCAATGCCTGGCTGGATAAACACAGTGCACTTAGAAATGTGGTTAAGAAAATACAGTAACTTGTAAAAGTCACGCGGTTCTTTTTTAATTTTTTTATTACATTAAACATAGAGTATTCGGCGCAATACAAACAGAACCACCACAACAATCACTAAAAACAGGGTGTATTTGAGTGTTTGTTTGAAATAATGCAGGTATTTCTTATCATCCAGCAGCAAGTATAAGCCAAGCAGTACCATTGCGGTAATGCCTAGCAACACCAATATCAGGCGAATCATTAACACGGCACGCCCCTTTCTTGAATATTACATTTTCAAACTATTAAGGCTGCCTCTATTTAGTAAATAGGTTCTGGCTTTAATTGCTTAGATTGTGACAAAAATGCAGCCGGTGCGTCATCGGTTTTTTCAAACGTTGTATATTCCCAAGCGGCTTCATCTTGCAGCAGCGCACGCAACAACTGGTTATTGAGTGCATGCCCAGATTTATAGGCATAAAAAGCACCGAGTATCGGATGACCCAGCATATATAAATCACCAATCGCATCCAATACTTTATGCTTCACGAACTCATCGTCGTAGCGCAAACCGTCAGTATTTAATACACGGTATTCATCCAACACAATGGCGTTATCTAAACTACCGCCACGTGCTAAACCATTGGAGCGTAAATACTCAACCTCGTGCATAAAACCAAAGGTACGTGCACGACTAATTTCTTTAATGTAAGAATCAGCAGCAAAATCAATTTTGACATTATTGCCGGAATGCTCAAATACCGGGTGATTGAAATCAATGGTAAAGTCTATTTTAAAACCGTGATAAGGCTCAAAACGCACCCATTTATCAGCCTCTTTGACTTCAACGACTTTTTTAACCCGTATAAATTTTTTAGGTGCAGCTTGCTCAACAATACCCGCTTGCTGCAATAAAAATACAAAAGGTCCCGAGCTTCCATCCATAATGGGTATTTCAGAAGCATCTACATCCACATACACGTTATCGATACCTAAGCCAGCCAATGCTGACATGATATGTTCAACCGTCGCAACGCGGGCGCCATTGGCTTCTAGCGCAGAACACATGCGTGTGTCGTGCACTGCGCTTGGAGTAGCCAAGATTTCATTGGGTTGAGGCAGATCAACCCGTTTGAAAACAATGCCAGTGTCGGGCGCAGCCGGGCGCAGGGTAAGAGTAACCTTCTCGCCGTTGTGCAATCCAACGCCTGTGGCGCTAATCGCTTGTTTTAATGTGCGTTGCTTTAACATGTACTCTCTATTTTCCTGTTCTAAAACGTGTTAGCCACTTGATAATGACCTGTATATTTGCCTTATGAATCAAGCAAATAATAACATAATTCATTGCAACAGCCTCAAGCCGGCTTCATCGCCTTATCAACAGCGAACCTTAACTATTTAGTCAGCTTGTTTACGTAAAAATGCAGGAATATCATATTCTTCCATCCCTGAATTTTTCATCGCATCTACCTGCGCACGACGACTGTTTGAACCAAACACTGCTGGTGCTTCATCCTCAACCATCATGCCATTACCAGCCATAGCGCCACCAATGTATATTGGTTGACCAGTTGTGCCGTTGCGTACTACTTCTTGTGTCATCACACGTAGTTCTGGTTTTTGCTGGCGGCGTTGTGCGCCAGTTAAACCAGTGGCCACCATCGTCACACGTAAACTATCACCCATAGATTCATCAAACACGTTACCTACAATCACGGTTGCGTCTTCCGCAGTAAAGGCTTTGATGGTATTCATCACGTCATAGTACTCTTTCATTTTGAAAGCGCTTGAAGTGGTAATATTCACTAAAACGCCACGCGCATTCGCCAAATTGACATCTTCTAACAACGGGCTTGCCACCGCTTGCTCAGCTGCAATACGCGCGCGATCAGGACCTGTTGCTAACGCAGAGCCCATCATCGCCATGCCCATCTCACTCATTACTGTGCGTACGTCGGCAAAGTCAACGTTCACCATACCCGCGCAATTGATGATTTCAGCAATGCCTGAAACCGCATTGTGCAATACATCATTGGCAGCTCTGAACGCTTCCAGGAATGGTACGTCTTCGCCCAATACTTCCATCAACTTTTCGTTAGGAATCACGATTAAAGAATCAACGTACTTAGATAATTCTTCTAGACCATCAGATGCGACTTTAGTGCGTTTTCCTTCGAATGAAAACGGTTTTGTTACGACAGCTACCGTCAAAATACCCATCTCTTTCGCGATTTTCGCAATCACAGGTGCCGCACCAGTACCCGTGCCGCCACCCATCCCTGCCGTGATAAACAGCATATCTGCACCATCAATCAGCTCAGCAATCGCATCGCGGTCTTCCAGTGCGGCTTCGCGCCCCACTTCAGGTTTAGCACCAGCACCTAAACCCCTTGTCATTGCCTCGCCCATTTGCAATACAGTTTTAGCTTGGCTTTTTTTCAAAGCCTGCATATCGGTATTAGCGCAAATAAATTCAACGCCACCAACGTTTTTTTCAATCATGTGTGCAACCGCGTTGCCGCCGCAACCGCCAACACCAATGACTTTAATCACGGCCTCTTGTGAATTTTTTTCCATAATTTCAAACATTTTACTGCCTCCTCTTTTTAACTTTCCGTAAACAGTTGATAGTGAATAGTATTTAGTCATTAGTTGATGCTCGCAACTAACAAATAAGGACTACACCAGCTAACAACCACAATCACTAACTGCCTTAAACCACAAACTAACAACTACCCACTAACGACTAACTAACTACTCAAAAATTGCCCTGAAACCAACTCTTCATTCTTTCTAAAATTCTGCCAAACGAGCTAGATTCCATTTGCCCATTGATGTGTCTTTCCAGCTGCTGTTTACCCATCAACACCAAGCCCACGCCTGTGGCGTATCTTGGGTTGCTCACTACCTCTGACAAACCGCCCACATAACGTGGCATACCTAAACGCACTGGCATGTGAAAAATCTCTTCGCCTAGCTCCACCATGCCGCGCATCATGGCTGAACCACCGGTAACCACAATGCCGGATGCAATCATTTCTTCCATCCCGCTACGGCGCAGTTCATTTAGCACTAACTCATAAAGCTCAACCACTCGCGGCTCTAGCACCTCAGCCAGGGTTTGTACTGATAACTGACGCGGATCACGGCCATCCACACCAGGCACTTCAACCACTTCACGTGGGTCAGCCAGTTGGCGTAATGCGCAACCATGCTTGATTTTGATGTCTTCTGCTGATTGCGTCGGGGTACGAAATGCAACGGCCACATCATTGGTCATTTGGTCACCGGCAATCGGCACCACGGCGGTATGACGTATCGCGCCTTGCTTGAACACTGCAATATCAGTGGTACCGCCACCAATATCAACTAAGCAAACACCTAATTCTTTTTCATCTTCAGTCAGCACGGCCAAGCTTGATGCCAATGGCTGCAAAATTAAATCGCTCACTTCAATACCGCAGCGCTTGATGCACTTCACAATATTTTGTGCGGCCGCCACTGCGCCCGTGACGATATGCACTTTTACTTCTAACTTCATGCCACTCATGCCTAGCGGTTCGCGCACGTCTTCTTGGCCGTCAATAATGAATTCTTGCGTCAAGATATGCAGAATCTGCTGGTCCGCTGGCAATGCAATGGCGCGTGCTGTTTCAATCACACGATCTACATCCATTTGTGAAACTTCAGCATCTTTAATCTTCACCATGCCGTGAGAGTTAATGCTCTTAATGTGGCTGCCAGCAATGCCGGTATAAACATTATTGATTTTACAATCAGCCATCAACTCGGCTTCTTCTAACGCACGCTGAATTGATTGCATGGTTGACTCTATATTCACCACCACGCCTTTTTTTAAGCCGCGCGAAATATGCTGCCCCAGCCCAATCACTTTGAGTGTGCCTTCAGGTTGCAGCTCAGCAACAATAGCCACAATTTTTGATGTGCCTATATCCAACCCTACAATTAAATTTTTATCTTCTTTGATTCTGCTCATTATTTACCCCTTCCGTGAACTAGGTCACGGCTCCTGTCTGTTTTTTAACGGTGTCTTTTGACTTAATGTCGTTAGATTTAATCGCCTCAATAGGCCGGCGCAAGGCAAAGCCATTGGGGTAACGTAAATCTGCATAAGTAATCTTTTTATTCAACCCCGCAATCGTGCGGCCATATACATTGGTAAATTTTTCTAAACGCGGCTGCATATCAGTTCTACCTAACTCAACGACCATGCCACTTGTTGTCGTAATTTGCCATGCACGCCTAGGGGTTAACGCCAATGTCGCAATGTCTAACTTAGCCGTTTTTAACACTTTATTAAATGCATCATATTGCGATGCCACTTCTACCACGCCGTCATCGGGGCCATAAAACACGGGTAAATCACTGCTTGAAGCCGCGTGAAATAATTCACCATGCGTATTCACCAATGCCACATTGCCCCAACGTGCAAACGCTTGATGCTCTTCAATCATGACGTCTAATTTATCTGGCCAGCGCCTACGCACACTCACGTTGCGCGCCCAAGGCAGCTTTTCAAAAGCATCACGTGCCGTAATTAAATCTAAGGTAAAAAAATTACCTTTCAAATGTTTTGCTGCAATTAACTTTACTTGCTCATGTGTCACATGCGTTAACTGGCCGTCAACTTTCACCTCGCGTAGCGGAAAAATTGGCAAATGCACCACCACATACAGCACGGTGTATAGCATCACCACCACACTCATCGCAAACAAGAGGTTAGCTATCCAGTTAAGTAAGGCGGGTTTATCCCACATGTGCCAACTCCAAAATGCGTATCACCAATGCATCAAAACTAATCCCTGCCGCCTTCGCTGCCATTGGCACTAGGCTATGATCTGTCATACCTGGGCTGGTATTCACTTCTAAAAAGTAATGATTGCCTTGGGCATCCATTAGGAAATCTACACGCCCCCAGCCACTGCAACCAATCGCGTTAAACGCCTGCAAAGCTTCTTGCTGAATCTGCGCTTCTTTGTCGCTACTCAAACCACACGGGCACAGATACTCAGTATCATCACGTAAGTATTTGGCTTCAAAATCATAAAATTCATTTTTCGGCACAATACGCACAATCGGCAATGCTTTATCGCCCAAAATACCTACAGTGTATTCACCACCACCTACAAACTGCTCTGCAATGACCAATGGGTCAGATTTAGCCGCTAATTCATAAGCCGCTTTCAAATCACCCGCTTGTTTTACTTTGCTGATACCGATGCTCGAACCTTCATTAGCAGGTTTTACAAACAATGGCAGCCCTAGCTTTTGCTCTATCGCTACAAAATCTGAGTCAGCTTTCACCAACTCAAAGGCTGGGGTGCTGATGCCCGCGGCAGACCAAATCATCTTGGTACGCCATTTATCCATGCCAATCGCCGATGCCATCACACCGCTGCCTGTATAAGGAATGCCTAATAATTCCAACGCACCTTGCATGGCACCATCTTCACCAAAATGTCCATGCAAGGAAATCATCGCAATATCGAAATTTTCCAAATCATGTAGCGGGCGTGTGGCAGGATCGAAAGCGTGCGCATCGACACCTTGCCGTTGTAAGGCCGCAAGTACAGCCGCGCCGCTTTTAAGTGACACTTCACGCTCGCCAGACTTGCCTCCAAACAGCACCGCTACTTTTCCAAAATCACGCATCATTCTCTAACCTCCAGCTCTCCTAATGAAAGCTCGCCCAATACTTTTACTTCCTGTTGCAACAAAACGCCTTGCTGCTCAAGCACGGTGTCACGCATGTGCTTAATTAACAGCTCAATATCCAGCGCAGTTGCACCACCTACGTTCACAATGAAATTGGCATGTCTTTCTGACACTTGGGCACCACCAATGATGTAGCCTTTTAATCCACTCGCCTCTATCAACCTTGCAGCATAATCACCTGCCGGGTTTCTAAAAGTTGAACCGGCACTTGGCAAATTTAGCGGTTGAGACGCTAAGCGTTTGGCTAATAATTCTTTAATTTTTTGTGCAGATTCATATGCATCACCCTTAGCCAAACCAAGCCAAGCGGCGACAAACCACTCATCGGCTACCGGCATTTCAACATGGCGATAACTTGGAATAAATGCTGCAGCATCACGCGTATTTAGTTCACCACTTCTGTTAATGGTAGTCACGCGCTTCACCACGTTCCAGGTTTCGCTGCCGTAGCAACCTGCATTCATGGCAAGTGCACCGCCTACTGTGCCTGGAATCCCCGCAAAAAACTCTCCGCCGCGTAAAGCTTCTTTAGCGCAAAACTTTGCTAATTTAGCACATGTCACGCCTGCCTCGGCATACACAAACTCACCATCCATTTTCAATGCTGTAAGTACGTTATGCATCAACACCACCGTACCGCGTACGCCGCCATCACGAACCAACAAATTTGAACCTAACCCGATAAAGTTTATCGGTTCTGCTGCATCAAGGTTCTGCAAAAATACGCTCAAATCATCCAGCCCTGCTGGGATATACAGCTGGTCGGCACGGCCGCCCACACGCCAGCTGGTATAGCGCGCCAAGGGTTCGTTCAATAACAATTTTGGCGTAGTTGGACTCATGCTGTCGCCAATCCTCTCAGTTGCAATTCTTTAGTCTTTAGCGCCACGTGCCCAATAGAACCTGCCCCCATCACAATCACCACGTCATTAGCTTGTGCCACATCTAAAATCGCCTGTGGTAGTTCATCCGTTGTTTCTACAAATAAAGGCTCAACTTTTCCTGCCACACGAATCGCACGAATTAACGAGCGTGTATCGGCGGCCACAATGGGCGCTTCACCTGCGGAATAGACTTCAGTCAGCAACACCACATCTGCACTTGAAAACACTTTTACAAAATCTTCAAAACAATCACGCGTACGGGTGTAACGATGGGGTTGAAATGCCATCACCAAGCGCCGGTTAGGGAAAGCACCGCGCGCAGCGGCAATCACCGCCTGTACTTCCACTGGGTGATGACCATAATCATCGATCAGCGTGAACGTGCCCTCTGTATTGCTGCTGCGTGGCGTGGCTTGAATTTCACCGTATCGCTCAAAGCGTCTGCCCACGCCCTTAAATTCCTTTAACGCTTTAATGATTGCCGCATCAGGCACATTGAGCTCACTGGCAATGGCAATAGCAGCTAAGGCATTCAACACATAATGGTTGCCAGGTAAATTCAGCGTTACATCAAATTCAGTGGTAACGCCGTTAATGCGTTGCACAGTGAAGTGCATTTTTCCGTCATCAGCACGTATATTTTTAGCACGCACACGCGCATCTTCACTCAAGCCGTAAGTCATCACCGGCTTAGTCACGCGCGGCAAAATCTCGCGAATATTGGCGTCATCAATGCACACCACCGCCATACCCCAAAACGGCAATTGTTGTAAAAATTCTACAAACGCACTTTTAAGCTTTTCAAAACTGTGTTCATAAGTATCCATGTGGTCTTGGTCAATGTTCGTCACCACGGCCATCACTGGGGTTAAATGCAAGAATGAAGCGTCAGACTCATCCGCCTCTGCCACGATGTATTCACCCGTACCTAGCTTGGCATTAGCATTGGCGGCCTCTAGCTTGCCACCAATCACAAACGTAGGGTCCATACCCGCTTCAGCCAAAATACTGGCGATTAAGCTCGTGGTGGTGGTTTTGCCATGCGTACCTGCAACAGCAATCCCTTGTCTAAAACGCATCAGCTCTGCCAGCATGAGCGCACGTGGCACCACCGGAATGCTTTTGGCACGTGCTGCTTTCACTTCCGGGTTGTCTTCATTCACCGCGGATGACACCACCACCACGTCTGCTTCTTGTACGTTTTCTGCTGCGTGGCCCTGATACACGGTTGCACCAAACGCTACCAGACGCTTGGTGGTGGCGTTAGCGGCTAAATCTGAACCGCTTACGTTAAAGTCCAGGTTAATTAACACTTCAGCGATGCCGCTCATACCAGAGCCGCCAATACCAACAAAATGTATATTTTTAACTTTATGTTTCATCGCGCTACCTCTATGCAAATGGCTGCTACATCAGCTGTTGCCTCTGACTTGCCTAAAATGCGTGCATTTTTCGCCATGGCTAGGCATTGTTCACGGTTTAATTTACTCAAAATTTTCGCCAATTTATTTACACTCAATTCACTTTGTTGCAGCACTATGGCTGCATCTGCATCCGCTAAATAAGCGGCATTGGTCGTTTGGTGGTCATCTACCGCAAACGGAAACGGTACCATCAGCGAGCCTAAACCCACGGCGGAAACTTCAGCCACAGTGAGCGCACCTGAACGACAAATCACAAAGTCTGCCCATGCGTACAACCCTGCCATATCATCAATAAAAGCGCGTGCATCAACAGTTACACCGGCTTTTGCATAATTACTTTTAAGCGACTCAATATGTTTTACACCTGCCTGATGCACTACCTGCGGACGTTTTTCCACTGGTAATTTTGCCAACGCTTGAGGAATAACCTCATTCAAAGCCTGTGCGCCCAAACTGCCACCGACCACCAACAAACGTAACGCACCCTCGCGCCCTGCAAAACGTTGCTCAGGTGTTGCTAAATTTGCAATATCAGCCCGCACAGGGTTACCCACCAACGTCGCGCGATTGCCAAATGCCGCAGGAAATGCGGCTAATACACGCGTGGCAAATTTAGCTAATACCTTATTAGTTAAACCTGCCACCGAATTTTGTTCATGTATCACCAGTGGTTTACCTAATAGCCTTGCCATCAACCCGCCTGGAAATGCCGCAAAACCACCCATGCCCAACACCACGTTTGGTTGATACTGTTTTAGTGCTTTAATACTTTGGCTAAACGCTTTTACCAATTTCACTGGCAATAACAACCAACCTAACCAACCTTTACCGCGCACACCTTGCATGTTGATTGTGGCTTTGTCGTAACCTTTACCCTCTATCAAGCGGTTTTCCATGCCGCCTTGTGTGCATAACCAAACAATGTGCCATCCTTGCGCCAATAAGTGATCAGCCACGGCCATTGCAGGATAAACATGGCCGCCTGTGCCGCCCGCCATGATCATCAAAGTTTTTGTCAGCGCTTGGCTCATACTGGCAACCCCTTTTGCAAACGTCTATTCTCAAAATCAATACGCAGCAAAATTGCCATTGCAATGCAGTTTGCCAAAATGCCACTACCGCCAAATGAGAGCAATGGCAGTGTCAAGCCCTTGGTCGGTAACAGCCCCATATTCACTCCCATATTGATAATGCCTTGCACGCCTATCCATACGCCTAGGCCTTGTGCCAACAACGCACCAAAATAGCGTTCATTGGCAATAGCTTCTTTGCCTATACCAAAGGCGCGAATCACAATCCATGTAAACAAGCCCACCACCGTAGCTACACCCACAAAGCCAAGCTCTTCTGCAATCACTGCCAATAAAAAGTCAGTATGTGCTTCAGGCAAATACAGCAGTTTTTCTACACTCGCGCCCAAGCCAACACCAAACCACTCGCCACGCCCAAAGGCAATCAGCGCATGTGATAACTGATAGCCTTTACCATACGGGTCAGCCCAAGGGTCCATAAAACCAATCACACGCTCCAGGCGGTAGGGTGAACTCCAAATCAAAAACACGAAACCCACTATAAGCAATATGATGAGGCCAACAAATATGCGCGCGTTGATGCCGCCCAACCAAAGGATGGAAATCGAAATCGCGGCAATCACGGCAAATGCACCAAAATCCGGTTCGCGTAGCAGCAAGCCGCCTACCAGCAACATCACCATCAGCATTGGCATGAAGCCTTTAGTAAAACTATCCATGACTGCTGCTTTACGCACGGTGTAATCAGCCACGTACATCGCTGCAAACAACTTCATCAGTTCAGATGGCTGTAAGTTAATAACAAACAAAGATAGCCAACGGCGACTACCACCGACAACACGCCCGATGCCTGGAATCAGCACCAATACCAACAACGCCAAACCTAGTAAAAATAAATAGGGTGCCATTTTTTGCCACCACGCCACGGGAATGTTAAATGCCACGAAAGCCGCACTTAAACTAATAACCAAAAATATGGCTTGGCGCACTAAGTAATAGCTACTGTTATGCCCAACCGCTCTATCTGCCTCAGCAATTGCAATAGAAGATGAATACACCATCACCAAGCCTAAGCCCAATAAAATTAGGGTGACCCAAAGCAAGCCCTGGTCGTAGTTGGGTGAGTTGATACGCTCGCGATTGAGCATGGTGGCGATCATGCGGCCTCCTTCAAACGCTGCACCGCACTTACAAACACTTCTGCACGATGCACATAATTTTTGAACATATCAAAGCTGGCGCAGGCAGGGGATAGCAAAACTGCATCATCTTTTTGTGCTAGTTTTTTTGCGATATTGACCGCTTCTGGCAAATCTATTGCTTGATATAAAGGCACCCCTGTTTTTAGCAATTCGGCTTCAATCAATGATGCATCACGACCAATCAACACCACAGCGCGCGCATTCTCCGCAACAATATCTGTTAGCGGTGAAAAGTCTTGACCTTTGCCATCACCGCCCGCAATCAACACCACTTTTTGTGGCAAACCTGACAATGCCGCGCAAGTGGCACCGACATTAGTACCTTTTGAATCATCGTAATAATCCACGTCATCAATGTTAGCAACCCACTCCACACGGTGTGGCAAGCCTTTAAAGTTGTAAAGCGTTTGAATAATTGGCGCGTAATCCAAGCCTATGCCTCGGCAAAGTGCGATTGCCGCTAACGCATTCGCCGCATTGTGTAAGCCCGCAATTTTCAAATCTTGTACATTCATCAAATCATGTTCGCCGCAACTCAACCAAGTTTCACCTTGCACATTTCTTAAACCGTAACTGTGTTCATCCACACCTGCATCTAAACCAAACGTCACTTGCGCTAACTTCGAGCGCGCCATCATCATGCTCCAAGCGTCATCACGATTAAGCACTTGCAGCTTTGCGTTGTAGAAGATACGTGCCTTTGCAATCGCATAATCCTGCATACTGGCGTATCTATCCATGTGATCTTCAGATAAGTTCAACATGGTGGCTGCGTCAACTTGCAAGCTGCTGGTAGTTTCTAATTGAAAGCTTGAAAGCTCTAATACGTAAACATCCGGTGTTTCCATGCTTAGCGCATCCAGCACTGGCAAACCAATATTGCCAGCGACTATGGTTTTCAAGCCCGCCGTTTTGCACATTTCACCGACTAAAGTCGTCACTGTGGTTTTGCCGTTTACGCCAGTAATCGCAATCACTTTTGCACTGCTTGGGCGATATTGCGCAAATAGCTCAACATCACCTACCACTGCAACGCCGCGCTTAATCGCAGCTTGAATCGTAGGCTCACTTAATGACACACCCGGGCTTGCTACCACCAAATCAACATCACTAAAAATTGCTGCGGTAAATGCGCCTGTAACAATGCTCACCTCTGGCAACTCTGCTTTAACTACATCAACACCTGGTGGGTTATCGCGTGTATCAGCAACAGACAAACGTGCGCCTTGGCGTTGCAACCAACGCAACGCTGATAGCCCTGTGTCGCCAAGGCCTAGCACTAATACTTTTTTATCTTTTAACGCGATTTGCATGTTCAGTTTACTTTTTACCTAATTTTCAAACTAGCCAAACCAATCAACACCAGCATCATGCTGATAATCCAAAAGCGCACCACTACTTGCGTTTCTTTCCAACCTTTTTGTTCATAGTGATGATGCAAAGGTGCCATTAAAAAGATGCGTTGACCTGTCCCCGTTTTGTGTTTGGTGTATTTGAAATACAGCACCTGCATCGCCACTGAAATAGTCTCAATCACAAAAACACCACCCATAATGAACAAGATGATTTCTTGTCGCACAATGACAGCCACAATGCCTAGCGCCGCCCCCAATGCCAATGCGCCTACGTCACCCATGAATACTTCTGCCGGGTAGGCGTTAAACCATAAAAACCCTAAGCCAGCGCCAACCATTGCTGCACAGAACACTGCCAACTCGCCCGCACCTGGTACATAAGGAATGCTTAAATACTTAGAAAAATAAAAGTGGCCCGTTACATAAGCAAATATGGCTAAAGCACCCGCCACCATCACGGTAGGCATAATCGCCAAACCATCAAGACCATCTGTCAGATTTACCGCATTACTGCTCCCGACTACCACCAAATAGGTCAGCACGATAAACGCCAGCCCACTCATTGGAATGACCAAACTTTTAAAGAACGGAATTAACAAAGTAGTTTCGGCAGGCACAGTAGCTGTTTGCTGTAAAAATATCGCCACACTAAAACCCACCACCGACTGCCAAAAATATTTTTCTTTAGCAGATAAACCTTTAGGGTTGCGATGTACGACTTTGCGCCAATCGTCCACCCAGCCAATAATGCCAAAACCCAATGTGGTGAATAACACCACCCACACAAACCTGTTACTTAAATCTGCCCATAGCAATGTCGATATTGCAATGGCCACCAATATCAAAGCACCGCCCATGGTAGGTGTACCGGCTTTGATTAAATGTGTTTGTGGGCCATCATCACGCACTGATTGACCTACTTTGTAGTAAGTAAGCTTACGAATTAAAGTGGGTCCCACCACAAATGAAATGGTTAATGCGGTGAGCGTGGCCAGCACGGCGCGCAATGTGATGTAGTCAAACACATGAAAGCCACGGATGTCTTTTGCCAGCCATTGCGCTAATTCGAGTAACATTTTTAAATTTCTCCCAATACGCTTATTTATTGTTTGCTACTAACAAATTCACCACACGCTCCATTTGCATACAACGTGAACCTTTTACCAGTACCGTTGTGCTGCTTGTGAGTTGCGGCAACACCGCATCAGCTATTGCCTCTGGCGAGCTAAAGTGCTGTGCACCAACACCAAAGCTTTTCACCATTTCGGTACTTAACTCACCCAAGCAATAGAGTATTGTTAGCCCTGCCGCCTTGGCATAGGCGCCAATTTCCGCGTGCATATTTTTAGCATTTATGCCTAATTCAGCCATGTCACCTAATACCAGGATTTTCTCTCCAGCATATTTCGCCAGCACATCTATCGCGGCGCGCATTGAGTCTGGATTTGCGTTATAGGTGTCATCAATCAACACCGCATCATTGAATGCAGCCTTAAGCTCTAAGCGCCCAGATACGCCGCCAAAACCTTCTAAACCTTTAGCAATGTCCAAGTTTGAAATCCCCAATGCAAAAGCGGCGGCACTCGCAGCCAATGCATTACTGATGTTATGCGCACCTTGTACTTTTAACTTGAACCCCACGCGACCATTAGGCGTGCTTAAATTCACTAAACTATAACCATTTAACTCTTGATATTTTGCGGTCAGATCTGCCTGCTGATTTAAGCCAAAAGTGACCACTTTCCTGTTTGTATTAAGCGACAACCAATCCGCTGCATACTCACTATCAGCGTTAATTACCGCCACGCCATCATCCTGCAAGCCTGAAAAAATCTCGCCTTTGGCTTTGGCAATGTTTGCACGTGAGCCTAGTTCACCAATATGCGCCGACCCTACGTTGTTAATCACCGCCACATTGGGCTTGGCAATATGCGTTAAATAATCAATTTCACCTAAATGATTCATGCCCATTTCAACCACCATGTATTTGTGGCTTACGTTCATTTTGAGCAGCGTCAGCGGCACACCAATATCGTTATTTAAGTTGCCATAAGTGGCATGCACCTTCTCTTTATCTTTGCTAGCGACAATCAGAATTGCAGTGAGCATTTCTTTAGTGGTGGTTTTACCGTTACTGCCTGTGATGGCGACTACAGGTGCATCAAACTTGCTACGCCAATATTTGGCTAATTCCCCTAATGCCAAGCGTGTGTCTTGTACTAACAATGCAGGCTGAACTTCGACCGATGCATCAGACAACATCACCGCTGCCGCACCTTTTTTAATGGCTTCACCCGCAAACGTATTGCCATCAAAATTTTCGCCTTTAAGTGCCACGAACAATTGACCCGCTTTGATATTACGGCTATCACTGCCTACAGCATTAAACTGAACATCAGCACCTACGTGCTTGGCATTGAGCGCTTGAGCAGCTTCTGACAAATACATCATGATTTCACCGCCGTTTCGCCTGTGGCAGTTTGAGCATTAAGTTCGGCTTTATCTTCAGCTTGCAGGTTATGCGCGCCCATATTTAGCGCAAGCTGCACCACCTCAGCGTCACTAAATGGCAGTTTGATTCCAGCCACTTCTTGATAGTTTTCATGGCCTTTACCTGCCACCAGTACAATGTCACCCACTTGCGCCAATTGCACGGCCTGCCGAATTGCACGCGCACGGTCTGGCTCAGTTAATGGCGTCTTAGTAAAACCACTCAACACTTGTTGAATAATATGCGCGGGGTTTTCACTGCGTGGGTTATCTGAGGTCACAATCACCGTATCGGCTAATTGATCAGCCACCGCACCCATCAGTGGGCGCTTACCCAAGTCACGCTCACCACCGCACCCGAATACGCAAATCAATTTACCCTGCGCCTGCTCGCGCAAAGTTAACAATACCTTCTCTAAGGCATCTGGGGTATGTGCGTAATCCACTACCACCAAAGGCTTATCATTCCCGCCAAATTGCTGCATGCGGCCTAGTACTGGCTTAATTTTGGCAATCGCACTCACGGCATCTTGCAAGCTGACTTCAAGTGCTAATAACGTTGCCAACACCGCTAACACGTTATAGGCATTAAAACGCCCTAATACTGGCGCATTGATGAGTGCATCACCTTTGGGCGTGGTCACTTGCATGGTTAAGCCTTGTTGATGCAAGCGCAAAGCCGTGCCGCGCACATTCCCTTGTGTTAAGCCGTAAGTCATCAAAGGCTTATTCTGTGCTGTAAGTAATGTGGCGATACTTTGCCCAAACTCGTCGTCTGCATTGAGTACCGCCAACCCTAGACTATGCCAGGTAAATAACTCCTGCTTGGCGGCCGCGTAATCTTGCATGGTTTCGTGATAATCCAGATGGTCACGACTCAAATTGGTGAGTACGGCCAAATCAAACTCCACGCCATTAACACGTCCTTGATGCAAACCATGTGAGGAAACCTCCATCGCCACCGCATCTGCCCCGTGCTTTGCATAATCCGCTAGCATTGCCTGTAACAAAATGGCATCAGGCGTAGTGTTACTCGCCTCTGTCAAACTTTCATCACCAACAAAGCCATTGCCAATAGTACCAATGACCGCCGCTTTCTGGCCCAAAGCCGTTAACGCTTGCGCAATCCATTGGCTCACTGAAGTTTTGCCATTGGTTCCAGTCACACCGATCATGCTCAACTCACGTGACGGGTAATGATAAAACTCTGCGGCGATTTCACCCACTTTAGTTTTTAAATCATCCACAGCCACATTACTGATTTGCCAGCTTGGGTTCCAAACAAAACCTTTACTCTCCCACGCCACGCCGGCGGCACCCGCTTGTATTGCCTGTGCAATATAATCACGTCCATCACTATGGCTACCTGGGTAGGCCAAAAACAGCGCACCTGCTTTTACTTGTCGGCTATCCGAGGTAATAGCGGTAAATGACTGCTTCAATGATGTGAGTAAGGTCATATACTCTCCTTCACATCTTCAACGTCACTAGAAATCACCACATTATTATTAGGGGCATCTTGTGGCACAGCTAGCATACGCAAAGCATCTGCCATCACTGTGCTGAATACTGGCGCGGCAACTGTACCGCCGTAATATTCACCACTGCTTGGGTCATCGATCATCACCGCCATAATCAAGCGCGGATTAGACGCAGGTGCCATGCCAACAAACGAACCTACATATTTGTCTTTTTCGTAACCGCGATCACCCAATTTATGGGTGGTACCTGTTTTACCCGCCACACGGTATCCCAGCACTTGCGCCTTAAGCGCAGTACCGCCAGGCAATACAACCAACTCCAGCATATCTTTGACTTCATGCGCAGTTTTTGCAGAAAATACTTGTGTGCCCACTGGCACGTCTTTTAACTTAAGTAGTGATACTGGCTTTAATTCGCCATCATTGGCAAATACGGTATAAGCCCTGGCTAGCTGCAACAATGTGACGCTAATACCGTGACCATAAGACATCGTCGCCTGCTCAATTGGACGCCATGTTTTGTAATCACGCACCCGCCCTGTTGCCTCACCTGGAAACCCAATACGTGTTTTTGCACCAAAGCCTATTTGATTGTATATATTCCACAAATACTGACGATCCAATGACAATGCCATTTTGGCCGCACCAACGTTGGATGACTTCTGTATCACCTCAGATACCGTCAGCACGCCATGTGCATGGGCATCATGAATCGTTGCAGAACCAATACTCATATAGCCTGGTGCTGTTTGAATTTGGGTATCAGACTGATACTTACCTGACTCCAAAGCCGCCGCAACTGTTACCGTTTTCATGGTTGAGCCTGGTTCAAACGTATCGGTAATGGCGCGGTTACGTGTTTTACCAGCAATATTCACAGGATTATTCGGGTTGTAGGTGGGCACATTCACCATCGCCAGCACTTCACCAGTTTTGGCATCCAATACAATCGCGGCACCTGCCGTGGCTTTATATTTTTCAACAGCTTTCGATAATTCTCGATGCGCTAAATATTGAATTCTTCTATCAATGGACAGCGTGACATCATGACCATCTTGCGGTACTTTAACGGCTTCTAAATCCTCAATAATATGACCCGCCCTATCTTTAATCACACGGCGACTGCCACTTTTACCTGAAAGTGTATCGTTCATCGTCAACTCAAAGCCTTCTTGGCCTTTATCATCGATTCCCGTAAAGCCAACCAAGTGCGCGGTTACATCACCCGCTGGGTAATAACGCTTGTATTCACGCTGCAAATAAACACCTGGAATTTCAAGCCGCATCACTTCACCAGCCAATTCAGGTGAAACGCGACGCTTTAAATACACAAACTCACGCTCACTGTTCACAAGCTTTTTATCAACCACTGTAACTTTCAAACCTAATAAATCAGCAATCTTTTTGCTTTGGCTAGCGCTAATTTTCACATCAGATGGATTTGCCCACACTGATTCAACCGGTGAACTAATTGCCAACAACTCACCGTATCTATCGGTAATTTTTCCGCGTTGTGACGGCAAAGTCAGTGTACGGTTATAACGTGCATCACCTTTTTCTTGCAAAAATCGCTTATGAAAACTTTGCAAATACACACCACGTCCTAATAAAGCAGCAAACCCCAATAACACCAACACCAACAAAAGGCGACGGCGCCATGCGGGCAATTTCACAACCACAAGCGGTGTATGCATCGCCATTATTCCGCCACCTCGCTTGATACTTTGCCTGGTACTTTAAGCGGTGACTCCAGCGCCTTGGCCGCACTTACATTCGGCTGTAGCGGCGGCGCAGCATCTGCAATAGTGACCACTTGAATGCGCTTTGCATCAGGCACCTGCATTTGCAACTGCTGTGTTGCTACTTGCTCGATACGCGAATGCATCGCCCATGTGCTTTGCTCAAGCTGCAATTGCCCGTACTCTTGCTTAAATTGTTTTTCCGCTTCGCTCATATGCTCAAGTTCAATATAAAGCTTGCGTGCCTTATGTTGTGCGTTCACCAAACCCAATGCAGAGAATATCAACGCAAAAAATAAAATGAGGTTAAGGCGCGTCATGCTACTAACGTTCTTTCTGCCACACGCAATACCGCGCTACGTGAGCGAGGATTAGCCTTCACCTCTTTTGCGCTAGACCGAATCGCCTTACCTACACTTTTCAATTTAGGCTGCGGCAAGTCTGCGGCACGCACCGGAAAATTAGCCGGCAGATCATCACGATTTTCTTGATCGCGAATAAACTGCTTTACGATGCGATCCTCAAGTGAATGAAAGCTGATTACGGCCAATCGACCTTGTGGCGCCAACAATGCCAAACATTGCGGCAGGGTTAGCGATAGCTCCTCAAGCTCCTGATTGACAAAAATCCGTAAAGCTTGAAATGTACGCGTTGCGGGATTCTGCCCTGGCTCAAACCGCGTGACTGCGCTTGCCACGACCTGGGCAAGTTGCCCTGTAGTGGTGATGGCGCGCCCGTCATTGCGCTCCGCAATAATCGCCCTTGCAATCGACTTAGCAAACCGTTCTTCACCATAATTTTTTATAACCTCCGCTAATTGCTGCTCTGTTGTATTGGCGATAAATTCCGCCGCTGTTTTCCCACTACTTTGATCCATACGCATATCCAGCGGCGCATCGTACCTAAAACTAAATCCACGATTTGCCTCATCAATTTGCGGTGATGAAATACCCAAATCCAGCAAAATCCCATCCACTTTGTCAATACCCAGTTCAGCCAACTTAGCCTGCATAGCTGCAAAGTGACTATGCACAAGGCTAAAACGAGAATCATTAATTGCCCGACCAGACTCAATCGCACTCAAATCACGGTCAAACGCGATCAAACGTCCACCGTCACCTAATTGCGCTAGAATTTTTCTTGAATGTCCACCACGACCAAAGGTGCCATCCACATAGATACCATTAGGCTTAATGGCCAAAGCGTACACGGCCTCATCCAGCAACACCGTAATGTGCGCGCCTATGGATGACGTTTCATCTGCGTTTGAATTCTGATTTGGATTTAATACTGACACTTCTAGTGGATACTTTTCTAACTTATCAGCGCCTTTGAGAGACGCTTTTTTTGAAGACAATGATGCTTTGGTGGGCGCGCTGTTCACGCCCTTAGTCACAGCGAGAAGCCCTCTAATTCTGCAGGCATGGTAAAGTTTTCATTCTGCATCACTTGTTCCAGTTGAGCACGCCAAGCTTCCATATTCCATAACTCGAAATGGCTACCTTGACCTACCAACATAACTTCTTTGTCTAAACCTGCAAAATCACGCAACACAGGCGACACCAACATACGGCCTGCACTATCAAGCGAAATATCTTCAGCAAAACCCACCAACAAACGCTGCAACGCGCTGGATTGTTTATCAAATGACGATAGCGCCATCATCTTCGCCTGAATCGGCTCCCAAGCTGGTTGCGGATACAACAACAAACAACGATGCGGATGCGCCGTCAACACCAAGTTACCGGCGCACTCAAGCTGCAATGCTTCCCTGTGCTTGGTTGGCACAGCAAGCCTGCTTTTTGCATCCAAACTTAAATGTGTAGCGCCGCGAAACATACGTTATGTTATTTTCCTTAAAGACCCATACTGCCGTGCTACATGAGCCTCAATCAAACATCTTCAAAAAACCTCAAATAAAAAACAGGGGAACTGCCTAACGCCTTTAACAGACCCTTAGTAGTTATCAAACTGCAGCAAAAATGTACCCAGGGATTACCTCCCCCAACATTACAAAAATGAGCAATTCCCCACAAAACCCCACTTTTCCCCACTAATATGCACTATAGATAAAAAAATAGCGCAATGCAAGTGCTTTTTTGCTATTTTTTCTTTATAGGTCAATGACTTAGCGCATTTTCATGCTAAAAATAAATTCGTTATAAATTAAGCACATACGAACTTGTGTGAATGTAGATTATTAGAACAGTTGCGAAAGCGTTTGAATTGTAATTGCAGGGTTATTTTAAAGCAGAAAAAGAGGGTTGAAGCTGGCCGATAAGCCGGGTTCTGTCGTGCATTACTGCACGTAACAGTCATTCATCTAGGCGCATAATTACTCATGCGCTCAAGCAACCTACCCGCTGGCAGCGCGAGCCACGCCATTACCAGCCTATTTGGTCTTGCTGCGAATGGAGGTTACCGCGTTTCACCGTAACTTAATACGCTCGTCTCTGTGGCCCTATTCCTCGCCTTATACCTTGCGGCTTTCGGCGGACGGCCGTTAACCGTCATCCCGCTCTATGCAGCCCGGACTTTCCTCCCCCTATTACTAGGCGGCGACTGTCTAGCCAGCTTCAAAACGAATTTTAGCACGCCAACCATTCAGCAACAGCTTCATTTACGTCATTCCGTGTTCGACACGGAATCCAGCGACTTAATTTCGCAACGCTTAAAGCCACTAGATTCCGACTTTCGTCGGAATGACGGGCTTTGAAAAACTTTTACCGCATCCAAGTAACAAGCAAACGCTAAACCTCACAGCCCTTGCCCTACCCCCCTGCTACCGCGCCTGCGCTGCTCAGCCTCATGGGAGTTTTCGGCAAGCGGCTGTTTGAGCGTAGCGAGTTTCCGATTGACGCCCATGAAGCTGAGCAGCGCAGGAAACAAGCGGTAGGGGGTAGCCTTTTCTTTGGTTTCTTTCTTTTGGCTAAGCAAAAGAAAGAAACTCGCACGTCGCGCGACAGCGACCACTTACTTACGGCGCAATGCCTTTCAGTTATTGCGCCCTACTCAGGCTATTACGGGTTACGCACGTTAAGCTTGCTTTGTTAAAAAATCCATGACCGGCTTGTTTCCCCGCTCCGCATTACAATGCAAGCAGGCAGTGACAAGGTTTTCAAATGAATTATCTCCACCTTTCGAGACGGGCTGAATATGATCTAGGGTTGCGCTGAACCTTGTCAGTTGTTTTTCGCAATAATGGCATTTATACCCATCCCTTTCAAAGACCTTATGGCGATTCTCTGAAACGTTATAAAAATCCAACTCTTTATGAAGATTGACTTGCTCCGCATCAGTGGACAAGTGCTTCTCCATTAACGCCTTGCAGCCTGGAATTTCATCTGGGATTGATACCTTATAGAGCGTACCACCCCTATTTGTATCACCAGCTATAGAAATAACACCTTTGTCTTTTAATGAATTGAGACTTTTCTGTACAACCGCATAGCCAAGTTCTTCGGCTTGCCCACTACTCGACTTGGCAATAGAACTTAAGCCTCTAGTGCTTGCCCTGACATATTGTTCCCCTGTCTTGACAATTGAGTTGTTAAATAGATACCAATAAATTGCAATTTCATACGGGACCAATATTGGATGGAGGAACTCTACAATTGCAGTAACAATGCTCGGCAGCTCTAAGGCATTGTAATTTTTTGAAAATTGAAGAGCTTCGGCGTCGCCGGAATTGCTTTCAAGCTGGTCAAGTAACTCTTTGATTTGTTCAATCTTATCTTTCATGTACCGAACCCTTCTTGATTTCCAAGTAAAATAAAACCCAATAAAAATTAAATCTTTTATTGGGTTAACAATTTCCACTGCACAGCCTGCCCAGCCCTCAATGGCACCAACACATCCCCGTCATACGGCAAACTTCCCGGCACTTTCCAGCTTTCCTTAACCAAGGTAACTCGCTCTGTATTACGTGGCAAACCATAAAAATCAGCCCCATAAAAACTGGCAAAGCCTTCTAATTTATCCAGCGCATTAGCCGCTTCAAATGCCTCCGCATATAGCTCCATAGCAGTGCGCGCCGTGTACATGCCCGCGCAACCACATGCGGCCTCTTTAGTATGTTTGGCATGCGGTGCGCTATCAGTGCCTAAGAAAAATTTAGGGTTACCCGAAACAGCAGCCTTAACCAAAGCCACCCGATGTTCTTCGCGTTTTAAAATGGGCAAACAATAGTGATGTGGCTGGATACCGCCTTTAAACATATCATTGCGGTTCATCAATAAATGATGCGCGGTAACAGTCGCAGCCACGTTACTTGGCGCATCCAATACGAAATCAGCCGCTTGTTGAGTCGTGATATGTTCAAACACGATTTTTAAAGCCGGGAATTTTTTTAACAGCGGGATCATATTGCGCTCAATAAACACGCGCTCACGATCAAACACATCAACATCGCTATCAGTCACTTCTGCATGTACCAACAATGGCACACCTAACTTTTCCATCGCTTCAAATGCTTTTGTACATTTATCTAGACTCGTCACGCCAGAATCACTATTGGTTGTTGCGCCCGCAGGGTAAAGCTTAACGCCATGTACAAGACCACTCGCCTTTGCTGTTGCAATTTCTTCCGCACTGGTATTGTCGGTGAGATACAAAGTCATCAGCGGCTCAAACTGCATACCAGCTGGTAGAGCCTCTAAAATTCGCTGGCGATACGCAATGGCCAATTCTGTTGTGGTGACAGGTGGGCGCAAGTTAGGCATGACAATGGCACGTGCAAATTGCCTAGCCGTATCTGGCAGCACTGCTTTAAGTGCAGCGCCGTCTCTTAAATGTAAATGCCAGTCGTCTGGACGCGTAATGGTGAGTGAGTTAATAATTTTATTCATAGTAGATAGCACTTGTAGTTATTCAGGTTGTTGTTTTAACTGTAATGCAAACTCGTACAAAACATTTTTCTTTTCATGAGTGATTTCAGTTGCCAGTTTCACCGCCTGTTTTAGCGGCAAATCAGCAAGTAGCAATTTCAAAATTCTTACTGCCTCTTCGGGAATCTCCGCAGCCTCTTTAATGGCTGCCGCTTCTACCAATAGCACAAACTCGCCACGCTGTTGGTTGGTATCCGCTTGCAGCCAAGCTTCAGCCTCGCCCAAACTACAACTATAAATTGTCTCAAAAGTTTTGGTGAGTTCACGTGCAAATGTGATGCGGCGCTCGCCGCCCAACACAGCGGACATATCCACAATGCTATCAATAATGCGATGCGGTGCTTCATAAAATACCAACGTCACCGTTTGAGGTTTTAGCGCCTCAAGCACTTTGCGTCGTGCCGCGCCACTGGCGGGTAAAAAACCATGGAATAGAAAGCCATTTTGCGCAATGCCAGAGGCTGACAATGCGGCAATCACCGCACTAGCGCCTGGGATGGGCACCACTTTAACGCCAGCTTTTCGCACCAAGTCAACCACCACGGCGCCTGGGTCGCTAATGCCTGGGGTGCCGGCGTCGGTGACCAGCGCAATACTTTGCCCCGCGTTTAATTGAGCTAATAATTTCTCGGCGGATTGGTGCTCATTATGCTCATGCACGGCAATGAGTTTTTTACTGATACCAAAGTGCGACAGCAATCCAGAAGTGTGCCGCGTGTCCTCCGCCGCGATAGCATCTACGGTTTTTAAGATATCCAATGCGCGCAAGGTAATATCTTGCAGATTTCCAATTGGCGTGGCAACAACATATAATGTGCCTATAGGATGCAAAATTTGATGACCCAAAAATTAGTTAACGCCATTTTAGCAACATGCCTGCTTTTTGGCAGTTTATATTTATCCGCATTTGCCGCCGAGGCAAACAAAGCCCCGCCCGCAGAAATTAAACACCCCGTTAAAAAATCTGCCGAAGCTTATTTTTTAGAGGGCAATACTTGCCTGCAACAATCTAACAAGGCATGTGCAACATTGGCATTGGCCAACATTTCAAGCTTATCGCCTTATGCAAAACTGCTTAAAGGTGGCATCGCTTGGATCGAGAACCGCGTTGATGAGTCGTTGCTTTTATTACTACCCCTTCAATCTGAAAAAAGTCTCATGGTAGAGGCTAAAATTAGCTTACATCAGCACTTGGCCAAAGCCTTTGAAAACCTGAACGATACACAACAGGCAATTTGGCACTTAATGCGGTCTGAAGCCGCTATGGTCAACGCTGCTGCAGAAGTTAAAACAAACCACATTGAACAAACACACCAGGAAATATGGGCTTTATTAAGCAAGCAAGCGCAAAGCCAGCTCATTACCATGCGTGGGGACAATACTGACAACGAATTTCAAGGCTGGATAGACTTAGGTTTAGCCGCTAAAAATCAAGATGTAACCGCTAGCATTGCAAACTGGCTGACTTATTACCCTGACCACAGCGCCAGTGCCTTTGCAAAAGAACTCACCCTTCAATCAAACGCAAGCGCTTCCGAAATGAGCCAACTTACAGTAGGTAGCATTGCCTTAATTTTACCCATGACAGATGAAACTAACGTCACGCAAGCCGATGCTTTTCAGCAAGGATTACAAGCCGCATTAACCAAACATGGTCTAAACAATGAAATTAAAATCTATCCAAGTGCAAATAGCTTAGAGGCCATCATCGAGCAATATGCTCAGGCAAAAAGCGAAGGCGCTACTTATTTTATCGTGCCCCAGCTGTTTGAAAATACTAGTGACACCAACATCGCAACAGATCTAAATACTCACAACATTTTAAGCATTGGCTTACTGCTTAAAGATGAAGCAGAGCGTATGGCGAAATTTGCTGCGAGCCACGCAATACAGCACCTTGTGATTATTAACACTGATAGCGTAGCCGCACAGACAATGACCAACAGCTTTCGGGCTGCTTGGCGGGCTGAGTTAAGTGTTAACGAACAGGATGACCAAATAACCGTGATTACATTGCCAGATGGCATGGCCTCAAATGAGGCCAGTCTATTCGACCTTAAAGCTCAAGTTGCTGCAAAAAGTCACGACATGATATTGCTGGCAATGTCAGCCAATGACGTGCGCACAGTAAGACCGCATCTCAACATCAGTACGCCGATGTTGGCATTTTCTGGCGCCAATGACACGCTACCTTCAGACCCATCTCTCAACGCGCTACGTTTTGTCGATATTCCGTTCTTGCTGCCGGCAAACAATGATTCATTTGCAGCGTATGGGGCCGCCAGTGCCAATCTAAATTCAAATGAATTATTACGTTGGTTTGCATTAGGCGTCGATGCTTTACAATTGCTTGCCGCCAGCACACAGGCTAATAACAGTGAAGTTATCATCAATGGCTTAACTGGTGAACTTACGCTTGATCAAGCAGGTCATGTCAATCGTCAGCTATCCGTTGCCAGATTTACTTTTGATGGCATCGAACTAGAAAAATGATATTAAAACAGCAGGCAAAACACCTTGTAGAAGGCAATGCCGCCGAGCAATTGGCTGCAACTTTTTTACAACAAAAGGGACTCAAACTCATAGAGAAAAATTTTCGTTGCCTACATGGTGAAATTGATTTGATCATGCAAGATGGAAAAACGCTGGTTTTTATTGAAGTGCGTTTGCGCAGCAGTGCCAATTTTGGCGGTGCGGCGATGAGCATTACCCCGTCCAAACAACAAAAACTTACACGCACAGCAGAGCGATATTTACAAATTCATGGCAACACAGCCTGCCGCTTTGATGTTGTTTTAATGCAATCAACTAATCTAAACGCAGTAGAATGGATACAAAATGCTTTTTAGAGCCTCCCTTTAGTTTTGTCAAAAACCCATCAATCAAAATTTACACACAAAGGATATTTAATATGAAATTAACCTTCAAACTATTAGCAGCACTCGCACTTGCCTCACAAATCACCGCTTGTGTGCCTGTGATTGTAGGAGGTGCTGCGGCAGGTGGCGTTATGGCAGCAGATAGACGCACTTCTGGCGTTTATGTGGAAGATGAAAATATTGAGCTTAAATCTACAAAAAGCATACACGACACGCTGGATGAAGCTGCACACGTCAACATTACCAGCTTCAAAGGCAATGTGTTGTTAACAGGTGAAGTCCCTGACGAAAACGCTAAAACCAAAGCGGGCAATATTGTTACCGCCACAGAAAGCGTGCGTAGTGTCACTAACGAACTGACTATTGGGCCTAAAACCTCTATCAACTCACGCACTAATGACGCTTATTTAACCTCAAAAGTGAAAGCACAGTTTGTAACGGAAAATCGCTTTCAGGCAAATTACGTAAAAGTCGTCACAGAAAATAGCGTGGTTTACCTCATGGGCTCTGTGTCACAAAAAGAAGCAGAAGACGCAGTTGAAATTGCACGCAATACCAGTGGCGTGACTAAAGTGGTGAAAGTTTTTGAATATTTACCATAAACCATTGCGGGTTAATTATTATTCCTTCCCCCTGCTAGTGGAAGGAATAATCCACTCGGCGATGAATCTAGGATTCTCTTAGTAATGCTATAATCATGCAAATTTTAAAAGCTGCAAGCAGCGTAATTACTGGTAAAAAATAAATGAGTGCAGATCCAACGTCAACACAGACAATTAACGAAATTATTATTGAAGGCAATACGCGCGCGGGCAAGCCTTTTCGTCCTAGCGACTGGGTTGACCGCATGTGCAGCACCTACGCCACCTTTGGTGAAGACCGCAAGCTCAGGTACTCCCCCTACCTTAAACCTAGGGTTGTAAATGGTGTGCGTTGTTTAGCAGTAGATTTGAAACTAAAAGTCGTAAACCCTGAAGGTTATGCACAACTCATGCACTTTGCAGATGAAAATCAACTGAATATTATAGATAGCGTTGGCAACAGCATTCCAGTACCTCACTAAGCTTCAAACCAAAATTTGAGAATCCTATAAATGGCTCATGCTAAAACTTGCATGGGCCATTTAATTTTTAACAGCGCCAATCATTTTTTCAACGTATTGCTTAGTAATTAAGCCGCGTTTAATTTTAACCAACTCACCTTGCGGGTTATAAATAAAAGTCGTTGGCAGCACTTCTGCAGCGCCGATTTGCGCGGTAACCGCATCATCACCTAATATAATCGGGTATGACATCAACATATCATCCACGTATTCGGTGACTTCTTTCGCATCTTTATAATCAAACACTACGCCAAAAACCATCAGATCTTTCCTTTTACGATGGTCGTATAAATTCACCAAATCCGGCACTTCCTCTAAACACGGCGGACACCAAGTCGCCCAGTAATTGACCAATACCCACTTACCTTTATACTGTGATAACTGATGCTTAATCCCTGCCATATCTTGTAACAAAAAGTTGGAGCTAATTTTAGTCTCAGCCATTGATAACTGGCTAAATATTAAGAATAATAAGCCCAATATAAAATTTTTCATCGATATCCCTTCCGCAATTAAACATGCCAGCATCTTAAACTAGCACAAATAACGCAGCAAAATTGCAAATCGTTGTCTTTTTACTAGTGTAAATAAGCGCTATATCATACAATCGTGCGAATGCTTTGATTGATTTGGTAAAAAAAATTAAAAAATGGCGCTAAACCTCAACATTCCAGACTTACAAGACAATCCAGTTTTTATTGCTGAGACGCGTCCACAAAAAATCAACCAAGCGCTAACAGACCTAAAAACTAAAAACCCCATTGATATTGCATCACATTTATATACCGAGCTAGAAACTTTAAATCGTCAAAAAATTTCTGCCAGTCACAGGCTACAAGCTTTAGATTGCTATCGGCCTGCCCTAATCAGAACGGCACAAGCACTTGCCGAAGATTACAGCAATTCAGCATTACCCTTACATGACGAGGCCAAGCTAGCCGCAACCACTGCGGAATCATTATGGCTTGAGTTAGGATACGGTTACAAACTGGCATTGGTGGATTTGCAAAATCAACTCATCAAACTAGGCACAGATAAAAGATCCGCGCATGCAATACAATATGCCATGCACGCGATTGCAGAACATGCCTTAGTATATTATCAAACTTACAGCATTCCCCCTGACCATATCTGGAGCGATCTACATCAGCTCTATTTTTGCGCGGTACAACTCGGCATACAAAATATAAGTGTTCAACATGCTTATATGGCAACAGAAAAAAATATTGACCCGAACTTGACGTCAGCATGCCTAGTAGCTTCAATCGAAAACACCTATAAGCACGCATTACTGATATCACTGGCTGAGCCACAGCACCTTACGCAACAAGACATTAGGCTTATTGCTGAGTACTTAACACATCATATTAGCCATACGCAAATTACGGCAGTGACTGCACTGGATAGCACCTCTGGCACATTTATCATCAGTCTTGACTCAAACAAGCCGCCAATCCCTTATAACAAACAAACAAAAATACCTAACCCACTGACTGATACTTTATTTCGTACCATTGATTTAGTGCGCACTATGCACCGAGATTTAAGCCAGTTACAAAACCATCAACTGCCTAAAAACGGCAGCATTCCAAATGAGGCAAATCGCGACGACTACATTGAGTTGCTCACCTATCTCATTAGAAATTGGGGCATTAACCCAAAACGTATTTTTAGCCGCTTTATTAACAATAGTGAAATTGAATTAGTTGCTGGCATTGCTGCAGTTCACCGCGTTTCTGGCCAAAATCTCAAAAGTATCAACAGCCTAAATAACGATCTAACTTCAGAATTAAGCACACGACAAATCACACCAGCCATACCTTCACGCTGGAAAACACTTAATATCAGCGCAACTGGCCTACTACTTAGGCGCCATCATACTGCTGAAAAAAAGATCCAAGTTGGTGGTTTAATTAGCATTAAAACTAAAGATGAGCCTCACTGGTCTATTGGTATAGTACGGTGGGCCAACTGCGGAACCAGGGATAGATTAGATATAGGTGTGCAACTTATTGCACCTCAAGCACAAAGTGCCGTAGCAAATATCAAGGTCAGTAACAAAAGTGAACTCGTATTGCTATTGTCAGAAATCACCGCAATTAAACAAGTCGCCACCATCATAGCGCCAAGGGGTACATACGAACCTGCACGCCAATTAACTTTAACGTACAATAACCAAAGCAAACAAATCATACTGACGAAACTAGTAGAACGCTCCCACTACATTGAGCGCATGCAATACAGCATCATAGGTTAAGACAATTTTTGCTAGCTAAATTGAACAAATCCCCAACAATTCAATTTTAAAACGCGCTTCTAGCATTTGATACTTCACTAAACTGTTTTTTTTCGTTACGATACACATTTATTTACAAAGTATTATTCAATTTGAGGTTTTTCCTATGAGCGAACACATCACACACCTTAGCGATGCAAGTTTTGAACAAGATGTTTTACAATCGCAACTACCAGTCTTGGTAGACTACTGGGCAGAATGGTGCGGTCCATGCAAAATGATTGCACCCATTTTAGATGAAATTTCAAAAGAGTATGCTGGCCGCCTCAAAGTGGGTAAGCTGAATATTGATGACAATCAACAAACGCCTCCCAAGTATGGCATTCGCGGCATCCCTACACTCATGCTTTTTAAAAACGGTAACGTAGAAGCGACTAAAGTAGGCGCATTATCTAAATCTCAATTAACTGCATTTATTGACAGCAACATCTAAACCCATTACGCTTAGCGTTATATTTAAATGCTTGGTTGTTCCAAATTAGCATTATACAAAACCAAGCATTTTCTCGTCAGCCATTTAAATAACTCCTAGTAACTAAACTCTTGGTTTTAACCATCCTCACACAAATCTTGTTTTAGCGAGACCTCATGCATTTATCAGACCTTAAGCACCTACCCGTTACCGAGCTAGTTGAAATGGCAATAGCCAATGAAATTGACAATGCCAGCCGCATGCGCAAGCAAGACTTAATTTTTGCTATTTTGAAAAACAAAGCCAAAAAAGGCGAAAGTATTTTCGGTGATGGCACACTTGAAGTGCTACAAGATGGCTTTGGCTTTCTACGCTCTCCAGATACCTCGTACCTAGCCGGGCCTGATGATATTTATGTTTCACCCTCCCAGATTAGACGTTTTAACCTGCATACGGGTGACAGTATTCAAGGTGAAATTCGCATTCCAAAAGATGGTGAGCGCTACTTTGCTCTAGTTAAAGTAGATATGGTGAATGATGAAGCGCCAGAAAACACCAAACACAAAATATTGTTTGAAAACCTAACGCCACTATTTCCCACCATACCACTCACGTTAGAGCGTGACATTAAGGGTGCAGAAAATATCACCAGCCGCGTAATTGATATGATTGCACCGATTGGTCGTGGTCAGCGTGGCTTGCTGGTAGCTAGCCCTAAAAGTGGTAAAACGGTGATGATGCAGAACATTGCACATGCCATTACCGCCAACCATCCTGATGTCATTCTTATTGTACTTTTAATTGATGAACGCCCAGAAGAAGTGACTGAAATGACGCGCTCAGTAAAAGGTGAGGTTGTTGCTTCCACCTTTGACGAGCCAGCTACGCGCCATGTACAAGTTGCCGAAATGGTACTCGAAAAAGCCAAACGTCTAGTTGAGCACAAAAAAGATGTGGTGATTTTACTTGATTCAATCACTCGCCTAGCTCGCGCTTACAATACGGTGATTCCGTCATCCGGCAAGGTGCTCACGGGTGGTGTAGATGCAAATGCCTTACAACGCCCTAAGCGTTTTTTTGGTGCAGCGCGTAATATTGAAGAGGGAGGCTCACTTACCATTATTGCTACAGCCCTTGTCGATACTGGCTCACGTATGGATGACGTCATCTATGAAGAGTTCAAAGGTACGGGCAATATGGAAATTCATCTTGATCGCAAGATGGCTGAAAAACGCCAATACCCTGCCATCAACGTCAATAAATCCGGCACCCGCCGTGAAGAATTACTGATTGAAAAAGATGTACTGCAAAAAATATGGGTATTACGTAAATTGCTTTACCCGATGGATGACATGGAGGCGATGGAGTTCTTGCTAGACAAAATCAAGTCCACCAAAAACAATGCGGACTTTTTTGACAGTATGCGCAGAGGCTAACAGTTTTTCCCCTAGCATTTTAAACTTGCGCCACTCGTTAATTATAAATATAATGCCGAGTTACCGCGAAAATGCGTAATCTAATTTTTGCCGTATCATTCGGCAATCAATATTGAGGCTATTATTATGAAAGATGGAATTCATCCAGAATACCGCGATGTCGTGTTTCAAGACGTCGGCGCTGACTTTAGTTTTTTAACACGCTCTACTATCGCGGCTCGTGCCACCATTAAATGGACTGATGGTAAAGAATACCCATTAGTTAAAATTGAGGTGTCATCAAAGTCACACCCATTTTATACAGGTAAACAAATGATTTTAGACACGGCTGGCCGTGTTGATAAATTCCGTAAAAAATACGGTATGTAATCATAAATTGCGAGCTTGCTTGCAATTAGTCACCTACAAAAGGCAGCTTAGGCTGCCTTTTTATTTTGATATTGATTAGTCTCGTATAAAATAGATACTTAAACTAAATAGTTATAACTCACTCCAAAAAAAATGCGCTTTCAACTTGATCACGATTGGCAAGGCAACATGGCAACACCACGTGCACGCGTGGGTGAAAGTGCGAAAACACAACTGCTACTTATTCTATGTGCAATATGGATAATTTTAGGGTTAACTGGGCACGCGCCCTGGAAACCACTAGAAGCACCCAGCATCAGCATCGTTAAAGGCATTGTACAAGGCGGTAGTTTAATTGCACCATTAGCCGCTGGCGAGTCAACACTCACCTCACCACCGCTTTATTATTTAACTGCAGCAGCGAGTGCCAAGCTACTTAGCCCATTATTTGACATGCACGACGGTGCCAGGCTGATCAATGTCATCTGGATGACCATTGTATTGCTGATGGTTGGTATGACGGGGCGAGAACTGTGGGCGCGAGGCGTAGGACGCCATGCAACTTTCATTATGATGGGCACTATCGGCCTTATCATGAACGCTCACAGCTTAAACGCAGAGGTCGCAAGCCTTGCCAGCGCGGCCACTGGCTTTTATGCATTAGCACTTTCAAAACGGCGGCCTTGGCGCGCCAGCGGCTTACTTGGGCTTGCCATAGGCGCAGGATTTTTATCTAACGGTTTGATTCCTCCGCTAATTTTACTAGCAACAGCACTATTGCTGCCTATACTCTTTAAAGCATGGCGTACCAAAAGTTTTGCCACTACTGTTGGCACGGCAATGATCATCGCCAGCCCGTTAATTGCAGGCTGGTTAATCCTACTTTATCTGCAAGAACCAGCTTTATTTAAACCATGGCTGCAAGCCAACTTAAACGGATTTAATCAGCAAAATCATTTATATTTTGTGCGTATTTTAATTTGGTATGCGTGGCCTGCGTTACCTTTAGCGCTTTGGGGCTTGTGGCGTAACCGCCATCAACTCGCATTGAAGCCGAAATTTCAACTAATACTTACGTTCTTTATTTGCAGTCTATTGTTGCTAGGTTTTGGCGCAAGCTCTAAAGATATCAGTGCCCTACCATTGCTGCTACCACTGGTAGCCCTTGGGGCAGGCAGTGTAGAACACCTCAAAAGAGGTGCGGCAGCTGCTTTAAATTGGTTTGGTATTACATTGTTTGGTTTAATTGGTTTTTTAGTTTGGCTAGGCTGGATAGCCATGCTGACTGGCTATCCAGCTAAAATCAAAGAACGGATGCAATTTTTATCTGGATCAAATGCGACACATTTCAGCTGGATTGCATTCGCTATCGCGTTCATCATTACCATGATTTGGATTTTTACTTGCTTGCGTGCAAAACAAAGCAACAGGTCAACAGTCACCAACTGGGCTGTCGGCATGACGTTTGGCTGGGGCTTGCTGATGACGCTTTGGCTACCATGGATTAATGCTGTTAAAAGCTATCAGCCAGTTTTCACGGGAATGCAAAAAGTACTCCCCGCCCATTTTGACTGTATGAGCAGCTTAAATGTTGGACAATCTCAACGTTTGTTATTGCACTATTACACGGATATTAACTTGCGGCCATTTGAAACTACACAACAGCTCAACTGCAACCTTTACCTGATACAAGATGCTAGAGGTGTAGGGAAGATGCTACCGAGCGATGAGTGGAAGCTCATCTGGCAAGGGAAGCGGATTGCGGATAGAAAAGAAAATTTTAGGTTATTTCAGCGCCAGCAGTAGTGCAGTAGTGATTCTCTAAAAAAACTCATGCTATTAAAATAACATCGCCTGTTACACTTTCAAATAGCCTTTAATAGCACTTTGCACTTGCGCATGTAACCCAGTGCCCGCCTGCTCAGCTACATATTGCGCAATCTGCTTACGCATTGGCAAGGCCCAAAACTTATTAAGATGATCGGCAATGTCTTTTTGAGCATGACTTTGGTCTGGGTATGATTCATAAAAATCGCCAATCTGGTTGGCCATTGAAATTAAGCGTTGAATATCCATTTGTTCCCTAGTTTTTCTATCACTTTTAATTTTACATCAATTTATTGATACAGAATTCTTTCACTGTGGCTATACACCACATATCTATCGCCTCTAGCAAAGCCCACTAAGGTTAGCCCGCACTGCTCTGCCACGCGCACTGCCAAACCAGTAGGTGCAGAAACTGCCACCAGTAAGCCCACGCCTGCACTAGCCGTTTTTTGCACCATTTCAAAGCTGGCGCGACTGGTGGTGATAATGAAGCCAGCTTCACGCTGTTTGATTTTAGCTAATGCACCAACTAGCTTATCTAGTGCATTATGCCGCCCAACGTCTTCGCGCACCAAGCTTACCGTTCCATCCGCCAGTACATAAGCACTAGCATGCGTTGCGCCTGTTTTTTGTTGCAAGGTTTGCCACGACTGTATCGCCTGCAAACCTTGAATGATACTGTTTACCTCAAACCTATCTTGCATTGGCAACGGCTCTGGATAACGCATCGCTTGCGCTAAATTTTCTGCCCCACATAAACCGCAACCCGTTTTTCCCGCCAGCGTGCGGCGGCGTTGTTTTAGTTGCGCAAAACGTTCACTGGCGATGTCGCAGTGTAACTCTACGCCATTGCTTTGCACTTGCACTTCAATGCCATAAAGCTCATTGATATTCTGCACAATACCTTCACTCAGTGAAAATCCCAATGCAAAATCTTCTAAATCTTGCGCGGTGGCGAGCATTACCGCGTGTGAAACACCATTGTAAATTAATGCAACAGGCGTTTCTTCTGCTAAACAATCTTGCGTTTGTTTTAACTCACCGTCATGCCATTGCATCACGGTAAATGTACTTAACGGCACCTCTAAAACTTGTACACTAGCCAACTTTTGCGGCTTCAGCTTTTTTGCCTGCAAAGGCAATTTGCGCCTCGCTAAAAGTTTTGTAATGTTTTTGCCAATCGGATAACTGGCTCACACGCGCCACCTGTACCGCAGTCACTTTAAATTCAGGACAATTAGTCGCCCAGTCAGAGTTATCTGTTGTGATGACATTAGCGCCTGATTCTGGGTGGTGGAACGTGGTGTAAACCACACCCACTTGTACGCGCTCTGTAATTTTAGCGCGCAACACGGTTTCGCCCGCACGGCTAACAATACCTACCCAGTCATCTGCTTTAATACCACGGTCTTCTGCATCATGTGGATGAATTTCTAATATATCCTCTGGATGCCAAGCCGTATTTTGTGTTCTACGCGTTTGTGCCCCCACATTGTATTGCGACAAGATACGTCCAGTAGTCAATATCAGCGGAAATTTTGCATTTACTTTTTCAGTCGTTGGTACATATTGGGTAATAAAGAACTTACCTTTACCGCGCACAAATTCATCAATGTGCATCACAGGCGTACCTGCTGGATGCTCATCGTTACATGGCCATTGCACACTGCCCAGCTCATCTAATTTTTTAAAGCTAACCCCTTGAAAGGTAGGCGTTAAACGCGCAATTTCATCCATAATTTCAGAAGCGTGGCTGTAATTCATTGGGTAGCCCAGCGCCTCAGACAACTTAGTAGTCACCTGCCAATCTTCCATGCCATTTTTTGGCGCCATCACACGACGTACCGGTGAAATACGGCGCTCAGCATTGGTAAAGGTGCCATTTTTTTCCAAGAATGACGCTCCAGGGAAAAACACGTGCGCAAACATGGCGGTTTCGTTCAAGAATAAATCTTGCACAATCACGCATTCCATTTGCTCAAGTGCGTGGGTCACGTGCTGGGTATTGGGGTCAGATTGTACAATGTCTTCACCCACGCAATACAAGGCCTTAAAGCTACCTTCACTGGCTTGATCTAACATGTTAGGGATGCGCAAGCCTGGCTCGGCGCTTAACGGCCTGCCCCAAGCTGATTCAAACAAGGCACGTGTTGCATCATCTGCCACGTGGCGATAGCCTGGAAACTCATGTGGCATAGAGCCCATGTCGCATGAACCCTGCACATTGTTTTGACCACGCAATGGGTTTACTCCCACGCCTTCACGGCCAATATTGGCGGTTGCCATCGCCAAGTTTGCAATCCCCATTACCATGGTAGAGCCTTGACTATGCTCAGTCACACCTAACCCGTAGTAAATCGCCGCATTGCCACCTGTTGCATACAGCCTTGCTGCTGCACGAACATCTTCAGCTTTAATGCCTAGCTCGCTAGATAAAGCTTCAGGTGAATTTTCTGGCAATGCCGCAAAATCACGCCATGCAACAAAAGAATCCCACTCGCAACGGGCTTTAACAAACGCCTCTTGCACCAAACCTTCGGTCACGATGACGTGTGCCAAAGCAGAAATTAACGCCACATTGGTGCCTGGGCGCAGTTTTAAGTGATGATCAGCGCGGATATGTGGCGAATTAGCGACTAAATCAATTTCACGCGGGTCGGCAATAATCAATTTTGCGCCTTCACGCAGACGGCGCTTCATTTGTGAAGCAAACACGGGGTGACCATCTGTTGGATTGGCGCCGATAATGAAAATCACGTCTGATTGCATGACAGAATCAAAGGTTTGCGTGCCAGCAGACTCGCCCAAAGTTTGTTTTAGACCATAACCTGTCGGGCTATGACAGACGCGTGCACAGGTATCCACATGGTTTACACCGAACACTGCGCGAATCAATTTTTGGGTGACATAGACTTCTTCATTGGTACAACGTGATGAAGTGATGCCGCCTATTGCATCCTTACCATAAGTGGTGTTGATTCGGTTAAGCTCACTCGCCGCGTAGTTAATGGCTTCATCCCAACCCACTTGTTGCCATGGGTCTTTAATGCTCTTACGTATCATTGGTGTAGTAATACGGTCTTTATGCGTGGCATATCCCCAAGCAAAGCGGCCTTTCACGCAAGAGTGGCCATGATTGGCGCCGCCGTGCTTGCTTGGCGTCATGCGCACCACTTCTTCGCCTTTCATTTCCGCATCAAAACTACAACCCACGCCACAATAAGCGCAGGTCGTGGTCACGCTATGTTCAGGCGTGCCAGCTGCAATCACTGTTTTTTCTATCAATGTGGCTGTTGGGCAAGCTTGTACGCACGCACCGCAAGATACACATTCAGAATCCATAAAATCTTTATTACCTGCGGATACTTTTGAGTCAAAACCGCGCCCGGAAATAGTTAAAGCAAACGTACCTTGCGTTTCTTCACACGCGCGTACGCAACGTGAGCAAACAATACATTTGCTAGGGTCAAACGTAAAATAAGGGTTACTTTCATCTTTCGCTGCTTTCAGATGATTTTCACCATCATAGCCGTAACGCACTTCACGCAAGCCCACTGCCCCTGCCATGTCTTGCAACTCGCAATCACCATTAGTGGCGCAGGTCAGGCAATCCAGCGGATGGTCAGAAATATACAGCTCCATCGTGCCACGACGAATATCTGCCAATTTTGGCGTTTGCGTATGCACTATTAAACCTTCAGCCACGGGCGTGGTGCATGACGCTGGATAACCACGGCGGCCTTCAATCTCCACCAAACACAAGCGGCACGAGCCAAATGGCTCCAGGCTATCGGTTGCGCAAAGTTTTGGCACCATGACACCTGCCACCGCAGCCGCGTGCATAATAGATACGCCATCAGGTACCGTCACTTGCCTATCATCAACCATCAGCGTGATTTGTTTTGTTGATTGGCTGCCTGGTGTGCCGTAATCTACATTTGGGTTGTATTTAATTTCGTCCATGATGTTATCCTTATCTTGCAACTAACCCGCTTTAATTTTTTTGAGAAAGACCAAAGTCTTCAGGGAAGTGATTGAGCGCACTTAACACGGGATAAGGCGTCATGCCACCCAGCGCACATAGCGAGCCATTAAGCATAGTGTCACTTAAATCGCGCACTAGTGCAATGTTCTTCGCATGGTCTTTGCCACTGGTGATTTTATCAATCACTTCTACGCCACGTGTAGAACCTATGCGGCACGGGGTACATTTTCCACATGATTCAATTGCGCAAAACTCAAACGCATAACGCGCCATTTTTGCCATATCCACACTATCGTCAAACGCCACAATACCGCCATGACCTAGCACCGCCCAGATTTTGATGAATTCTTCATAATCCAGCGGCGTATCAAATTGGCTTTCTGGCAAATATGCGCCCAGCGGACCGCCCACTTGCACCGCACGAATCGGCTTACCAGTGAAAGAACCGCCGCCAAAATCATACAACAACTCACGCAAGGTTGCACCAAACGCCAACTCCACCAAGCCGCCGTGCTTGATATTACCAGCCAACTGAATTGGCAAAGTCCCGCGTGAACGCCCCATGCCGTAGTCGGCGTAATATTGCGCACCTTTATCTAAAACAATCGGTATCGTCGCGAGCGAAATCACATTATTCACCACCGTTGGCTTGCCAAATAACCCTTCAATGGCTGGCAGTGGTGGTTTAAACCGCACCAAACCGCGCTTGCCTTCCAGGCTTTCTAACAATGAGGTTTCTTCGCCACAGACATAAGCACCCGCGGCACGGCGCACTTCCAAGTAAAAGGCTTTGCCACTGCCTAAAACATTGTCACCCAAATAACCTGCTTTATTAGCAACTGCTATCGCCTCATTCAGCACAGCCAAAGCATGCGGATATTCACTACGCAGATAAATGTAACCTCGTGTGGCACCAACGGCCACACCTGCAATCGTCATGCCCTCTATCAGTACAAACGGGTCACCTTCCATAATCATGCGATCTGAATAGGTGCCTGAATCACCTTCATCGGCATTACATACGATGTATTTTTGCTCAGCTTCACAGCCGAGTACGGTATTCCATTTAATTCCGGTTGGAAAAGCCGCGCCGCCGCGACCACGCAAACCTGAGTCAGTGACGATTTTTACAATATCCGCACCTGATAATTTAAGGGCGTTTTTCAGGCCATTGTAACCATCGTGCGCCAAATAATCCTCCAGCGAAACTGGATCTGTAACGCCAACCCTTGCAAAAGTTAAGCGCTGTTGCTTTTTAAGCCAATCGATCTCATCAGTTACACCCAAACTCAAAGCATGCGGCTTACCATTGATAAAGTCCGCATCAAACAGTGAAGGCACATCTTTTACTTTTACTGGGCCATAAGCAGTACGACCGCTTGAGGTTGCAACTTCCACCATTGTTTCTAGCCAATAAAGACCACGAGAACCATTGCGAATTATTTCAACCGCTAAACCACGGTTTTTCGCCTCAGCCGCCACTGCAACCGCCACTTTTTCGGCACCCATTGCCAAGGCACTTGAATCGCGGGGGATATATATTTTAGTAACCATTAAACCTTAGCCTCCGCACGTCGTGCTTCTAAAATCAGCGCATCTAAATCTGCTGCAGATACACGCCCATAAATTTCATCATCCATCATCACCGATGGGGACAGCGCACAGTTACCCAAACAGTAAACAGGCTCTAAAGTAATCGCATCATCTGTGGTGGTTTGGTGATAATCAACATTCAAACATTTTTTGGCGTGCGCTTCCAAAGCTTCTGAACCCATGGCTTGGCAAGATTCTGCGCGGCAAATCTGCATAACATGCTGACCGGCCTTGTGTGTACGGAAATGATGATAAAATGTTACCACGCCATGCACCTCTGCCACAGATAGCGCTAAGGCTTTAGATATTGGCGTATAAACCGCCTCTGGTATAAAGCCTATGCTATCTTGAATAGCGTGCAGCAAAGGCAACAAAGCCCCCGGCCGATGTTGATGCTCGGCGATTAACGCATGGATGGTTGCGTTGATCTCTTGTGTTGAATGTGAATCTAGCAAGCTATTCTCTCCAAAACGACTATTATTACGATTTTATAATGCTACTATAATACAGTTGCTAATTGCTATTTAATCTGACCAGTAATGATTGAAAAAGTGCCTAATTCTGCGCAAGCCCTCCCCCATAAACTCGTCGATCAATTTGGTCGGCAAGTTGACTACATTCGCCTATCCATTACAGACCGCTGCGATTTTCGCTGCGTTTACTGCATGTCTGAGGATATGACCTTTTTGCCACGCGACGAAGTGTTAAGCTTAGAAGAATGCGCACGATTAGTAAAAGTATTTGTTAGATTAGGCGTAAGTAAAGTACGTATCACAGGTGGTGAGCCTTTAGTACGTAAAAATGCATTATGGTTATTTGAAGAAATTGGCAAACTCAAAAACTTAAATGAGTTAGTGCTTACTACCAACGGCAGCCAATTAGAAAAACAAGCTCAGAATTTAAAAAACGCTGGCGTTAAACGCATTAACATCAGTTTAGACAGCCTGGATGCAACCCGCTTCAAAACCATCACCCGCACCGGCGAGCTAGATAAAGTATTGCGCGGCATACAAGCCGCCAAACTTGCAGACTTTGACAGCATAAAACTCAACACCATATTGATGCGTGGCTTTAATGACGACGAAGTCCTGTCATTAGTTGACTTTGCCATTGGGCAAGCCATTGATATTTCGTTTATTGAAGAAATGCCTTTAGGCGATGTAAACCACACGCGTGAATCAACCTTTATGAGCAATATAGACACCTTAAAATTGTTGCAAAGTAAGTACCCACTTATCGCCAGCGTCGAAACCACCGGCGGCCCTGCACGTTACTGGCGTGTGGCCGATGCTGAAGGTAAATCCAACACCAAAATCGGCTTTATTTCCCCGCACTCACACAACTTTTGTGAAAGCTGCAACCGCGTACGCATCACCTGCAAAGGTGAGCTTTATTTGTGTTTAGGGCAAGAAGATAAAATTGATTTAATGCCAATATTAAGAAGTCATCCCAATGATGACGCGCCTTTAGTTGAGGCAATTCTAGCGAGCATGGCAATTAAACCCAAAGGTCACGATTTCGATATACGCCGTAATGAACCGGCAGTCATTCGCTTCATGTCGCATACAGGCGGCTAACCGTGGCTATTTCAGCCATCATACTTGCAGGCGGACGCGCCACCCGCATGGGCGGCGCAGATAAAGGCCTGGTACAGTTGCAACAAAAGCCACTGATCCAACATGTGATCAAACGATTAAAACCGCAAGTGGATGAAATTATCATCAACGCCAACCGTGAAATTAGTCAATACCAAGCCTTGGGCTACCCTGTACTACAAGACGAACACGCTCAAAATGGATCCCCAGACTTTTTAGGGCCGTTAGCAGGTTTTAATTTAGGCTTAAAACACGCCAAACATGACTACCTACTCACCGTACCATGTGATTCACCTTTACTACCGCCAGATTTAGCGCAACGTTTAATGACAGGTTTAATTAAAAAAAACGCAGATATTGCCGTAGCCACAAGTGAAGGCAATGCACACCCGGTATTTTGTTTATGCAAAAAGAGCGTGCTGCCTAGCCTAACCAAATATTTAGCAAGCGGAGAGCGTCGCGTAAGCGCTTGGCAAAAAAGCCAATGCTACACAGAAGTTGATTTTAGTGATGCCGTTGATGCTTTTATCAACCTCAATACATTTGAAGATTTATCAGCTTTAGACCTAAAACTAAGCAACACTCAAAATGAGCGCCCATTATTTTTCGAGATAAATCTCAAAAAATAATGGGCGCTTGTATCAACTAAGCACAAACGGTTGTAGCTCCCTCTCTCACCCCGGATGGCTTATAATAGTTTTATGCCTGTTACTGGTGATATTCAAGTTGTAGCTCCCTCTCTCACCCCGGATGGCTTATAATTCAAAGAAGCCGATTAATGACGATGTTAAAGTTGTAGCTCCCTCTCTCACCCCGGATGGCTTATAATAATCCTGATTCCATCACTAACATGGATTTAGTTGTAGCTCCCTCTCTCACCCCGGATGGCTTATAATAATGAAGCTTACACTACCAGTTCATCTTATGTTGTAGCTCCCTCTCTCACCCCGGATGGCTTATAATCGTTAAGGCCGCAATATCGGTTAAGAGCCCGTTGTAGCTCCCTCTCTCACCCCGGATGGCTTATAATAGGCTCTCACAGAACCCGCGCCAAGCTTAGCTTAGCGCGGGTTTGTTTTTAAAATAAGCTATTAAAACAGTAGCATTTGGTTGGCTTTAATGGCTTTTTCCTGAAAGAGCGGCAAACCCACTAACAACTTCATACTGACATATTGTTTTTCTGTCACACTCAACACGCGTATTGAACCATCAGATGGCAAGCTAGCAATTAACCGTTGCATATGTTTTTGTTCTGCATCACGCCCATTAACAATGCGCCCATACACTGAAAATTGAATCATGTCGTAACCATCATTCAATAAAAAACGGCGAAACACCGTATAAGCTCTGCGCTCGGATTTGGTGACTGTGGGTAAATCAAATAACACGAGTAGACGCATATATCGTCGTGTCTCCGCACCCATATCAGCTACATCTCAAACAAGTGCTGACCTAGCCCTGTTAAAACAGGTAGCTCAAGCACCGCTTCATTACCGCCTTCATACAGGCGCACTAAAGATTCCGTGGCTTGCTCGATGCTAGATAACACACTCATCATGCCACGAGGCATTTGCATGTCTACATTGAGCAAAGCTACTAAAGCCACTTTGTCGGCTGGAGTAAGCTCTGCCTCTGTCGAGGCATGAGGATTGATATTTTGAAACACATGCAAATCAATTAAAGCACGATAAGGCTCTATCAAGTCATCCGCCAAGTTAAATGCGTTTTGCTCGCTACGATGAAACAAACCGATGTTGGGCTGGAAGCCATGCGCCACCAACGCACGCGTAATTGCCCCTCGTGTGATGGCGTAACCATAATCCAACGCGGCATTGACCCAGCAATCTTTGGCGCGATGAAAGCCTTTGCCAAACAGCTGCGGAAAATAATAACTGCTGGCTTGCGCCTCCATATTCTCGCTATCTCCTGAACGCACACGACTGGCGTAAGAAGCTAACCGCGCCATATCGCCACGTTGGGTTAAATGTAAGCATCTAGATTGATTGCTAATTTTTACTTTCACCACCTCTGCCCAAGCACGCTTGGTTTGCGGTTTATCAATATCTAGTTGCAAGCGCATCATGCGCGTGGCGCGACTATGACTTAAAAACGGCAAAAACACACCATTGGGCTGATGGTTATCACCTGTGGAATAAAGCCCAATACCATACTCAGCACAAGCAGAAAGCACTGGGTGGGTGAGCGTGATTTCGCGGCTATTCAGCACGATGACAGCAATGTCTTCAAACGGCACGCGCGCCGATTGCGCCTGCTCAATCACGAGCGAAAAATGCTCGCGCTTGAGCTTGGCAGGTTGCGAGATAACAACGCTACGCCAAACCACGCCGCTCTTCTTTTTGTGCAAGATAGATGTTGCCTAACACATCGACATTGAATTTTTCTAATGAGAGTGCGGTTTTAACTCCTATGCCTTCAATAATGCCTTCTTTACCTACTAATTTATTGCGGTCATGCGCCCAGATATTAAGGTTACCAGTGCCTCGATGACAACTGCTGTAGTAACCTAATATCGACTCTTTACCCTTTTGCACCACCCGCACCAAATCATTTGGATGCAGTGAAAAACAAAACGCAAAACTATCATCTATCAGCGTCCACTCAGCCTCATCTTTAGCTTGCACAATCGCCTGATTAGGCAATTCTTTAACAACCGTATGATGCACATACACTGGCACCAAGTGAAACTTACCTGCCTTGGTAAACACGTCCACCCGCAGCATAGTGTCATTTTTCGCCACACCTCCACGAATAGAAATACCTGATAGCTTATCGATCACCATCGTTACCGTGCGTACAATTGGCCCTGGAGATCCGTCATTAGTGGGTTTGCGCGGCAACTCACGTAAACGTTCAATTTCAGTTTTTTCACTAACCGTTAAAGCGCGTTTATCTTTACCGCGCCCCGCGCTAGCTTCAATCTCTTTGGCACGTTTCTCACGTGCATCTTTGCCCGTCAACCATTCCGCAATGGCAACGTAGAGCTTCTCATTACGATGCGGCTCTATGAGTTTTTCCATGTCTTTAATGGTTAAACTCGTGACTGCGATTTTTTGCGTCACGCCACCTTGAGCTTTTAAGCTTTCGGGCTGCCCATAAATAGTTTCCTTATGGGCAGCGCCGCTATTGCGTCGCTGTGGCGCTCGAGATACAAACAAGGGTTTCAATTCAGCTAATTCATCCTCAGAATATGTGCCTAAATTACG